>Ga0114934_10001714_pt1 | contig 14245 bp, 16 predicted proteins | sample 4SBtaG_2_FD_99695 | JGI IMG/M metagenome (GOLD analysis project Ga0114934, IMG submission 99695) | Deep subsurface microbial communities from Kolumbo volcano to uncover new lineages of life (NeLLi) - 4SBTROV10_white metaG | ecosystem: Environmental > Aquatic > Marine > Volcanic ... | reverse complement strand
TTACATACAACCGATTTCTAGATATGTTTTCGTCCCTGGCTATCCTTGATTTCGGAACGCCCTGGCGCATCTTGTTAAGGATGCGGGCCAGGCGTTGCGGTGGTGCTTTCTTACTCATCTAATCCGCCCCTTCGATTAAGAATTTCTGCCAGGCCGCTTCTGATAAATGTCTATACTTCGGATCGACAGATTCCCAGTTGAAAGCACAAACGCCATCTTTCATACAAATAGGCGGCGGGAATTTTTCCAAATACCAGCGTAGGGAGTCGTATTCTGGCTCACAAGTTTTGCAATATATCCGGGCAGGTGTCATAAAACATCTGTTATTGATCGAGCGGTTTTGTTCTAGGGCTTCAAGAACGAAATATCGGGTAGGTTTTTGATCGAGTCTAAAATGGCAGGATTTTCTCTAATTCGGCGGTTAAGTGTTGGGACACTAACGCCCAGGGATTCGGCGGCTTCTTCTTTATTGCCATATGACATTAAAGCGGTTATTACATCTTCAAGATCCAGGTCTGTCCTGGGCCGCCCGAGTTTCTTGCCCTGGCGTTTCGCCCTGGCTAATCCTTCTTTTACCCGCTCGGAAATCAGGTCGGCCTCAAATTCAGCAACGCCGCCCAGGACGGTTATCAACAATTTACCGATAGCAGTTCCAGTGTCGATTGGTTGAGTAATCACCGCAAAACGAATACCCCGACCATCCAATTCAGCAAGAACATTGTGTATATCAGTAACAGAACGAAACGCTCGATCCAGACGCAGAACCGCCACCGTATCAATAATCCCGGTACGCCAGGTCTTAGACAATCGCCGCCAGCCGGGACGGTCTAAGTCCGTCCCTGATGCCTGGTCTGTGTAAACGTTGAAATCATCACGACCCTGGGCGGCTACCCAATCCCGTAACGGCTGGAGTTGAGTTTCTAACTCTTGCCCCTGGTCTTTTGTGCTGACCCTGGCGTATAAGGCGATCATCGCCCGTACCTTTCACGTTTGTCCCGCTCTTTTGCGATCTGGATATATGGCTCAAATATTGCCCAGAAACGAGCTTTAATTTCATCGTCTGAAATAGTTGTCCAGTCAGGTTCATTAAGAGGCCACTCAGGTTGCTGCAGGTCAGGGTTTTCATTCCAAATTAAAGGGCGTTTTGACTTTGGAAGATTCAATGCGGGACAGTTTTTAACTTTACGATTAGGCATCATTCACCGCCGTTATTCTTGCCGAGGTATTCGTGATAACGACAGATGTATATTCGGAATGTAGCTTCACCCATTAACCGAGGTCGGTGAACGTCGCTGGCGATATATATGGCTGGTCGGTCGCATTGAACCTCAGAACATAACTCGCCCAGGTCTTTAGCTTCGTATGGATTAAGAATAGTAATCATGATGAGGCCGCCGAAAAATAACTGGCTTCGAGAGTTCTACCTGCCGGGTGGATCGGGATGGGTCTGTGGATCGTCCAGCCGCAATTAACGCAGGTCAGGGCATGGGCGGTAATCTGGGTGTCATATTCCAATACGACCCAGCCAGTCAAACAATGCGGACAGGATCGGGGATAATACGTCTTAGGAAATCGTTTTCTTTTAGAATTGGATGAATGGGTCATTAGCTAACTCCTTTGGCCCAGGAGCGGCTTGGGCTTGATCCCTGGGCCGCTCTCTTTTTTTTACTGGCATCAACTCGTATAAATATCTGCCTGGCTGCCTGTGAGGTCATCTTGTAGCGTTTGCCTAACTCCACAAACGTTCTACCCCGTAGCCTGGCGTTGTATAAGTCCTCGTTTCGGTCATACTTTGGCTTAGGCAATTACTAATCCCCCTTGATCTGAGATCGGTTGTTGTTTCTCGCTACGCTACAAAACAACAAGAGGCGGCATAATTAGGCAAACAAAGCCCCCCCCCCTGTTGTTTAAGTGGTTGCTCGTCACTGACCTGGTTTAACGGTCAAGACCCTATCGATCCCACTCGATTGGCTTGCAGCATGGCCCTGTTACCCTGGGTGCTGTTCGGTTCAAAAGAACAGCACTGGACTAATCAGCGGTTCGGGACTTTAAAAGGTATTAGGCTGCTATTTCGTGCAATGGGGCGTATATAACCGAGGTTTCCGCCCCCCCCAACAAATAAGGCGACATTGGTGAACGAATAAGGCTGTCGCAGAGCCTCGGGAGTAGGTTGGGTTATACAGGTACGCTGTAACGCCTGTGTGAAACCCATAAAACCGAAAACGCCCCGGCGGGGAGAAAGAGAACCGCCAGGGGCGTTTTCAGGTCGAGTTGGGGTTGTAGCAGAACCCCGGAAGTCAGTAATAGCGGAGGCGACTACTTGACATAATAAATAGGGGAATGACAGTGCGTGTCGCACTATCCTTGAAATGTAAAGTGAAGATTTGGCCCTCATATAAACAAAATATACGAACCGCTTAAACATTTCAAGCACCGTTAACTACTCCATGCGGCGAAACCGTTGGTTAACGCATAAAACAACGTGAACAAAATCACGCATAAACTCACAATCGCCGGATGATCGTTGGATTTCAAAGGTGAAGTCCTCGACGTTTCCCATTACGTTTCGATATGCGATCTTCAACACCTACTAAACGATGCCCTGGCCCTGCAAGTAAACGATGTATTAACTTGGCCTCACCTGGTTTGATACTCGGGTCACGATCAATTAACTTTTGCACTTCATCCTGGTCATAAGCAGGTTTTTTAGTCGGTGTTACCGCTAAGTGTTTTCGATAGTACGGGTTAATATTTTTATACATCCAGTCGTTATCTGATGATGATGTATAACCTTGTTTTTCGTTTCGTTCAATAATAGCCATAACCTGCTTAACTTCGGCGGCAGTCCCAAATTCTTTTGCCAGAAGTAAATAGTTTTCTGTATGGCGGTTTTCATCTTCGTTTTTGTTATAGGTTGCCCTTAACTGATTTTTCGGCTGAGTCGATGATTTTTTTACCGCTTGTTGTTCGGTTAATTGGTTGATAAGTTTTTCGGTGTTTCTAGGGGATAGGTCTATTGTTTTAAGATTATCGGCGGCTAAACTTTTTTCAATTTCATCTGGATACCGACCGCCAGGGCCTACCCCGTATTTTGCCAATAAAACGGCGGCCTTCTTTTGTTCTCGTTTAAGAGCGGCTGGGGCATCATGTTGGAGTTTCGACACCGTTGGGGTAATCGTCAGCCACATACGGGCTGTGCCTGTACCCTGTTTGAGTTGCACATTTATTCCCTGCTCTTTAAAAAACTTTCGGATAGCTTGTTTTCGGTTTTGGAAATCTTCATTTGTCATAAGTACAGACCTCGCTTAGATCGTTTAGGTTTTTTTGCCGCGAGCTCGTAACCCCGGACGGGCGGCCCTGCTTCGGCGTAATAGGTGATCTTGTTTTTCGTTACCACCGCAATCGTTTTGCCGATATCGACCCGGCGTACTTTTGGCTTCGCCTGGCTGGTTTCGATGATCTTTAATGTTTGCTCCGGGGTCGTGCCTGGGCGTACACCCTTTCCAACAGGTATTCGGGTCGTTTCGGTTGCGCCTGTCGCCAGGTCAACATTCCGATATACCTTGCCTTGCTTCCATTGAACCCGGCTGGGGTTAACTCCTGGTTGTAGTTTTACGTGGACACCTTTGAAATCGCCCAGGGGGATTTTAGTTACTGGCGGTGTTGGTTTCGGGATTGTCGGGGTCGTGCCTGGGCCGCTCCCGCCTGGTGGCGGTGGTGGCGGTGGTGGTGACTTCGTAGGCGGTGGCGGTGGTGGTGGTGGCCCGCCAGTAGTAACCGCTGGCCCAGGTGTAACCACTGGATCGGGGTCAACTATTGGATCAGGGTCAGCTAATGGATCATCGTCAGGTGTAACCACTGGATCGGGGTCAACTATTGGATCGGGGTCAGCCAATGGATCAACCACTGGATCAGGTGTTGTCACCGGGTCAGGCGTTGTCACCGGGTCAACTATTGGGTCAACCACTGGATCAGGTGTTGTCACCGGGTCAGGCGTTGTCACCGGGTCAACTATTGGGTCAACCACCGGGTCAGGTGTTGGGGCATCTCGCTCTGGATCGCCCAGGCCAATGTCAGGTTTTGCCGGGCTGGTTTCCGGTGTCGTTTGTATATCTGGAAACCCTGGGAACGGTTCTGGCCCTGGGTCTGATGCTGGGGCTGGTGATTTCACAGGATCAGATGCCGGGGGGTTAGCTAACCCTGGATCAGCGACCTCGGCGGGGGCTGTTGGTGCTGGCTTCGATGCTGGCTTCGGCTCGGTTGCTGGTTTCGGTTTGGGTAATAGTTCAATGCCCGCACCTGTACCAACCGCCAGGGCAGCGGCGATACGTTGTTTATTTGTTGCCTGGCGTAATTCCCGCTCGATTTTCTTTAGTTCGGCCTGTTCTTTTATCTCGATACGTTTGGCCCTTTGTTTAGCCGCTTCTAATTTTCGCCGGGATGAATACCCTTCTCGATATCGAGTTGTGTCGGCAATTCTAGTACGGGTGCGAGTTCTACTGCTCCTGCCTTTATATGGCTTTAGCTTTTGCATGTGGGATAACCAGCGAAGCCGCTCCAACTCTGCGATCTCCTGGTTAAGTGTTTTCTTCGGGCCAGATAAACCCTTTTTTAATTGCTGGGCGGCTTTAACAGATAACCCGCCGGGCTTTTTCTGTGTCCCGGCTTTTCGTGCCCCCTGGCTGGGGGCTGGTTTCGGTGCTGGCTTAAATTTCGGTTTCGGTTTCGGAATCTTTTTCAACAGCGGTTTTAATGCCATCCGACCGCCGCCGCCTGGCGAGAATGTCCAGGCCAACTCTTTAACCACTGCGGCCTGGTCTATTTCAAACCGCTTGTTTTTCTCAGGCTTTGCGGTGGCTGGCTTTGGGCGATTCTGGCGGCCCTTCTTACGGGCTACCTCTGCCATGATGCGGCTAACATCAGCCGGGGCCTGTTTGTCCCGTTTCTTTTTGTCGGCCTTCTTACGGGCTACCTGGGATCGAATACGGCGAATTTCAAATGCCTGGTCGGTGGTCATTACGGATTACCGATCCATTCAAATACTGCGTGGGTGTAATTTATGTTTGTGTTGCCCGACGCTTTGTTGGTTCCGTCAAGAGATTCGGCCTCAAAGCGCACCAGCTCGCTCGCCGTATCTAGAACGTTGAAAATCGTTTCTGTTGTGCAGTGTTGTTGTACCGACCAAGTAGCATGCATACTGCCTGTGCATAGGGAGTTGTTATCCCACGAAACCCCACCATCTGTCGAGGTTTGGATAACCCCTTTGGATGCATTTTCCACCGAACCATCAGCCCAGAAATAATAATAGAAACGCACAGCCCAAACCCCGGTAACAGGGAATGTAAAAACGCCCGAGCTTTCGGACATTGACGCACCAACAGGAGCGAAACCGTAAGAATCGTTTTGCTCCCAATCTGACGCAATCGGTTCCTGGCTACCTGTGAAAGTTACCGCTACTCGCCAATTATCAATATAGGCGTTAGACCCGGCTGATTGGAATGTTGGATCAGAACCCGCTCCGTTGCTAGTTAGAACCTGCCCGGCAGACCCAGCCGCCGTTACGTTTACAGAGTTTGTCCCGTCACCTACCAGTACACCATTAGCCCCCAGGGTTGTAACCCCTGTACCACCTTCGGCGACTGTTGCAGCACCGCCACCCGCCAGGGCAAGCGTTCCGCTGGCATCAGGTAAAGTGATTGTTCGATCAGCCGTTGGATTGGTGGCTGTGATCTTCGTTTCAAAATCATCGACTGATGTACCTTCGAATTCCAGATCGCCACCGATGCCCAGGTCGTTGCTAATAACCTCGGTATCACCAACAGCACACGACCCGCCAGCGGCTCGGGCGCAATCTGTCCCATAAGTTGCCGTAAACGTAAACACCAACATCCCCAGGGATATCAGCATCAACACGTTGCTAAATGCAAATCGCCTAGTCTCGGAAATCATTTCAAAACCTCTAAAATCTCTCTGTTCTGCGGGCAGGTTATAAAGCCCACAACTAAACCAATCAAAACCACTAATATCGATAACTTAATCAATTCTGTTCACCCCACTGCTGCGCTCCATATGCGGTGATAAATAACAACGCCCACAGCACGATCCACCACATGGGCAGCCAGCCGTTGATCGATCCGAATGTTAGGGGCATCGCAAACGCAAAAAGGGACAGGGGCACAGATCGGCTGGTGGTGAAAACCCCGACCGCCAGGATTAACCCAATGGCAGATAAGAACATCGAGAAACCCATCGCCCTGGGAATGTTGAAATTAGCAAACGCCGCATCGAATAGATCGAACCCGAAACCGCGCTGGTTCTCAGGGTTAATCGTGAACATATCGGATGCGAATTTATTGCCCACCAGGTCAACGCCAGTATCCGAATACAAGGCCGATGCATCATCGGTCGTAAATACCAGCCCGGCCTCGGAAACGATCAATCCCGTTTGATCCCTGGCGAATGAATACACCAGGTCGTTATTGTTCGCCGTGTAATCATTCACCAGCCCGGCATATGGGGTCGATGATGATGATTCGGTAACGGCCTTGAAATCAAAGCCCCAGTGAGCCGCCCTGGTTGCACCGTTGAACACCTGGATATCCCTGATGATCGTGTTATCTAATGAATTTCCGACCATGAAATTAACTGATGGGATAGTCAGGGCGGCTTCGTCGGTGTCACAGGCGGCGATGTTTACGCCGTTGGCATCAATGAACAGGTCGTTACCGGGATCAGCGGCGAACCTGTAAGAAAACAAAACATTGTTATCAGTCCATGCGGTGTTCCAACTAGCTTCACAACTGGCGTTATTTGCGGCGGCCTGGACTTTCAAAAGCCCGGAATCTTCAACGTAATTTAAAGCGTAGCCTGTGCCAGAGTCCCACAGGGCCACCAGGTTCGCATCCTGGGCGGTTGCTGCTGAAGTCTCGACCTCAACATCCACCTGCAGGTTATTGGTTACAGCAAACGCGGCATCATAAGATGAAACGACGGTTTCACGATCTGAGAATTGCATACCCTGGTTGCGTTTCTGTTCGTTGTTGCCCAGGTAAATCCTTATAACCCTGGTTTCACCCGCTGGTAGGTTTTCGACCACAGCCCACCAGGGGGCTGAGTTACAGTCGCAGTTGATAGTAAATAATTGAATTTCGTTTCCGAAACCGCCCTGGGTCGGGCGTAAGTCCCAGGCTCGGGCATCGAGTTGGTTGTTATTGACCATTGATAAAACGGGCAATTCAAACCTCACCGGGTAACTGGCGATATCAACCCCGGTATTATTGGTCACTGTCAGGTCGAGCCTGAAACAGTAATCCGAGATATTGATATCCGAATCAGCCGATGCCACGCATTGACCTGGGCCGCTCGGGGTAAACCACACGACCACAGCCGCCAGGAATAACGCCGAGGCGATCCAGAACGTCGGGGATTTTCGGGTAAAGGTAGTCACTTGACCGTCCTTGTAATACCCGAGATAAACCCGCCAGCCATACCAGCCATTTCCCTGGCTGCCATATACGCCAGGGGAGCCGCCATTGCCAGCATCAGATATCTAAGCGTTGCCAGCCAGCCAGATAATAAAAAGTCGTAGTTGAGCGTTGCGGCGTTAACCATATGGTTCAACCAGCCGAAACCCTGCTTGGCGGTCTGGAATACGTCGTTAATGCCACCGACAGCGTTTTTAAAGAAATCAACAGTAGAATCCCACCAGCCCGAACCTTCTTCAAGTCCTGGTTCATCGATGGAAATAATGTCCGGGTTGATAGTCGTATTGATAAACGAATCGAACCCAGCAGCAGACGTACCAGCGGCGGGCGATGCCGATAAGGTAGAGATCGATCCAAGTATTGCCATGAAAGCCCAGGGCAGGGCGAATCCGACCATTAAACGCCAACTCATTCGGGGGCTTTCCTTACTAGATACCATGCGCCCAGAGTCCCGAATATAACGACCATCCCAGCCATTACCGCAAACGTTGGGCCACGCATCCAAAGCCCGACCATAAGCGGCGACAGAAAACCGCTCATAGCCAGGGCTGAATTTTTAGTTGCATTAAAGATCAGGCCAGCCGCCACCAGGCCGATCATCGAGGATAAGAACATCGCAAACGCACCGCCAGATATTCCGATATAGGTCTGGGCTACGCTCTCCATATTTGAAGTTAGACCCGATGCGGTGGCGGTGGCATCGATCATCTGCTGGAAATTAGATTCACTTGCCGGGGTTGCAATCGCCGTTGTCACAGCGGGTGAACTTCCGACCTGGTAAGCATCGGGAATAATCCGTTGCATAAAACGCAGGGCATCAGCAACGTATGTCGCCCCGGTCGGGGTTACGAGTCCAACAGAGTTAACCAACCACCCAGGGGGCGCAAGCATTACCGCCTCAAGGTTCGCCACAGGGCCGCCAGGCCCTTTGATTAGTTCTGTCAACCTGGCGAGTTGATCTGACTGGCTACCATCGCCAGATATCCAGGTCGGATATATACAGTCTGAACTTGTAACAGTAAAAAATGATGATGATGATTCGATACAGACAATCGTTGCAGCGTTACCAAATGCCACCGTATGCCCAGCATCAATATAAAGCCCTGCCAGTCCATGCCCGATGCGTTTAACTGTCGCTTGCTGGGTCAGGGTAGTTCCCGCCCCTGATTCGTACATCGTAATGAACGCATGGCCCTCCAGTAATGATGCCGGGAACGTTGGATCAGCCGGGGTGTCGGTACAGCCCGCCTGGTCGTTTAGATATAAACACCATTCATCAGCCGTTGCCGCCGCCGTTGAGTCGGGCAGTTGCACCCTGGCGATAACAAATAAATCGCCTTCGGTATTTGCCGAGGTTATAGTCTCATCGGTCGAGATATTTCGGAATACATAAGCCTCGGAGATATCGACCGCCGGGGCGGTTTGTGCATTAACTGGAAAGGCCAGCATAAAGCTGGCTAAAAAAGAAATGGTGACGAAATAGATCAGCAGGGCTGTTCTAAGCCTGGTAGTCATCCATCACCCCGAACCGTTGCGATTAAGTAAGCCTCGATAAAACCACGAACCAGTAAAGCGGCTGAAAAACCGTATGCTGCCCAGGTTGCGACTGTATGCCCTGTCGCCTGTACCTCACCCGCCAGCCAGAACGCCGACATCGATGCCACTATCAAGAGAAGAAAATTCAATGATTCCCCAATCGATTATGTAGGCCCAGGGCTTATGAGGGCTAACTCGGGATTAATGCCAGCCCTGGGCCGTTTTAAGAACTACTTGCCGCCGCCACGTATCGCCTGGAAAGCGATCAGGCCAGCAACGCCGATACCACCAACAGCCGTTACGAGGGGGATCAAGTTCACGATAGACGTTGTTGCAGCGTCTATACCCGTTGTACCTGATGCGGTAACGGTCGAGGAGATTATTGTTGGAAGTACAGCAAGGAACGCCACCAGGACAACTACTGCCATGATGATGCCTTGTACTCTGCTAATTCCACCCATAATTCACATCCTATTTATAACTGAGAAAAGTTTTCGATGCGGTAAACAAGACCAGGCCCAAAAGACCTACCACCAGCAACAGGGGCAGCGAAACCAATAATTGATTCAGTGTCCCGCTCACATTGGCATCAACAGTCAAATAATCGACTGTGAACACGTATGCGGTCGAGGTAGTTAACCCGCTTACCGTCAAAGTTGTTCGATCTGTTCCGAGGGAACCACCAGATGATCTATCGACCGATCCCGGTGAAGTTTCCGTTATCACGACCCCTGTGGTATCACGATGTGCATGTTCGCTCGTAAGAGTTACTGAACAACTCGTACCTGATCCTGAATTACAGGCCAGGCCCGTTTGCTGGGCGGCGTTGGTTCTGGCTGTCTCACTCCTGGACACAATGTCTGGAAGTGCTATTGCCAGCACCGTAAACCCCAACCCCAACACCATGATCGCAATGATTCCCTGTCGAAACATAATCTAAACCTAATTGATACTCAGTCTCAGTACAATACCTCGACTTATTATTACCGCCGGGCAGAATAAGCGCAACGTATGAACGGGAATCTAACGTGGCTGGCTGTGCGTTAGTTTTCGACTGGTAATTGATACTGTGTATCGTTTAGTGTGTTAAGGCGGCTCTTATTAACTGGGTGAAAACTTTAAAACAATATCGAGGTCTCTCTTACCTATTAAATAACAACCAGGGCGGCTCATGCGCCCGCGTACACGCGAGGACAAACACAAATGGCTGATAGTTATATGGGCGGTGAGTTAGGTGAAGCGGCGGCGTTACTGAACGCATCGACACAGCACTCGATGGGCGATACAAGTTTCGCCGAACACGTTAAAGATATTTATGTTGGGACTGGGGATAGCTTCCTCGGGATGTTACGCCGGGGGAAGATTCACCAGGAGCAAGTGCCGCATATGGTGAGAGTCCTGGAAGAAGATTTAGAACTCTACGGCTCGACCGGAATGGCACTACCAAAAGACATTGCCCCGATAGCTGACTGGACACCAGGCTTTCGTAAGGTGGTGTTAACCGCCCTGGTACAGGCGGGCGTTGATTCCGACAACACCCACATGGCCGGGCAGGTTATAACGGGTGGGGCTGTACCGTTTATTCAGAACGCAATGCGGCGGGGTAAAGAGTCGGCCCAGAAGTTAGTGGGGGCAGGTTCTTGAAAGTCATCATCCAGAGTCCAGATAAAACATTAAAAGAACAACAGGCCGTTTTGAAAGTAGGGCAGACCTGGGCGGTCGGGGATAACCTCGGGTTCGCCGCTGATCCTGCCACCCAGGTTGTTGTTGCTAAGTCCCGGCTGTTCAACCTTGCGCCGCAGATGTTCCCGCCTATCGAATACCCGGCGGCGGTGTTCACTGTCACTGACTGGTATCCGATCAATTTCAAAGTGGGATCAACAGGGCATTATCGATCCCGCCGACCGTCGGTTAATGAACAGGCCGAAACCATGATGGAAATAAACAAGATATCGCAGATCGAATCGAACCGCCTGGCGGCTAAAAAAACCCCGACAGGCATAAACGAAAAACTATTCGGCATCGCTGCGATTGGCCTGGTGATAACCCTGGGCTTAATGGCCCTGCCTGTATTTTTACCAGCATTTATAAAAGGGCTGGGCGGGGGTGGGGGGGCACAGGTCATTGGCTAAACCAAAATCATCTGAAGTCCCGGCCCTGACCTGCACAATTAATAACTGTGCAAAAGAGTTGAAATCCCCGGCATCATTACGCCAGCATATATACCGGATGCATTGGGAGATATCCGAACACCTCGCGCCCCTGGCGATGGTTCAGGCTGTCCCGGTAGACGTTTTTGAAAACGATCAATTACCACATGGGATACATGGGGGGTTCTGGGAATCCGTCCTGGGATCAACTAACTTCTGGCTGGCTAATGTGATCGTGCTGGTTTTTGCTGTAACCCTGGGTTTTGTTAATGGAATCGGTGCGGGTGTTGCCATAGGTTTATCTGCTCCATTGTTCGGGCTGGCTGGCTGGTATATCGACCAACGCAACACCTACGTGATGGTTTGCCGTATAAAGCCGCCATTCGATGATCTGGGCCAGGTGTTGATCGTCGAGGAGTTCTGGCCCATAACCGAGGCCCGAAAGCTACCAAAAGAGGCACGCTGGAAAATCGGGGGGCAGGTTCAATACTGGATCGATGAATTAAACCCGGATAATCCGATTGTTTATAACCCATTCTCAACCCCGCCGCCTGACTATGCGATCCCTGCCAGGGGTGCAATGGTAAACCAGCAGACCGACAATGAGGCGTTGAACGTAGGCCATTTTAAAGGGCTACGGCCCGAGGTAGTAAAAACTGCCTTCGCCGGGCTGGTAATCGGTGGCCTGTTGCTGGCTAATGTCGCAATGTTCAACTCACTTCTGGAATACATGCAATCATGATTGAAACTCAAATCGAAAATAACCTGCCAGCCCAGACCCTACTCGGTGAAACGATGGTTATGGGCGTACTGGGTCGCAAACGCTCGGGTAAAACCCTGCTGGCTTCTAAAATGGCCTACGAGTACCACCTGGCGGGCGGTCGAGTCCTGCACATGGGCAATTTATCGTTTGGTGAAGAAATAACCGATATATCTATCCTGGCAGATCAAGACCCGGCGGCGTTACAAAGTGTATTGCTGTACGTCGATGAAGTTAAAGCAATCCTTAACTCCAGGCGGTCAAATTCGGCATTTCAGCAGTTGATCTTTAATAACCTGATGCAAGCGGGGCATCAGGGGCTATCTATGATCTGGACTACGCAATTCCAAGCTGGGGTTAGTGGTGATCTACTCGATCAATGTGATTATGCGATCCAGGTTGACCCCAGGTCAGGGGCAGAAAAGTGGATCGAAAAGACCCGATATAAAAAACGCTCGGGTAAATACGAAGAACGAAACCTGTGCCACGCCTGGGACGATGAAAAATGCTCGTATCGAGCAGAACACCTGGGCGCAGGTAAAATCCGATCCTGTAAAGATTCAACAGAAAAACGCACGATCTTATATAAACGAGTTACCCAGGCGGCGCACCCGCTCGGCCCAGGGATCGTTAAGTATTTAACTTTGCATTGCGCCCAGCGGTTTTATGACCTCTCGGATACGACCCATAAAATCGATGCCCTGGCCCCGATGCTGTTAAATACCGATGAATTTAGGGCCAGGCAGGAAGCCGAGAACCTTACGAAATTTAACACCCTGGTCGGTGCGCTTGTGAACCAGGAAAAGTTAGAAGTCGTGACACCTGGAATCCTGCATCAATACTTACATGGGACTGAGGGGATGCCAAAGTTATCTTTAAAACAGATTAAGAGTTTTGCTAAAACGATGGGAATAAAAACCGTATCGAGCAGGGATGCCAGATTCAAGATAAAAGACTGGTCTGATTCTCAATAACCGGGGATCGGTCGGGGTCGTAGTTGCAATCCTGGTCGGTATCGGATCGATAGAGTCAATGTGGCCTGTTGCTGATGCCGGCGTCGGGATACTGGCGTTGATAGCCTGGGCCAATGGAACCAGGCCAGCACGATCCCTGATTTTATTCAGTGTGTTTATGTTGCCTGGCGTATTTTTCGGGGTTGCCCCTGGAATATCAGCCCTGATGTTTTTTAGGTGGCTGGCGTTTAGTGTCCTGGCGAGTTATTTGTTGGCCCCGTTACGAAATCCGAACCGATCGATTACGAAAAACAATCAAATACGAGCTGGTGAAATGAACCGATTTCGTAATAATCGTGATTTAAGGGGGTGCTGTGGTATTACCAGGTCACCTGGATGGGCTGTACGCTCACCTGGTGAAGCCGAATTTTCCGATTTCGGAAATTTAATCGCATTAGTGCTGATTATTCAAACTTTGGTGATTCCATTCGATTTATACCACCATCCCAGGGCTTCAGGAATTTCGCTTAATGCTTACCTCCTGGGCGAGATCGGGCTGGGGCTGTTTATGATGATTCCCCGGCAGGGCGGGGCGTTGGTCTGGATAACATCGGCTGTTTACCTGGCAGGATCGCTTACCAGGTCAACAATGGCGGCGGCGTTGGTCTACTCGCTATTACGCCGGGATCGAGGGCTGGTGATCGGGGCAGGGCTCATCTGTTTATTGTTCGCCCTGGTGCTGGTTATTAAATCCCCTGGTGGATTATCCAGGGTCGATCCCCAGGCAATCAAAACAGCCGCCGAGGTCAGGTGGTCGCTGAACCAGGGCGGCGATCAATCAAGAGATATCGTATCGATGCGCTCGGGCCGCTAGCCCCAGAATACTCAGCACCCAGGATTACATGGTTGGGTTACGGGCTGGGCGGCTACCTGGCGGCGACTGGCTTACAACGCCCGCATAACCTGTTCGTGCTGCTGGCCTATGAGTTAGGCGTTTTCGGGCTGGGGGTGCTGGGCCTGGTCGGATGGTGGGTTTATCGAGGTTATATGCCAGCCTCGTTTTTCATAACTCTCGGGCTGTTAGGGCTGTTCACTGAAGATTTAGCGATCAGGCCCGAGGTTCAATATATATTTTTCGCCGTTGCTGTTATGCACTTAAAAAGAAAACCCCCGGCGAGATCGCCGGGGGCTGTGGTTTAGCTACTTACTTTTTACCTTTTATACCTGCGTTTCGCAGGATTACATACAACCGATTTCTAGATATGTTTTCGTCCCTGGCTATCCTTGATTTCGGAACGCCCTGGCGCATCTTGTTAAGGATGCGGGCCAGGCGTTGCGGTGGTGCTTTCTTACTCATCTAAT
>Ga0114934_10001713_pt1 | contig 14249 bp, 11 predicted proteins | sample 4SBtaG_2_FD_99695 | JGI IMG/M metagenome (GOLD analysis project Ga0114934, IMG submission 99695) | Deep subsurface microbial communities from Kolumbo volcano to uncover new lineages of life (NeLLi) - 4SBTROV10_white metaG | ecosystem: Environmental > Aquatic > Marine > Volcanic ... | reverse complement strand
TTATTGTTTATACTTGCAATATTTCCTTCTTTATCTAATTCAAAAAATAATGTTGTTTTATTAATAGTATCTAAAACTAAGTTTTTATTTGAAATTTGTGAATAAAAATCGCTGTAATCAAAGCCTACAAACGAAACAGAAATTAGCTCGTAATATTCATCTAATATAGGAACTAGGATTCCTTTTACATAAATGTAATTGTTTTCTGAATCTATGAATTTTAGTTCAGTTTCTATTTTTAATAATTCTTCTACTACTTTTTTGAATTTTTTTTCAAATTCTATTTTATCTCCTTCTGAAAGTAATATGCTGAATTCTTGATCAATATAAGTTGATTTTGAATCGGATTTTAATAATTTGATAGTATAATCATTTATATCTATTATTTTCTTGTCTATGTCTAAGTTTATGTATATTAATAATTGGTCATTAGCATTAACTATTCTTTGTAGAGTATCTAATTTTTCTAGTGTTTGGTCAAATTCTGTTGTAATATCTTCTATATTTTTACGCATATTTGTTTCCTGTTGAGCAAGCAATTCGGCTTGTTCTTGAGATTCTTGGAGTAGTCTTTGAGTGGTAAGGTTTGTTTTTACTGATGCCATTGTCAAACCAATACTTTCTGCTACTTGTTCAGCAAAGTCGATTTCAAATTTTGCAAAAATTTTAAATGATGCTAATTCGAGAACTCCGTGTATATTATCGGAATTGTCTTTTATCGGAACAATTAGTATTGAGCGTGGATTTGCCTTTCCTAAACCTGTTGTTATATCTACAAAACTATCGCTGGCTTCTTTTATAAATATTGTTTTTTGTTCTATTGCGCAAGCACCTATCATACCTTCGCCCCATTGAAATTTCTTATCTGGAAATTTTTTCCTGTCAAATGCATAAAGTGAAAGCATTTCTATAAATTGTTCCCCTTCTTCTTCTTTTATCACAAAAAAACCTGATTGTTCTACTTTCATATATTTAACAAGGTTGCTTGTAACTTCATTTGCAAGTTTTTCTAAGTCGTCTACGTTTTCTCGTAATATGGCTCCAAATTTTGCTAATCCTTCATTTATCCAGTGTCTTTGTTCTTCTTCTTTTTTCCTTTGTTCTTCTTCTTTTCTTGCAACTTCTAATTCGTTTCGTAGGTTATTTAATGATTTAATAAGTTTATCCTGTGCAAAATCTGCACTGAATTCAAATTGGCCTATTCCTGTTCTTAATTCTTCAATAAACTGATATATTTCGTTTATTTTTCTATTTTGAGTATTCCATTTATTAATGTTGGTTTCTATATAGTCTATTGTTCTGTTTCTATTGCTGTTTATTAGTATCATAAATAATATTGGATGTATCAGTAATAGGAATAGTGATGGTTGCTTTAATAATATGTCTAAAAAATTTATTATTCCAATTTTCTCTTGATTGCTTACAAGATAAAACAAAAAGAATATGATTACAAACAATATGTCTATGCCTGTTAAAAGGTAAAGAATATTATTCTTTATATAATTCAATTTTAATTTCATTTTTATTTAATCTTTAAAAAAAGTTATTTTTTACAAATTTATAAAATTTCTTTTTTAAACAAATTTTTTATTAAACTAATTATCAATTTAATTATTTAAAAGATTATATTGAAGTTTTTATATAATATCTGATGCTTTTAACCAATTTTTCAGGTACAAATGGTTTTTGTATCCATCCTGAAATATTGTTTTTTTTAGCTTCTCTTTTTGTCTCAATATCTGATGTTTTGGATATTATGATGATTTTCGTATTTGAATTTTGAGATGTCTTTTGTATTTCTTTTGAAATATTTATCCCTTCAAAATCAATGCTTACAATTATAAGGTCAAACTTTTTTGTTTTACACTTTTCAATAATGTGGTTTTTTGTATTTGCTATTGTTACATTAAATTGATCTATTTCAAATGCAAATTGCATTACTTCATTTATCATTTCTGATTCATCAGCAAATAATATTTCGTATTTTTTTTTGTTACTCATAAAGAAAAATCTTCGTCATTTTCTTGTTGATGATATTTTTTAGCCAATAATGACATAAAATTGCTTATTTTATTTATAGCTTCTTGTGTTTGTTCTGAAATTTTTTCTTTTTTCAACTTCAGCATCAATACTCCATATAATGTTTCTAGCAAAATTTCTACCAAACTTTTATCATTTGTGTTTGTTTTGGGTAATAAGTCTTTTATAAAAGGAATTAGTGCTTCAAATTCTTTTTTATATTCTGGTGAAAAAGGTGATTCCAATAGACCAAGATGTAATTTCTCCAATTCGTCAACTATATTTTGTATTGCTCGAATATGTCCGCTTTCTTGTTTGTTTTCGTTCATCATCAATTGTATGAGATTGTCATACCAATTTACCATTTCTTGATTTGTTTCACTGTCGAGATCAAATTGGCTGATTATTTCTTTTTCCAATGCTACTAGATCAAAGTTATAGGCTCTTATTAAATCTTCAATCTGCCACATATATAACACGTATTCTATAATATTTTCTTGTTTTTTTTGTCTTGAAATTAACATCTTTTTAATTTTTTTCAACTACAAAATTAGTATTTTTTTTCAATACAATGTTTATTTTGTCTAACTGGAGTTTTATTTTTATTTATGGTTTATAAATAAATATTTTGTTTATAAATTTGAGGGTTAAAAGAAGTTTTTGCTTGGTTTATTAGTTATAAAAAATGCCCCCAAATTGTTTAATTTATGAGGGCATTGTATATCTTATAGAATTGTTTATTTACAATCTTTCAAATAGTCTTCGGCTTCGACAACTCCAAGATTGAGTGCTTTTTCCCAATCATCACAAGCTTTATTGAATTGTTTTAGTAGTTCTTGTGCACTTCCGCGATTTAGGTATGCGTGTCCATAATCGGGATTGATTTCAATAGCTTTGTTGTATGCTTCAACAGCACCTTCGTAATCTTTTAATTGAAATTTTACACTACCAAGGTTATTCCAAGCAAAAGCATAATCTGGCTTGAATTTAAGTGCTGTTTCAAAATCGGCAATTGCATCTTTATAATTTCCAAGTAGATATTTTGCTCTACCTCTGTTATTATATGCTATATAAAATGTTGAATCTGATTTTATTGCTTGGTCGTAATCACTAATTGAGCCTTGGAGATCGTCTAAATAGTCTCTTTTTAATGTTCCTCTGTTATCATATATAAAGGCATTGCCTCCTTGAGAATAATTTATGGCTTTTGTATAATCTTCTAATGCTTCCTGAAATTTTCCTAACATTCTTCTTGTTGAGCCTCTATCATTGTAAGCATATACGTATGATTCGTTTTTTGTTATAGCATCTGAGAATGAGACTTCTGCTTCTTCGTATTTGCCAAGTTCAAATAGTGCTACTCCTTTGTAATAATATACACTTTCTTTTGTATATCCTAATTGAATAGCATTGTTGAAATCTGTAATGGCTTCTTCATATTTACCTTTGTTCAAATAGGTATATCCTCTGCTAAAGAATGCTTTGTCTAGTGATGGATTCAATTCAAGAGCTTTATTGAAATCTGCTATGGCACCATCATAATCTTTCATCTGTAATCTTACACTACCTCTGTTAAAATATGCTTTTTCAAATTTAGAATCAATTTTTATTGCTTCACTAAACTTGTTTATTGCTTCTTCGTAATTGTTTTCTTGAAATTTTTGTAAACCTTCGTTGTATAGTAATTCTGCTTCTTGACCACTAACAACGACTACTGTTGTATCTTCTTGTGCAAAAACTGTTAACGGAAAAAGAAATAATAAAATTAGAAGATTTTTCATTTTATTTTATTTTTAGTTTTTTGTTTTTCTTATAACTTTGCCAAAGATAAAAATTTTTATTTAATTTTTACAAAAAAATGAATTCATATGTTACAAAGAAAACAGACACTTTACTTATTAGCAGCTGCTTTTTTGATGGCTTTTGTTTTATTAAACCCATTTGTGCAAAATGAAAATTTTATCTTTAGTGCATTTAAATTTGAAAATTTTGAAACTAATAAAATAATAGCTGTATATCCTATTGGTATTTTTGTAATTATAGCCATTGTTTTGAATTTATTCACATTGATGTTGTTCAAAAATAGAAGAATACAAATGCGATTTACAATTTTTTGTTTATTATTTTCAATAGGTTTTTATGGTCTTCTATTTTTTTATCACTATTTAATTTCTCAAATTACTGAAATAAAAATAACTTTTTATAATTTTACGCTTTTAGCACCCTTTATGGCAGCTGTTTTTGATTATATGGCTTATGGAGGTATCAAGCGTGACGAAAAAATAATAAAAGATTCTGAAAGATTAAGATAATAAAAATAATTAAGTATGTTTTTCCCAAGAAAAGTAAAAGGCTTTAGAGATATAAACAGAGATTTGAATAATCTACGTTGGTATATTATAGAAAAGGCAACCGAAGTATATAAAAAATATGGTTATGAACAATGGGATACACCCATTTTAGAATATGCCGAAACTTTAGGTAAGTTTTTACCCGAAGCAAATGAAGTTGCAGGAGGTATATATAGTTTCAATAATCCTGAAATTGAACCATATATTGATGAAAAAGGAAATGAACTCAGGGATGAACTAAATAATGTGAAGATGAAAAATTATCCCATTGCATTGAGGTACGACCTTACAGCTCCTTTGGCAAGATTGTACAGCGAGCAAATATGGCATAAATTTATTCATAATCAGGTAAAAGAAGGGAAAGCGGATTTATTTAGACGTTATCAGTTTGGTCCTGTATATAGATACGAAGCAAAACTCGATCCTGGCAGATTCAGAGAATTTTGGCAGCTTGATTTCGATACTGTTGGTTCGGATTCTATTGCTGTTGATGCAGAAGTGTGTATGATTCTATCTGAAGCAATTGAAAATATTGGTATCAAAAAAGGAAAATATATTGTAAAACTCAACAATAGAAAGATAATAAAAGGATTTTTAGAAAATATTGGAATAGATAGTTACCTTGAAGTTGAAGTTATGCGTATCATCGACAAACTCGATAAAATAGGGATTGATGGTATTATAGAAGAGTTGGGCAATGGCAGAAAAGAAAAGTCTGGTGCTTTTATTGAAGGAATGAAATTGCCAGAAACTATTATTCATAAGCTCGTAGATTTTCTTGCTTTTTTTGAAATAACCGCAAGCAGACAAACAGTTTTGAATTTTCTGTCTTCTATGAAAATTCATAATCAGACTTTTTCTCAAGGATTAGCAGAATTAGAAAAAATTGATAATATTCTAAAAACTGCAGGTTTTGGTGATGATGTGATAATTATTGACGCTTCTATGATAAGGGGAATGGGATATTACACAGGACCTATTTTTGAAGTTGAATATCTTGGTACATTTAAAGATGCAAAAGGAAGAGATAGAAAAGTAGGCTCTATATGTGGTGGAGGCAGATATGACGGTCTTGTTGAAAATCTAATTGGTATGAAAATACCTGCAACAGGAGCATCAATTGGTGTTGACAGACTAGCCGAAATACTTACTCTTACCGAACAAGTTCCTGAAATAAATGATGGACCTGTATTTATTGCAAATTTTGATGATAATCTTATGCTTGAATATCAATCAATTGCACAATTATTGCGTAAAGAAGGTATAGAAACAGAAGTTTATTATGGAGCAAAACGTAGCTTAAAACAACAATTATCCTATGCTGATTCAAAACATTGTCCTATTGCAATTTTAATAGGTGAAGACGAACATTCTAAAGGAGTTGTTACAGTTCGTAATCTAAAATTAGGCAAAGAATTGTCAGCTACAATAACTGATAAAAAAGAATGGACACAAAGAGTTCAGCATCAAGTGAATAAAGATGAACTAGTTTTGGAAATAAAAAAAATATTATAATTAAAATAAAAAAAGATGATAACAAAAGACACAACAATAGACGAGCTGGTTAATGATGTAGCAGGTGCAGTGAAATATCTTATGGATAAAGGTATCCGCTGCATAATTTGTGGAGAACCTATCTGGGGAACTTTAGAAGAAGCAGCAATTGAAAAAGGATTTGGAGAAGAAGAGATTGCAATTTTTGTAAAAGAGCTAAACGAGTTAGCTGCAAATCCTCCAGCAGAAGAAAAACCTCTTGTTGATAAAAAAATTGAAACTAAAAAATATGGTGATGCTGAAAAAGAAGGATAAATATGTCCTTCTTTTTTAGTATATTTACAAAGATGTAATTTTATAAAACGAAAATTATAAATTTCACGTTACATTAGAGAAGTCTTTAATTAAAAAAAGTAAAAATGAAAATTCTAAAAACTAAACAAGCCAAAGAAGCTGACGAATATACTATAAAAAATGAGCCAATCTCATCAACCGACCTTATGGAGCGTGCTGCTACGAGAGCAACGGAGTGGATTCTTGAAAATTTTGCCGAACAAGATGAATATCATATTTTTTGCGGTACAGGCAACAATGGCGGAGATGGTCTTGTAATTTCAAGAAAATTGAAAGAAGCTGGAAAAAAAATAAATGTATATATAGTAGAATTTTCAAATAAATTTTCAGATGATTTTCAGATTAATTACGACAAACTGAAAAATAAAACCAAAATTACTCATATCAAGCAAGTTGGAGATTTTCCTATGTTGGCGGAAAATATTGTTATAATAGATGCAATATTTGGCTCAGGATTGACCAGACCAGTTGTTGGTTTTGCCGGTGAAATAATTAATAAGATAAACAAAATAAAAGGCAAGGCAATAATATCAATAGATATACCCTCCGGACTTTTTGGGGAAGAAAATCATCAGTTCCCAGAACAAAATATAATTGAAGCTAATTATACTTTAACATTTGAATTTCCTTTTATATCTTTCTTTCTTGCAGAAAATGAGCAATATGTTGGAGAAGTAATACTTATACCAATAGGAATAAGTAGTGAAATTGTCAAGAAACTGGAAACTAATTTTTATCTTTTGGAAGAAGAAGAAATATACAGTTTGATTAAACCTAGAAAAAAATACAGCCACAAAGGAACTTACGGACATGCATTGTTACTGGCTGGCTCCTACGGGATGACTGGTGCTGCAGTTTTATCTGCAAGAGCAGCACATAGAACGGGACTCGGATTACTTACAGCTCATTTGCCTTCGGCTTGTGTAGATATTATGCAAATTAGTTCTCCTGAGACCATTATAGATATTGATGCTGATAAATATGTTTCGACAAAAGTAAAAGGATTATCTAAATACAACGCAATAGCTGTGGGACCTGCAATAGGTACTGGAAACAGATCGAGCGAATTGTTACTGAAATTGCTAAAAAACCCTGAAAATAAAGCATATATTTTTGATGCAGATGCAATAACAATTTTAGCCAAAAACAAAAAACTTTTCGACAAAATTCCACCAAAATCTATATTAACACCTCATCCAAAAGAATTTGAACGATTGGTGGGTAAATCACAAAATCATTACAAGAGATTGATGGAACAACGCAAATTTTCTGTTAGATACAATGTAATTGTAGTGTTGAAAGGAGCTAATACAACAATAAGCACTCCCGATGGAAAAGTTTTTGTGAATCCTACAGGGAATCCAGGAATGGCAACTGCAGGCAGTGGTGATGTATTGACTGGCATTATTCTTGGACTGTTAGCACAAGGTTATCCTCCTGAAAAAGCTGCAAAAATTGGAGTTTTCATTCACGGTATGGCTGGAGATATTGCTGCTGAAGATATTGGTCAATATTCTTTGATAGCTTCTGATATTGTCGATTATTTGCCATATGCTTTGAGTTTTTATGATTTTTAATTTAAAATTTGTGAAGTATCTTTTTTTGAAAATATTATTTTTTTTTACTATTTCGTTCTATCCTCTTATTGCTTTTTTTCAGAATATTGAGGCTATCGGAAAGGCTTATAGATTAAATGGAAATGTTCAATTTTCAAATGAAAAGTTTAATATCCCCGCAAAAGCAAAAATTATTTCAATTAAAGGAGATAAGACATCTTTCTCTATTTATGGAGCAAATAATAATATTTATAATTTTTTTTATTCCAACGGTAATTATGAGCCTTCACCATTTGATACACTTATAAAACACGGTTTTTATATCATTCTTCCAGATTTGCCAGACAAAAAAGATTCTGTAACAATTAAAATTGAATTTGAATTGGTTGGTGAAAATCCATAATTTTTAAATGTTTTTATTTATTGAAAAGTCATTGATAATTCTTTCAACTAGTTTTATTCCCGTAATTTTTTTTAGATTTTCAATTATTTTTTCCAAATGATTTTTGTTCAAAACTTTTAATTCAAGCCAACCATCTGTAAATATCTCTTTTTCTTTAGCATCCATATATATAGATTTTATATCTACCTCATAATCAAGTGATAATATTTTTGAAATATCAAATAGTAAACCTTTCTTGTTTTCAGCTTCGAATCTTATTTTTACCAGAAATGATATGTCTTTATAATAATCCCAAGTGAATATAGTCGGTTTTTTATTATTTTCAGCAACAATCGAACATTCTTTTCTATGAATTTCTTTTGTTCCATTTTTCTCAATAATAATAATTTCGTCTCCGGGGATTGGATTACAGCAACTTGGAATAATATATTTTGCACCTTCTTCACCACTGATTTTTTTTGAAATCTTTGTGGATTTCCACAAATTCGACAGCTTAGGTTTTGAATATTTCTTTAGTAAACTTTGTATTTTTTCTTCTGTGATTTTTTTTGCACCAATGTTTATATACAATTCGTGTTTATTCTTTAGATTAAGATGTTTTATAAGCCAATTGAATATTTCGTGGTTTGGTTGCAAATTAAAATCATTAATATAATTAAAAAGGATACTCATCCCCAGTTCTTTTTCGTTTATTCTTTCAGCCCCTAAATAGTTGTAAATAGTCTGTTTTGCTTTTTGTGTTTTGACAAAATTCAGCCAATCACTTTTAGGTTCTTGTTTCTGTGCAGTAATTATATAAACATAGTCTCCGTTTTGAATCTGGTAGTCAAGAGTAACAGTATTGTTATTTACTTTAGCAGCAATTGCTTTTTTCCCTAGATCTGTATGCACATAAAAAGCGAAATCAAGAGCAGTAGCACCTATGGGCAAAATTATTTCTTGCCCTCGAGGAGTATATGCTACAATTTCTGTAGTAAATAATAGTTTGAAATCGGATACAAAGTCAAATTCATCATCAGTTTGAGTTTCCATTTTTTTTCTAAGTTCGAGAATCTTTTCATTAAATTCTATTTTTTTGTATTCAATTCCTTTATATTTCCAATGAGAAGCAAATCCGTGTTCTGCAATATCGTGCATTCTTTGTGAACGAATTTGTATTTCAATCCATCTGTCGTTTGGTCCTCTAACAGTAATATGAAGAGCTTCGTAGCCATTGGTTTTGGGATTGGTTACCCAGTCTCTTGTCCTGTCTCCTTTTATTTCATATAGACTGCTAATAATTTCTTTTATTTTAAAGCAATCTTCTTTTTCGGAATTTTCGTTTTGGGGTTTGAATATTATTCTTAAAGCAAAAAAATCATATACTTCGTTGAAAGTTACTCTTTTGCGTTTGATTTTTTGCCAAATAGAGTAATTGGTTTTTTGTCTACTATGAATATCAAATTCATATCCAGCTTTTCGTAACTTTGAGATAATTGGCAAAGAAACTCTATTCAAATACATAATATTTGAGAAATGACTATCTTCTATTTGAGTGGCAATTTGATTGTAATTATAAGGCGATAAATATTTGAATGCTAAATCTTCCAGTTCACTTTTAATTGAATACAATCCAAGTCTAACAGATAAGGGGGCATAGACATACATTGTTTCCGAAGCAATCCTGTGTTTTTCTTCAGGATCGAGGCTGTATAATGTTCGCATATTGTGAAGACGGTCAGCTATTTTAATATAGATTACGCGTATATCTTCCGAAATGCCAACAAGCAATCTCTTATAAACTTCTGATTTGTTTACTGAAAAAAAGTGAGAAGTTCCTTTTATTTTGACTAAATGTTTTACTAAAGTTGCAATTTCATTACCAAAAATAGTCTCTATATCTTCAATTTCTGCTTCTGTATTTGTAACAGTATCGTGTAATAATGCAGCTGCCGAAGATTTTGCCCCTAATCCAATTTCTGTAGATACTATTATGGCTACCTCAACAGGGTGACTTATAAAAGCATCACCATTGTATCTAGTTTGTCCTTTGTGAGCTAATTTTGAAAAATTATATGCTTTTATAAGTAATTTCTTTTTCTCAGGAGTTGAACATTTTGAGCAATTATCTAGAAAATTATTAAATAGTTCATCAACATCTTCTTCTGATAGCGCTTTTCTTGTGTTACTCTTTAAATATTCCACAATTATGCTTTTAATGTTCGTTAAAGATAAGTGATTTTTTAGATATATGAACAATTATATGAATTGATAATTGGAAAAAATTTTGTATTCAAAATTTTGCAATTACTGATTTTCGTAAATTTTTCTATCTTCAAGCCCTACTGTTTCAACAATATTTTTGCCTATTATATCCTGAATGGCTTTAATTTGAGATTTTGAAACTTCTATTGTGTTTTTCATTATAAACCACCTACATTTTTTTACAGGAGTATTTGTAGTTGTACCTATATAATACCAATATTCTATGGATTCTGGGAATAGCGAATAGAGATCTAAATTACTTATATTTTTTGTGTCATTTACATCTGGAATGTTTTTTATAATTTTATCAAACTCACTATTTTCTTCGCCTGCTTTTACAAACACAGATGCTATAACTATATTTTGATTTGTGTCTGTATGAAAAAATTGTAATTCTAAAGGATAATGTTCTCCCTTAACAGTGTGTTCGGAAAGTGATTTTATTAAAATACCTCTTAATTCAACTTCTTCTCCAAGAAAATCATCGTTCTTTGGAATAACTAGAAAATTGTCTGAGGCTTCTATCATTAAATATGTTTCTTTGTTTGTAATTTTACAGTCAGTAGGTCTATAATCATCAAATAATGCAGTTAACGATGTGTCCAAGACAGAATTATTTATGTCCACTGGTGATTTATAGTCTTCTTTGTTACAAGAAAACATTATGAATGCAAAAAAGAACGCTAATAAGAAACTTAATTTATTCATTATTACTAGATTTGGGATTATCTTTATAAAATTGTTCCCACCAATTGATAAATTCTGAATAAGTCAATATTTCTTCTCCAAATTTTGCAATATATGCCTCTTTTTCTTCTTCATTCACATGCACTCTTTTTATCTTAAACGACCAGTCATCTCTAACGGCAAGTGAGTAGCCTCCCAATAATTTATTCTCTTCAAAAAGTTTTACTTTTGCCATAGTTTTTTTTATTGAATTATTCAATTGATGTGCCAAACAGTGCAAATATAAATTTTTTTAAAAAATCTTGCAACTTTTATTATAATTATAGCTCTTAAAAGAAAAATATAATTATGAAAAAAATTAGTTTACTATCTCTAATTTTGTTTTTTGCTATTATGTCTTTTGCTCAAAAAGTTGAATTAAAATCAGCAAAAGAAAGCGGTTACAAGATTAACAAAATCGACCAGAATAGTTTCAATATTATTCTGAATCTAAAAACTATTGATTTCAAGTCAATAAAAAACAAAGGTGGTAATTATACATCAATGGAAGTTCCCGGCCTTATAAGAAATTTTGATATTGGAAATCCAAATCTTCAAGTATTTTCAAAATTAATTGAAGTTCCACAGGGAGCAAATGTAAAACTATCAGTAGTATCTTATACCGAAGAAACAATCAATTTATCTGATTACAAGATTTCTGAAAAGATTGAACCTTCACAACCATCTCTTCGTAAAGATCTTGATCCTGATGATGTTCCTTTTTATAAAAATGATGATGTTTATAATTCTAAGGGATTTTTTAGTTTGGGAGATATTGCAATATATGAAGATGAAGGACAAATGAGAGATGCTCATCTCGGTAGAATTGAAATTAGACCATTTGAATATAATCCGTCATCAAATCAATTGAAAGTTTATAATAATATTGTTGTTAAAGTTGAATTTGAAAATCCAAATTGGACTTTGACAAATCAGATTAAACAAAAATATGGATCTCCTATTTCTTCATTACCAAATGGAAGTGTTATATACAAACTTCAGAATTCTGCCAAATGGATGATTGAAGATTTGCCAATAACTTATGTTATTGTTTCTGACCCAGCTTTTGAAACAGCATTACAACCATTTGTAGCGTGGAAAAAATTGGAAGGTTATCATGTAATAGAAGCATATACAGATGATCCAAACGTGGGAAGTACTGTTTCTTCTATAAAATCCTATTTACAAGATTTATATAATAATCCACCCACAGGAGTAAATCCTCCTTCTTTTATCCTCGTTGTTGGCGATGTGGAGCAAATTCCTGCTACTCAACATACTGAAGTTAGTGATTCGCCATATTCTGACCTTGATTTAGCAGAATATACAGATGACAATTTCCCTGAAGTTTATTTTGGACGTTGGTCTGCTGAAACAGCTCAGCAAGTTACTGATATAGTGAATAAATCTATCAGATACGAAAAAATGGAAATGGCTGACCCTAGTTATTTGAAACATACTTTTTTAGTTGCTGGTGATGATGAGGGTCATGAAGATACCTACGGTGGAGGAGCTATTTGGTATGCTGACAATTATTATATGAATGAAACAAATAATATTGATGATCATTTGTGGTTACAAGATACAATAGAAACCTGGCCAAATGACAATAGTGATGCTCACGACTCTATTATTGCAATGATAAATAGTGGTGTTTCTTGGGCAAATTATACAGCTCACTGTTCTCCAGACGGTTGGTATAGTCCTTCTTTTACTCAAAATGATTTGAATAATTATATTACAAATACAGATAAATTTGGTGTTTGGATAGGAAACTGCTGCCAATCGAATAAATTTGACGAAAACGAAGCTTTTGGTGAACTGGCAATCAGAAAACCAAATGCTGGTGTTATTGGATATATTGGAGGTTCTCAATATACATACTGGGACGAAGACTACTGGTGGGGAGTTGGTAATGCTGCCATTGCTGAGCATCCAACTTATGAGAATTCTACAGAAGGTGCCTATGATGCTGCTTTTCATCAACAAGCAAATGAAGTAAATGACCCTTCTACGTGGGATATTACTACTTATGGTGTTATTCATTCAGGTAATTTAGCTGTTTCTGCTGCTGGTTCTACAAGAGAACGATATTACTGGGTAATTTATCAAGTTGCTGGTGACCCTTCTATTATACCATTTATTGGCGAACCACAAACTCTTGACGTTACTTTGAATCCTGAAGTACTTTATATTGGTTCACAATCTACTGATGTAACAGCAGCTCCATATACTTATGTTGCTTTCACTCAGGATGACCAGCTGATTGGTGTTGGTTTGACTGATGCAACAGGCGATGCTCATATTGATTTTAACCAAGCTTTGACAAGTAGTGAAGTTACAATGGTTGCAAGATGTCAGTTTCACGCTCCAGTAATAGAACAAATTACACCTTTAGCTCAAAACGAACCTTATGTTTCTGTTACTGCTGTAACACCTCAGTCAGTTGATTATATGACTACTGTTAATTTGGATGCTGACTTTCAAAATTTTTCATCAGGACACAATGCAACTGATGTTTTTGCCACTATTTCAACAACAGACAATTATGTTCAAATAGTAGATGATACTGCAGCTATTGGAACAGTAAACGGAGATCAGACTGTTTCTGTTGCTAATGCATTCTCTATAACAGTTGATGCAAATATTCCAGACCAGCACGTTGTCAAATTCGATGTTGTTACTACAGGATCAGAAGGAAAATATACTTGGAACTCTTCATTTAGAGTTACATTGAATGCACCTGTTTTGGAGGTTAATGATTATGTGTTAGCAGAAGATGCAAATGGTAATGGAAATGGAAGGCTTGACCCAGGCGAAAGCGGAACACTTACTTTCAATGTTGCTAATACAGGCCACGCTGAAATTTATGCTGTAAAAGCACAACTTTATGGAGCATCTAATAGTACACCATACTTAAACATTGAAAATCCAAATCAAACAGTTAATATTCCTGTAGGAGATAAAACAGTAACATTTAATGTATCAGTACCTGAAAATGCAATTGAAGGTGATACAGCAAATTTGGTTTTAGATTTATTCAAAGGACCGTATTATAAAGATCAGGGAACAGCAAGTTTTGTTATTGGACAACCTTCTATT
>Ga0114934_10001711_pt1 | contig 14260 bp, 11 predicted proteins | sample 4SBtaG_2_FD_99695 | JGI IMG/M metagenome (GOLD analysis project Ga0114934, IMG submission 99695) | Deep subsurface microbial communities from Kolumbo volcano to uncover new lineages of life (NeLLi) - 4SBTROV10_white metaG | ecosystem: Environmental > Aquatic > Marine > Volcanic ... | reverse complement strand
TTCTTTTTTCATTCAAAATTCAACATTTAAAATTTATAATTATATTCATTCTTGGTTGGTTGGTGTGTTATTTATTGCTCATGGCAATTTCATATTTTCCTTTTTCTTGTAAGATTAATTGTTATTCTTGTCTGATAATAGTTTGCTAATCAGAAATTTTGCCATGCTGTTTAAATCAAATTCTTTTTTGTCTTCTAAGTCAAAAATATTATTCTGGATTAAAAAATCAACTATGATTTTTTTTGTTTCTATTTTGGTGGCATTTAATAATGATGCCAATAAATCTATCATGTCTGTAAATTCTGTTTCTACTAAAACAGATAAATAATCATGACAGAATTTGCTATCATTCTCGGAATAACGACAACTTTTTTCAAAATCGTCTAATGCTTTTTCTTTTTGGTTTAGAGCCAGTCGAATATGTCCCCGAAGATTATAATAGGCAGGATTGTCTTTATCATAAAGCAGTGCGACATAAATCATGTCCAGAGCTTTGTTGAAATTTTGTTTTTTCAACTCAATTTGAGCAATGCCATAAAAAGCATTGGAATCTTTTGGATTATTATCCAGTATAGATAAATAAAATTCTTTGGCTTTATCCAGATTATTTAATTGAAGATAAATATTGGCAATTTCCAACCGGTAAATTATTTCATTAGGATTTTTTGACAACAAGAATTGATAATATTTTAGTGCATTTATCTTATCGTCTTTTTCTTGAAAAATTTTTGCGATATGCTCTACGGATTCATAATCTTTATCATTGATAGCAAAAGCAAAGAAGTAAGCTTCTAATGCTTTATCAAGGTTATCATCTTTTAGATACAAATTACCTAAAGCGCTCCACATCACATCATCGAATGGTTCCATATCAAGCATTTGCATTGTATATTGCGCACTTTTCTTGTAATTGCCTATTTTTTCGTAACACAATGCAATATCATTTAACACATCATCATCGTCATATCCCATTGGAATTAGTTGTTCAAGAAATTCCAATGCTTCATTATATAGCTCATGATACATCAAATATTCTGATATTGAAAATAAAAAAGTATCCTTATCTTCTTCCAATAAATCTATAGTCTTTTTATAATTGTGAATACCTTCATTAATTTTTCCCATATTAATGAGAATATTACCCTTAAGAAAATATAATTCCGGATTTTGGGTATCTAAAGGTTCAATTTTTTTTAAAATATTTAAGGCTTCCTTTTTCTTATTTTTTTTAAAAAGCACATTGGCTTTAAGCAATAAAATATCGGTAGAAAAAGGATATTGATTCTCTGCCATTGAAATTACTTGAATTGCCCTATTATACTGCTGGTTATCTGAGTAATACGATATAATATCCAAAAACTCTTCAATATCGAAGAAAGCATTTTCAGAACGCGACACCATTAGTTCATATCGCTTAATCAGCGATGCAATCTCAGGATTAGAAGAAAATTGAAAATCGTCGTCTCGTTTCATTTTTTCTCTTGAATAATATCATTTAATTGTTTGTATGTATCATCAAAATAATCAATCGCTTCTTTGGCAATAGTATTAAAATATTGTTTAGCTGATTGTTTCTTATCCCGGGTTTCAAAATGATTAATCCGGGTTATTAATTCTTCATGTTTATCAATAGATTTCATTATCAGAGAGTCAACAGGTTTTTGTTGTTCCTGATTTTTTTTTATTTCCCGTATCATAATTGCGTCGGCAATCATTTCTTCAAAAAGGAAATTTACTTCTTTTTTAATTTCTCGTTTGGATGCCATAAATAATGTTTTTTGCAAAAATACGCATTTTTATACATCTTTAACATATCCCGGAAGAAGTTTTTAACCATGTTTTCACAAAAACAAAAGGTCTTTTTATAAAAAAAGCCCACAAAGTGGGCTTTTTTTTTGCTAAAGTATGCTTTATTCAAATTTAATAGTAAAAGGCATCAGTGCCATAACACCTTGTCTTTGGGTTAGCGATTTCATTTCCTTAAATTGTGAATACAGATTATCTGAATAGCTGTCTAAGAGTTTTGTTTTAGTGGTTTCAATGTCAAAAAGATTTTCCCAAAAACCAGCCGGCTTAGGTAATTCTGTAATTCTGTATTTTTTCAATCCGGCTTTTTCAGCGGCTACTTTTAATGCTTGCTCCAGTCCGCCGTATTCATCCACTAATTTAATACCTTTAGCATCATCGCCGGTCCATACACGTCCTTGTCCAATACTATCAACATCAGCAATACTTATACCTCTTCCGTTAGCAACATGCGAAAGAAAAGTATGATAAGTTTTTTCTACCATATTTTGCATTATCGCTTTTTCTGTAGCTGTCATGGGACGATATAAGCTACCAAGGTCAGCATGTTCGTTAGTTTTGTAACCATCAATTGTAATACCTAACTTATCATTGAAAAACTTTTGAGCATTCCATAGAAGGCCAAAAACGCCTATAGAACCTGTAATTGTAGTTTTGTTTGCAAGAATATAATCTGCCGGAGAAGAAATGTAATAACCGCCTGATGCTGCAACATCACCCATTGAGACAATAACAGGTTTTACTTTTTTTGTTAAAATAATTTCGCGCCAAATGATTTCTGACGCTAAAGCACTACCACCCGGAGAATTAACCCGTAAGACAACGGCTTTTATACTGGAATCCTGACGGGCTATTTGGATTTGCTTTGCCAATCCTTCAGAACCAATAGTTTTTTCATCGCTTTGACCCATTTTAATTTCACCGGAAGCATAAATAATGGCAATCTTATCTTTGGTAATTTGAATATCTAATGGTAGTTTAACATAATCGCTCATGCTAATTTGAGTTAAATCGTCTTCAGGGGCTATGTTAAGAGAATCTTTTAATTCAGCAATTATTTCATCGTGGTATTTCAGTCCGTCCACAAAATGATATTTTAAGGCATTTTCTGCTCCATTTATTGCATAAGCATCGGCCAAACTGTTAAGCGAATCAACAGAAATATGACGAGCCTTTGAAATTTCGTCTAAAATATTCCTCCAGACTGAAGACACATAGGTTTTGGTTTGCAAATAATTAGACTCACTCATTTTATCAAGGATAAATGGTTCTACAGCACTTTTAAATTTACCGTGACGAATCACTTCCGGCTCAACATTTAATTTACCCAATAACCCTTTGTAGAACATAATTTGTCCGTTTAATCCGTAAAAGTTAACATCGCCTTCAGGTGTCAAATAAATTTTATCGGCAACAGTAGCCAAATAATAACCTAACTGAGAATAAACATCTGCATGAATAATGATAAACTTTCCTGAGGTCTTAAAATCAATCAGTGCTTTCCTGATCTCTTCAAGATTGGCTAACCCTATTTTCAGATTTTTCAACTCAATGTAAATACCTTTAATATTGGGGTCATTTTTTGCTTTATGAATGTGGCGAATAAAATCAAAAAACTGAATGGGTTGGTTTTTAAGAGAACCCTCAGGATTAGAGAAATCAAAATTGGCGAAAGGATTATCCATTTTTCTATCAGTGATAGGTTGTTGAAAATCCATATAAAGCACCGAATTTGGTTTTTCTTTTTTCGGTTTTTCATCTGCAAAAGAAGCGATAGAGGCAATAGTACCTACAAAAATGAAAAATAAAACAATGCCAATTAATAAGAAGCCAACCATTGAGGCCAATACATATTTTAGGAAAGATTTCATGATAAATTAATTTAAATTATTTAACAAAAAAACGAATAAAATTTAAATATGTTACAAATATAATTATATTTGCCCCACTTTATTTCATTCGATGAAAATATTTATTCAATTAGGTTCAAATCTAGGTGATAGAGAAAATGCTATTTTTTTATCACAACAATTTATCTTACAACACATTGGCTATATTGTTAATGAATCTGCATTATATGAAACTGAGCCTTGGATGATGGATTCAGACAATTGGTTTCTTAACCAAGTGATTGAAGTTGAAACAGACATAGACCCACATTCCCTTTTATTGAAATTAAAAGATTTTGAACAAATTCACGGAAGAAAAACAAAAACTCATTCAGTAAACTACAAATCAAGAGTTATTGACTTGGATATTTTATTTTATGGTAACCGCATAATCAATTCTTCCGACCTGGTAGTGCCACATCCTTTTTTACATGAACGGAAATTTGTGCTGATACCTATGAATGAAATAAATCCGGATTTTATACATCCGATTTTTAACAAATCAATCAAAGAACTATTAACCGCATGTAACGATTCGCATCAAGTATCGTTATATAAACAAAAAGTATTAATTTAAAAACTATGGAAAAAATTGTTAAAACTTTAAGAGATTCTAAAAGTGCAAGATGGACTGCACTTGTTGTTGTATCGCTATCTGTTTTTGGCGCTTATTTTTTTAATTATGCGTTGTCTCCTGTCAAACCGATGTTAGAAAGCCTTTTGGGGTGGAATAGTTCCGACTTTGGGATTTACACATCATCTTACACTTGGTTTAATGTATTCTTATTCATGTTAATATTTAGTGGTATTATCCTTGATAAATTGGGCATACGATTTACAGGAATTACTGCTACATTATTAATGGTTATTGGTACCGGTATTAATTATTGGGCAATTATTCATGAATTTCCGGCAGGTTCTATGATATTTGGGATAAAGACACAAGTTATTATTTCTGCAATAGGATTTGGTATTTTTGGTGTAGGAACAGAAGCCACCGGTATTACTGTTTCAAAAGCAGTTGTTAAATGGTTTAAAGGAAAAGAAATGGCATTAGCGATGGGGATGCAAATGTCCATTGCTCGATTAGGAACAGCATTAGCCCTTGGAATAGCTTTACCATTAGCCAAAAATTTTGATTATTCTTCGCCTGTTTTATTTGCACTTGTTCTAATGTTAATTAGTTTCGGTGCATTTATTATTTATTCATTTATGGATAAAAAATTGGATGCCTCATTAACAAACGTAGAAAAAGGAAAAGATCCTGAAGATGAATTTAAATTAAAAGACATATTAGTAATTATATCGAATAGAGGATTTTGGTATATTGCTATTTTATGTGTCCTATTTTATTCAGCTGTTTTTCCATTTCTATTTTATGCTACAGATTTAATGATAAATAAATATCATGTTGATCCAAATTTAGCAGGTTCTATTCCGGCATTATTACCCTTTGGGACAATATTTTTAACCCCTTTATTTGGGACTATATACGATAAAAAAGGGAAAGGTGCAACCATTATGATAATTGGAGCAGCTATGTTAATTATCGTTCACGGTATTTTATCAATTCCTATTTTAGATTCATGGATAATAGCAGTAGTTATGGTCATTATTTTAGGTGTTGCTTTTTCGTTGGTTCCTGCCGCCATGTGGCCATCAGTGCCTAAAATTATTCCTGAAAAACAATTAGGTTCTGCTTATGCCGTTATTTTTTGGATACAGAACATTGGACTATGGTCTATACCTCTTTTACTGGGAATTATTTTAAACTCAACAAATCCTGATGTTGTTCCCAATAAAATACTTATTAAAGATGCCATAACAGAATCATATAATAATGTGCTATCAGCTACCCCATATAATCTTTCGGAAAAAGAAATAGATAAATTAGCTGAAGAAACAACAACCACTACGATTGATTCAATAATACATACGGCAATATATGAAGAAACACCAAACACAGCTATAGATAAAGATGTATTAAAAAAGGAAATTACAGATGCCTCTAATCAAGTGCTTGCAAATAATGAAAATTCTGATAAAGAAAGTTTAATAAAAAGTATTAAGAATAAAACAGCAGCAGCAATATATCCTATCATAAATAAGTATAAATTAAATATCAGATATGATTATTTCGCTGACTTAATCTTATTTACTTCTTTGGGTATAGTTTCTTTACTTTTTGCTTTTTTACTGAAAGCAGAAGACAAGAAAAAAGGTTATGGTTTGGAATTGCCTAATATTCAGAAATAAAATTTCTTTTAAAAGGATTATAAAAAAACCCCATCACTTTGATGGGGTTTTTTATTGGTCTTTAAGTGTTTATTATCAATTATTTATTTGTTCGAAGAAATCATTGCCTTTATCATCAGTCATGATGAAAGCAGGGAAGTTTTCAACTTCAATCTTACGGATAGCTTCCATACCAAATTCAGGGAACGCAACAACTTCTACCGATTTAATACTGGCTTTTGCCAAAATAGCTGCGGGGCCACCAATAGAGCCAAGATAAAATCCGCCGTATTTCTGACACGCTTCTTTGACCTGTGGCGAACGATTACCTTTTGCTAACATCACCATGCTACCGCCATGTGATTGAAACAATCCTACATAAGGATCCATTCTACTGGCTGTTGTTGGTCCAAAACTTCCTGAAGGCATATTGTCAGGTTTTTTGGCAGGTCCTGCATAATAAATAGGATGATTCTTGAAATAATCGGGCATGGGCTCACCATTATCTAACATTTCTTTAATTTTGGCATGTGCCATATCACGAGCCACTATTAATGTGCCATTTAAAATTAGCCGTGTTTTAATAGGGTGTTTAGTTAACTCAGCTAAGATATTTTCCATGGGTTGATTTAAATTAATCTCAACCGGTGGTGCTAATTTTGGTTCTTCTGCCGGCAGTAATCGTGCAGGATTTTTTTCCAATTTTTCAATATAAATACCATCCGCGGTAATCTTTGCTTTAATATTACGGTCTGCACTACAGCTAACCCCTATCCCAACAGGATTAGAAGCAGCATGGCGAGATAAACGGATAACCCTGACATCATGTGCAAAATATTTTCCACCAAATTGAGCTCCAATACCGGATTCCTGTGCCATCTTCAATATGCGTTTTTCCCATTCTAAATCACGGAATGCTCTGCCCAATTCATTGCCTGTAGTTGGTAAATTATCGTAATATCCGGCAGATGCAAGTTTTACAACTTTAAGTGTCATTTCTGCTGAAGTACCACCAATGACAATCGCTAAATGATAAGGCGGACATGCAGCAGTACCTATTTCTTGTAATTTTTCGCGGATAAATGCTTCTAAATTTTTTTCATTAAGCAATGCTTTTGTCTTTTGGTATAGGTATGATTTATTTGCAGAACCGCCCCCTTTGGTAATAATCAAAAAGTCATAGGAATTTCCGGGCTTACTGTATATTTCTATTTGTGCAGGTAAGTTAGTAAAGGTATTCTTTTCTTCAAACATGCTTAACGGTGCAATTTGAGAAAGCCGTAAATTATCTTTTTGGTAGGTATTAAAAACACCTTTGGCAAAATATTCTGCATCGTCAACACCGGTATAAACATCTTCACCTTTTTTACCCATAATAATAGCAGTTCCGGTATCTTGACATGTGGGCAGAATACCTTCTGCAGCCGTTACTGAATTTTGTAGCAGAGTATAAGCGACAAATTTATCGTTATCTGATGCTTCCGGGTCATCTAAAATTTTTGCTAACTTTTCTAAATGTGCAGAACGCAGATAAAATGAAACATTGTGAATGGCCTTTTCTACTAAGAATTCTAATCCTTTGGGATCAATTTTTAATATTTTTCGACCATCAACTTCAACGGTTGAAACGAAGTCCGTAGTCAACAACTCATATTCTGTGGTGTCTTTGCCAACAGGAAAAGGATTTTGATATTTAAATTCTACCATAACAATTTTGTATTAATTTGATTTTGCTAAATTAATTACAAAATTTAAAACATATAAATAAATGTAGATGTTATTAAATAGCACGACATTATCAATAAGAAAAAAACAATCAAATCATTTAGGTGTTGACTAATTTAATAAATATCTTAGTCTAAAACTAATACCCCCTTCCACAAGGGTTTTCTTTTTGAAGAATTATTTCTGCTAATAATTGAATAAAGGCGTAGATAAATACTTTTCTCCGCGGTCAGGTAAAATAACAACAATATTGCCCGATGGAATGCTTTCAGCCACTTTAATGGCAGCTAATAAAGCAGCGCCACTGCTCATGCCAACAAATATGCCTTCTTGTTTTACAATTTGCCGGGACATTTCAAAAGCTGCTTCTGTAGCAATATCAATTTTTATATCAATTAAAGAGGGATCGTAAATAGCCGGAATTATTGCTTCTTCCAAATTTTTAAGTCCCTGAATATAGTGTCCTTTCTCCGGATGGGCGCATACAATTTTAATATCCGGTTTGTTTTCCTTGAGGGCTTTGCCAATTCCCATAATAGTTCCGGAAGTACCTATAGACGACACAAAATAATCAATCTCGCCACCGGTTTGTTCCCATATTTCCTGTGCTGTGGTACGATAATGTGCCAATTTATTATATTTGTTTGTAAACTGATCCGTCAGAAAATACTTATTTGGATTTTCAGCTTTCATAGCCTGTACCTTACGAATAGCACCATCAGTCCCAAATTCCTCAGGGGTTAAAAGAACATTGCCCCCAAATGCCTTGATAACCTTACGGCGTTCTTCTGATACCGCTTCGCTCATAACAATTGTTATTTGATAACCTTTTACTGCGGCTATCATTGCCAATGAAATACCTGTATTACCGGAGGTTGCTTCCAGAATTATCTTTTCTTTGGTCAATTGCCCTTCATTTTCGGCTTGTTCAATCATTTTAAGTGCTATCCGGTCTTTTATACTTCCGGTAGGATTAAACCCTTCGACTTTTGCCCAAATGTTGACATGCTTATTGGGGTTTAAATGATTAATGTGTATTAATGGTGTGTGCCCAATAGCTTGAATAATATTTTTGTATGTACCTAACATTGAAATTTTATTGAAGAATACTTAATTTAGTTGACGGCATAATTGTAGAGAAAATTACCTTTACCTCCTACCAGCAGATTAAACCGCAACGATGAATTGTCGAAATGACCAATGCTAAAAGGTGAATTTCCTTCTAGTGGAAAGTCTTTATACAAAGAACCGTCAGCATTGAAAAGAAAAACTTTTTCTGCAAGTTTATCATTAATACCAATTTTGCAGACATTATTTGGGAAAGTGAAAATAATTGGTGGCGAAACAATATTATTATCAAATTCGTGTGAAAACAATGTTTTCTTTTTATTATTATACACTGTTAATTTGTTTTTGTCAAGGAAAAGAAAATCCGGTTTGCCATTCCTGTCAATATCTTCAAGCACAAAATAATGATTTGGTAAAAAACTACTGAATTCTTTTACCGTCACATCACCCTTAAAATCAATAAAGTAACATTTTCCGTTACGGTCAGTTGTTACCAAATAATTGCCTTCAATTTTACCATAAGGATTGTAGAGATAAAACGGATTATTGTGCGACTTAGCAAAATATTTGGACACGGAAATCAAGTTTTCACCACGACGGTTCACAATATATGTTTTCAGACTATCAGCAAAAACAATAAAGTCTTTTGTTTCAATGCGGAAATGTTGCACCGGCATCACCACGGGACTATCTGTATTACCGAAATTCCATCCGGGATGAATATTTCCGGTTAGATCATATAAATAAATATGATTATCTGTTCCGGCAATAAAAATGCGATAATCACGCGAACCTTCATAATCAAATACGGCTATGCCATTGGTAGCAGGAGAACGAAGATTAATTGGGAAATTTTCTACATTGTTACCATTTCTATCAATCAAGTAGATTTTGTGTTGGGTATTAAACAGGTATTGTAATTTATTGTTTTTGTAAGTATCTACCTGATAAACATCACTCATTATAGGTTCATTCAAATGTAATTTCCACAATATTCGTCCCGAAGCGTTTATCAAATAAATATTGTTGCGTACATCTTGAACAAAAATTTCTTTTTGCAAAGTTCTGTGGTTCGTTACTAATTTTGGTTTAAACAGTATGGAGGTATCTAAATGGGTTTCCCAAACCGTATGTGGCTTTTCCTTTACATTGGCACTGTAATACAATACAATAGAATTATAGAGCATTTTGTTATTGCCGGAAAATTGATATCCTAATCCGTAGATTTTTTTAAATCGTTCTTTGTGTTCATTCAGTGTTTTAGATAAATCTTTATTAAAATAATAAGCAAACAATTCACTAGCAGTCGCAATGGTAGAAAAGAAATAAAAATTACTGCGATTAGATAAATTATCTTTGAAATCCATATAGGTTAATTCCTTGTCTAAAGTCTGATGTCTCACATTATCAACAATAAATTTAGATAATTCCTTTTTAGAGGCAGCAAAAACCAAATAATTATTTACAAAAGTGAAATAATTACCTGAAAATTTAGAAAAGATGTTGCCAAATATATTTTTGAAAACTTTTGGAAAAGGCATCGTATAAATAGGATAAGAAGTTTCATTATCAAGCTGGTAATTAAAAATATAACTATTAAAATCATTACCAAAGACAGCCGCATGTTTTTTAAGGACTTTCAATAGCTCTTCGCGTGCCAATCTTTGACTGGCGGTTTTAAAAACAACATAAGCATCATCATAAATATCAGCGTGTTGTGAGTGTTCAAAAACCAATGCGACCTCCTCTTCAAAAATAGAATAAAAGATTGATTGTAAGTCAAATCCGTATTTCTTTTTGATGGCATCATTATGCTTTTTTGTTGCGGCAGCAAGACCTTCATCGGTTAAATATTGGTTGTAATCTTGCTGAAACTTTTGAATATCGCTGATACCCAAATGAACAAATGCAATAGTTCTTGAAGGCAACACTTCTTCCATATCGCTATTAATGGGACTTTGTCGCTTAAATAGATTAATATAACGGAAAATTGAATCGTTGCTATTCATAAAACCATTCATCATTATAACCGATTGCTTGATATTCAAATCTAATTCGCACCAGTCGCCAATATTCAGATTTTTGAGATGGTTACGATGCATATCATTCATAAAGATGGATGAGAACTTTGCAAACTGACTGAAGTTAATATACAGATTAGCCAATACATTTTTCCCTGCGGTTTTGTTAACTTCTTTAAACTGTTTGTCCGTAAAAAGGTTATATTTTGTCTCTGATTGGCGAATAACGGCTTCCAACAATAATGAAGAACGAGAAACAACAAACACATTTTTTATAAAAGTATAAAAAATATCAGATTTTCCTTGTTGAGACACTTTAATAATTTGTTTGCTGTCATAATTTCGTGTCGAAATGGTAGCCGAAGTAAAATAGTTTTTTTTCAAAAAATCCTCAACTTGTTTCCGGGAAATTCCGACAGGGTGTTTAATATAAAAGACTAAAGAAAAATCTGCTTTTCCAGAAACATGCGCAGAAATCAATATGGGGGTTTTATTCAATATACTTTTAAATTTTGGCTGTTTAGAAAAGGGCTTTACGATTTCTGTTAAATTATTGTTTAATGTGGTAAAAGCAGGGATAGAATCCAGATCGCTCCAAAAATTATTCTTTTTTGTCAACTGACTACTAAATTCACCAAAGTCGTTAGTTTGTAAAATCAAGGCGGCATTGTCAGGAACTAATTCAATAGCCCCCGAAAGCGGCTTTCCTTGATGACCATAAAAATGCATTGCCAAATAAACACCAAGTGCCAAGACCGTAATTATCAACAACAAATAAATAATTTTTTTGCCCATATCTTTTGGATAATTGAACTAACAAAATTAGAGAAAAATCTACGAAATGAAAGCAACAGACCTTATTTTGTAAACTTATTTTTCAACATTATTTTTTTTGTATAAATCAAAAGCCATCGTTTTGATTTTGATTTTAGTGTAAGCCGTGCCATCTAATACTTGATTTTTCTTAGTCAAAAAAATAGTCATGTTTGGATGCTTGGTCAAGAGAAATATTCATAAAATCGCATATAAAAAATATTGTCAAAGGCATTCCCTGTGGAAAAAAATACCCCGCATAAGGTGGGATAACTTTTTAAACTAAACACTAAACTTTATAATTACAACAATTGAAATTATACTCAGTAAGAGTTAGTCTGTAAGCAAAAATTATGTTTTTCAACAATTTTTATATTTCAGTCATAAAAATCAATTCAAAATATCTATCTTTGTAGAAACATTAAAAAATATTGCACTATGGATTTTTCATTAACAGAAGAACATAAAATGATTCGCGATGCAGCTAATGATTTTGCTCGTACAGAACTATTTCCCACTGTGATTGAACGCGATGAAAAAGCAATTTTCCCTGAAGAAGCCATCAAAAAAATGGGAGAACTCGGTTTTCTTGGGATGATGGTTGACCCCAAATATGGCGGCGGCGGCATGGATACTATTTCCTATGTCTTGGCTATGGAAGAATTTGCCAAATATGATGCTTCTGCGGCTGTTATTATGTCGGTTCAAAATTCTTTGGTAAATTGGGGACTTGAACGATTTGGAACAGAAGAACAAAAGCAAAAATATCTAGTCCCGCTGGCTACCGGTAAAGCTATTGGCGCTTTTGCCCTTTCAGAGCCTGAAGCCGGCTCAGATGCTACATCTCAACGCACGACTGCTATTGATAAAGGAGACTATTATTTATTGAATGGAACAAAAAACTGGATTACAAATGGTAATTCGGCATCGTATTACATTGTGATAGCTCAAACTGATGTAGAAAAAGGACACCACGGCATCAATGCTTTTATTGTCGAAAGGGGGTGGGAAGGCTTTGAAGTCGGACCACACGAAAACAAAATGGGGATGCGCTCATCAGACACACATTCATTGCTGTTTACCGATGTTAAAGTGCCTAAAGAAAATAGAATTGGCGAAGACGGTTTCGGATTCAAATTTGCGATGATGATTCTTTCAGGTGGTCGTATTGGAATAGCGGCTCAAGCACTCGGTATTGGACAGGGCGCTATCGACCACGCGTTGCAATATGCCAAAGAACGAAAAGCTTTTGGTAAACCAATTATTAAGCATCAGGCAATTGCTTTTAAATTAGCCGATATGCAAACAAAGATAGACGCTGCAAGATTACTTATTCATCGTGCCGCTTGGCTCAAAGATCAACATAAAGATATAAATAAAGCCAGTGCAATGGCAAAATACTATGCTGCCGAAACCGCCATGGAAGTTACTACCGAAGCAGTACAAATCTTAGGTGGATATGGCTATGTAAAAGAATACCATGTGGAACGATTCATGCGTGAAGCAAAATTGATTCAGATTTATGAGGGAACTTCTGAAATTCAACAAATTGTTATTTCGCGTGCCATGGAAAAAGGTGAATAATACAAATATTTGAAATTAATTTTAAAAGTTTGGGTTTTTATTAACTCAAACTTTTTTATTTTATCACAAATTTAAAACATGAACACCAGCCCAATCAAAGCTTATGCATTTATTATTCTCTCCATGATTATTTGGGGCTTTTCTTTTGTTTGGTCAAAATCACTTCTACAGGTTTTATCTCCGTTGGCTTTACTGTCTTGTCGTTATCTGTTAGCTGCATTTTTCTCAATTTTCTTTTTATTAATAAACAAGAAAATGTTTAAAATCAGTTGGAAACACATCCCTACCCTGCTTATACTTGTTTTTTTGGAACCATTCATATACTCACTTTGCGAAATTTACGGTATAAAATTTACTTCATCAGGTATTGCAGCCATTATTATATCGACTATCCCAATCACCACCGCTATTGCTAATTTTTTTTATTTAAAAGAAAAACTAACGCCGGTAAATTTACTTGGGATTCTTATTTCTTTTTTAGGGATTGGGGTTGTTATTATTGATAAAAGTTTCGGGCTATATGCTTCATACATAGGTGTTCTTTTTCTTGCCGGGGCAGTATTAGCCGCAACAATATCGGGTTTTATCCTCAAAAAATTAACTAAATTTTATACAATTCCAACTATTATAACTTATCAGAATATTTTTTCTGCCTTAATGTTTACGCCTTTTGCTATTTATTATTTTAAAGAAATTACAACCGTTCATTTTTCCGGTGAAAATATTTTCTCATTATTCTCACTCGCTATTTTGGCCTCCATTGTCGCTTTTTCGCTTTACACTTATGGAATTACAAAAATAGGGTTAACCAAAACGATGGTTTTTACTAATTTAATTCCAATATTTACAGTAATTATTGCCTATTTTTATTTTAAAGAGCTTATTACCACACAAAAAATAATAGGTATGATAATTGTTATTACGGGATTATTCCTTTCACAAAAAAAAATGAGCAATAAAGAAAAAACGACTAAATTTATTCCGCCACCTGCTTCTTAATTAATAATGCTATATTTTCCATATGGGCTGTTTGTGGAAACATATCTACCGGCTGAATGGCAACCAAACGATAATCTTTTTTTAATAGTTCCAAATCTCTTGCTTGTGTTGCCGAATTGC
>Ga0114934_10001710_pt1 | contig 14268 bp, 12 predicted proteins | sample 4SBtaG_2_FD_99695 | JGI IMG/M metagenome (GOLD analysis project Ga0114934, IMG submission 99695) | Deep subsurface microbial communities from Kolumbo volcano to uncover new lineages of life (NeLLi) - 4SBTROV10_white metaG | ecosystem: Environmental > Aquatic > Marine > Volcanic ... | reverse complement strand
GTCGGTGGTGCCGTCTCCGTTATAGTCTTCCGGAACGGGGATGCAGTTGTCCATGCCGTAGGTGTAGGTGCCGATGTCTTTGATGTACCATTTGTGGGTTACGGGATCATAAGCAGCGTAGTCGGTGGTGCCGTCTCCGTTGTAGTCACCGGGTACCGGGATCATGTTGGCTCCCCAGATGACGATGCTCCCGTTTCGCATGTACCATTTCCCCGTTGACGGTTCAAAGATGACGATGTCGTCGATGCCGTCTCCGTCGTAGTCTCCCGGAACCGGGATCCAGTTGCTCATGCCGTAGATGAAGACGGCCTGGTTTTTGATGTACCATTTGCCTCTCCCGTCGGGACGGGTTTTGTCAAAGACAGCAAGGTCGGTGGTGCCGTCTCCGTTGTAGTCTGAAGGGATGGGTACACAGTCGGCTGTTCCGTAGGTCTGGGTGCTCTGGTCTTTGATGTACCATTTCATGGTGGACGGGGTGAAGAGGGAGATGTCATGGATGGTGTCTCCATTGAAGTCAATGGGGTCTGTGATAGAAGAAAGTGTTAAGAAAAGAGCTCCTTGATCATCATCCGCCACGTCTATGGGCCCGGAGGCATAACCAGTCAGACCATTGCCCAAAATATAAAGATTCTGAATCATCCCCCCCACTCCGTTCGTCACTGCTGTGGAGTCGGACATGTTCAGCGAAAGGGTCGTTCCAACTGTCAGGTCGCCCGACCATTCGGTCAAATCTAACACAAGGTTCGTCGCAGGGTAGGGCCGATATTCGTAGCCATCAGATCGCGAATAAAAGTCAAAGAAGTATTTATTGATCGAGCTGTCCTCGTTTCTCATCCAGACGGTCGTTTCCCGTGAATAGGGGTGGGAAAGTTTGAATGTAGCCTCGATTTTCGGTTCATAGTTCGGATAATCATCCGTCCATCTGACATTACCGCTGGTGAGGTCATTACCGGTTTTCATCGCTTCATATGAAATCCAGTAGAAACCACTGTCACCCCATCCTGTTCCCCATGAATTCACGGCACGAAATGCACCCACACCATCCGGCGTAATGATTGAATCATCAAATCCAACTACAGTCTGCGCATGTCCGCCACGGTTGCTGCCGGTCTTATCCGCAATGGCGTAAATGTTGTTGTAGTTTTCGATATTGTCATAGTTGCCCCACACACTGATCGAAAAAACGGCCACCTGACCATTGAGCAAAAGCTGTTTCAATTGATCCAGATCATCATCCGTACTCAGTGACAGATAGTAATAGTCACCACCTGTGATAGCTCCTGCTCGGGCAGGTATGGCATTTCGAAAGTCATCTTCATCAGGCCATGTTGTGTAGTCGGAGTCGCTGTATGGCATATCCGCCAGGGAAGGGCAGCCAAAATCATGTAGAACTTTGAAAGCATCACTAGGGTAGGAGCCGCCATCACCCTCCATATGAATCAGATTGTAAACAAAGGCCGGGCTGCATGCATTCGCCATCAGCGCCCTTTCCGACTGGTCCGTCCTTCCCGCATCCCGGTTTTCCTGATAACTTTTCAGGTAGTAGCCAACCGCCCAAGCCGTACAGGACCCCTGCCCTCCCTGAGATCGAACAGGGGGAAGGTAATCCAGGTTGAGATGAGAAGTCGCTTTTGTGCTCAGGTATGAAATTGAACCCTTTTGTACGGGAACCTGAGTAACTTTAATTCCCCGTGGGTCTGAAGAAGGATCCTGGAAAATCAATCCGGTCCTTCGGGCATGTGGCAGATTCAAGACAATACTATTATTGTTGGCAATCACGAATACTGAAAAGGTTATTAAGAAAGACGCTGCCAAGAACTGAAGAACGTTCTTCATTACCCCCCCCCACCCCATTTTTCTGTACAAGCAACAATTTAATCGCTACCTTTATAATATAAGCACATTAGAGAAGTTTTGTCAGTGACAGTTGTCACAAACCGGGCATCTCCCCCTATAATGACAACATTCTCTTCTCGGGACAACAGCAAGACGAATCCTCCGAGCGGATGCGTTCCCCGCACAGGAACAAAAACAGAGACCGGGTCCGGAAAGCAGGGACACAGACTAGCAAGCCAACCTTTGCCCGGCCACTGACACCACATATCCGGCACAAAGTGGGGAACCTACTGGCACCTGAGTATGCATCATTTTGAAGAGATAACTAAGGAGACAGAAATCGGATAAAACAGCGATAAAATGTGGGAATCGCTACGCTCTTCACGCATTTCATTGCTGACTGTTGCTGAAAACTGAATTAAGGTATGGCAGACCAGTTCCGAAGGACTGAAATGGAAAGTGCGAAAAATTCTTGACACTACCCAGAAAATACAGGATCAATACTAAGGGGAAGAATAGAAACAAGAACTCAATCGAACTAAAAACCATATAAGTCCTCCGCAATGGTTGGATTTGAGTCTCTTGCTAAGGTTTCCAATAAGAACATATACCACCCATTTTCTATAAATTCTTTAGTTCAAAAACAATGGTTTCCGCATCAAGAGGAACTGCAAAGAAATCATTCAAGACTTCCTGTTGCTTTTCAAGGTACACGCTTCGGCCTGCATTGGAAAACATCAGGCTGGACAGTCTTCTGAACAGCTCATCTTTCTCACAAACTTGAAATTCCTGTAGATGATCTACCATATACAACCCCGGTATCCCGTACGGGTTAATAAACAGGGCAGGGCAACCACCAAAAACGGCCTGAATGCCTGCAAAAGAGTAAAATGTGCTGCATACTTTTGAGATATTGAAGAACAACTCCAACGGGTATTCATTTTGGACAACCACAGCCTTGCAATCAGTGAATATGTTCTGTCGTTCCGCTGGATGAAGTTTGATAACCAAGGCAACATTGTTATTACGACAGAATTCGTCCAACCAAGAGGCGATCCTGGATCTAATCGCCTCCGATGAGGACCCCCGATTGTACTGCGAAAAATAAGTCAGGACGGGACGCCCGGCAATATGTTTCGCCAACGGATCCATGTCGTCAAGCGTGTAAACTTTGGCTTGATCTATTGGCAATATTGCTGAGGTGCCTGTCACTACGATGTTATTCTCTGCATTGCCCATTTCTATATATTTTTCCTCAAACAAGGTGCCGAAAACACCAAAAAAATCAACGGGTGTTATTCCATTATAATATCCGGAACCATGCATAAAGTTGATCAGTTTGATATCCCAGTTGTTGCGGTTGCGAACAAAATTCAAAACATTTGACGTGTCAAGAAATTCTTCCAGCATAATTATTCGTTTAGGGGGACTTGTTATAAGAACACGCTCCCAGAAATTTACTTTTCGATGAAACTCCAATCTCGCTGTCCTACATAGTTTCCTCAAATCAAGGTTGCCGAGGCATACATACCATCCATTAAGTAGTGTGTGCCAACCCGGGAAGTCCAATAAATACGAAAACTTGATTTGTTTCATTTTCAACCAACTCACAAATGCTCGTTTTCTGCTGTTCAAGACATTATTCCGAACACAAAGCGACCAATCGTCCTTTTTCAGCTTTGCTGCCAATGGTTCCACAATGCTCCACGCCGTTTTAGTGAATGCCAGAATCAACCATTCTTGATGACATACTGTGCGTTTCCGCCCCAAGAACCTGACTGTCCTGTTGATCACGCATTCCCCTATTTGTTTAAGTGCATCAACATAGAGGCTGCTATACCGTGTCCGGATCATCCTCCCAACTTCCAACTTTTGAAATATTGGTAGAGTTTGCAAATCTCCGATGGACAAACCAGTAACCAAATCAACTTGACATTTCTTGCAATGGGCAAAGTACCATTCCATCACCGCCAAATGGAAAAATGCGCCACGAAAAAGAGAAAGCTGTTTTACCACTGAGTTCTTCATGTCTTCCGATTCCGTTTTGTCCGACAAAAAGACATTGGCCAACGTGTACGCACGCATTTCAATGCCCTCAACTGAAAAAGATTCTCTTTCGTACCGCCCTCGAAATGGCCTTGAAATTTTAATGCCTGCCAAATCAACAATTCTGTCATACTTGGACAATCGAAGGCTGTATGGCAAACGGACTACGTCCGAGCCAATGACAAGTGTTCTCAATCGATTTCCTCCTTTTTCTCCAGAGACAAATTCAATCCCAACGCGATAATGGAAAAAGTAAAAAAGCCATACAGGCTAGTCTGAAGTGATGTAAGAAAATTTTCAAACAAAAAATCAATGAAAATAAAGATAGTGAAGAGGACAAATTGATTGCGCCACCGTTCGCGATACAACCGTTTCCAGATCCACAGCACCAAGCCTAGATAGGCCAACAAAGCGAGAAACCCATATTCGGCGGTAAAGGAAGCGAGAAAAGAATCATACACTGACATGTGTTTTTGTCCCGGATGAAAATGAAATGTCTTGTCCATTCCAAAATCATAATAATAAGGGCTGTAATCTTCTACGGAATATTTGGTACCAAACGTCCCGGGCCCTGAACCAAAGGGAAACTTTTTCTTTGCAATCTCATACCCATTAGTCATTAATATTCTTCTGATATATAATGGGTCATCCAAAACTTGACTGTTATATTTTTTTAAATTTTGGAGAAGCAAAGGAGTTAGCAGCAACCCCAGAAAAAACAAGAATAGCATCATCGGAAATACAATCCTTTTTGCTTTATATTTCCTCAGGATTAGAAAAAAAGCAATCACTCCCATCGGGATTACAAAACGACGAACTAAACTGAGTGACAAAAAAGTGATGTCTGCAATCAGAAGGACAGTCTCCATAACTGTAAGTTTACGGTTCCAAAGAATTTTGGAACATAAAAACGCAAGTGCTATAAAAAGAAAGTATGCTGACTGAACAGGACTCGAAAAAATCCCGGTGCAACGCAATAGCTCACCCCTGAATTGCATCGGTATATGGAGAAGATCAAACATGGGCTGCCCAATCACATATTGCAAAACGATCATTACCAATGTAACACTATTAACCAAATACAGCCAAGTTGAGAAAATGGAAATATATGATTCCGGTTTTTTGACTTCGCAGTACACGGAAAGTATGATGAGGTATTTTGAGGAAATTAGAATTTGAGCGATGTGACTTAAAGGCAAATTTTCCAAATTAAGAAGGAACAAACCATAAACCACAAAGAGGAACAGGGCGATGGTAATAAAACCAATTCGTAATCGATGGCGTAAAGCTTTAAGTAGAAGATAGCAAAATAACAACACACAAATCGTTTCATCAGAAAATCTTACAAATGGCAAATGAGGTTTCAGAATGTCATGAATTGTGAGTAGGACTAAAAAGCCAAAAAACAGGCCCGACCCGGCGACATGTGCCGGAAATCTCAACGGTATAATCGGAACATGAGAGTCCCATTCTTTTATTCCAAACTGTGTCTTTTTTGAATTTGAGTCTGCACCTTTGCTGAATTCAGCCTCCACAAAACGACTCCACTGTCTTGGCAATATCCCGCAACAAAGCTTCATTTTGAGGCAAATATGGTTCAGTTCTATCCTGCATCGGCAGAGTCCTTTCGAGGCCTTCCCACGAATCAAATTCGAATATCTTGTCCATCTCAAGAAGGCGAGCGACAATCTGCATCTGATGATCGTCAGTGTGCTCACTAAAACGGCTAAGTCGTGCCATCACAATTGGTTTAATCCCATTCATTAAACCAGAGAGAATTGAACCAATTCCAGCGTGGCACACATATTTCTCACATGTAGTTAATGTCTCCTGGAATTTGTGAAAGGGCAACATCTCTATAACTTCGACGTTGGAAGCATCTGGAACAAAATCAATTGTCCGCGCTTGAAATAGAATCTTGCATTCGGGGTGCATGTTTGCATATTCACTTGTTATTCTTGCCAGTCGATTGAAAGGAAATTTCTCTGTACCACAGCTGACAAACATCATAGAAGTTGTCCTTTGAAAACAGCCTTTGGGAAATGGCTCTTCATAGAATCCCACTGGACATAGAAACGATCCGAAAGCCTGTAGCACAGTTTTCCGGAAAGAGACGGGCTCACGACACGAGAAAAACTCTCAATAAAAATGGTCTTTTTCCTCCATATCTTTGAAGCAAGAAACACGGGAGGAGCAACACCGGCTCCTGTACTGATCACAACTCGTATCGTCTTGACTCTGAAAAAGATTTTTACGGTTAGTAGAAAATTCCGAACAAAATTTACCGAACTCTTGGTGGTTGGAACATAAATTGGGATAAAACCTCCAGGTAATAAGCTTCTGCTGTCGACATCGTCCTTGGTCATCCAAAGAGTATCATCACCTCCGGGCAACACTCTTATTAGTTCCATCGCCTGCAACAAATGCCCCCCATTATTGCAAGCAACTAAAATTTGGGGGCCCTTCAAGGGCTCTGTTTTCATCTCAATCCCTCCTTTCTACCGGAAATCCCTGTATCTCCTTTTGAAAATGAACCATATCACCAAAATCTTTCCATTGATGCGACATTACAGGAAACACACCAATGGTCAGCCCGCTCTCCTGTGCCTTGTGGATCAATGTATTCATGCCACACACTTCACCTGGCTCTAATAAGTCCAGCACATTGGGTTCTATGAGATAGAAACCTGTATTCACGATGTAGTCCGTCTCAGGTTTTTCCTTGAATTGAATCAATCCACCATTCTTGTCTACCTCACACACGCCATAAGGCACCTTATGATTCATTACAGCGCCCACGATTGTAATGCTGTGATTATTGGAAATATGGAATTTGTATACAGTCCCGTAATCCGCCAAAAGTAAGGTGTCGCAATTGGTGAGAAAAAAACTGCGGCTGAGTTTCCCCTTCAGCAAATGAAGTGCCCCGGCGGTTCCCAATGGCTTTTCTTCTTCTACAAATTTCACACAATCTCTCCAATGGGGAAGTTGCTCAATATAAGCACGAATTATTGCCGCCTTGTGATTCAGTGTCAAATAGAAATTTGAACACCCGTAAACACGAAACTTTTCCAGAATGTGTTCAACCAACGACTTGGAACCCACCGGCACCAATGGCTTAGGAAGAATGTTGGTGTAAGGTTTCAAACGAGTTCCTTTCCCCCCCGCCATTATCACCACTGGAGAATCACGAAATGCAGGGGCAAATAAACGTTCGCTTTTCACCGAGCCCTCGTAAAATGCATGGCGGAATACAATTCGTTCTAATTTGCCTTCAAGGATTATAGGGAGATGATTTATTGGGATCTTTTCAAATACCTCATCAATCTTATCTTTATCTGTTGTGTCAAGAAAAACAAATTTTTGATTAGAAATAGTCAGGACAAAATTGGAGAGGTCTACACCTGTCAACACCGCCCTGCGAAAATCTCCATCAGTTAAAATTGCGACCAATTTTTCCCCTTGACATATTGCAAGAAATCCCTCTCCTCCCTTATCCATCTTTGTCACTGCTTCTCGGATCGAAGTTTCGGGGTTCACAATATATTCCTGAAAATTCATTTCAATACCCCCGGGTTAATTACTTCATTCTTGTCAATAAGTCGTTTCAAAGTTTTCCCAACGAGAAAATCTGTAACAGATTCTTGAAGCTGATTATCGCCTTCACAAACCCTGAAAACAATGTCCGAAGGTGACAGCATGGTTTCTGCCGTTAGTTCTCTCACAGCAACAGGCTGCTTACCCCTCGCGCGATACCTGGATTCACCATTGTTCAAAACTGACAAATCCCCATTTCCCAAAACTGCCGATAGCCGATCCAAGTCTTCTCTCAACTTTAGTAATTCAAGGCCAGTCACAGCAGATTCAAAATCGGTCCTTTTCTCTCCTGCCTTTACAACAACATGTTTCTCTATGAACGAGGCTCCCAATGCCACGGCAAGAAGACACGCGGTTTTCCAGTTTGGATCCTTAAACATAGTGTGATCCGCATAGCCTACCGAACAGCCAAATGCCTCTTTCAACTGTTTGATTTTTCTTAATTCGGCATGCTCCAAAATAGTAGGAAAAGATTGGAATCCATGTATTAGAACAAGATTTCCAGCAGGAAACCCTAAATTATCAATTAATTGCTGTACCTCGGTGCCCCGGTGCCCACCTACGCCCAAGATCAAAGTTTTTTCCCAATTTCGCAACGTCCGAATCATATGTAAATCCGGAAGACAAACTGAATGAAGTTCGATAGCCGAAATACGGTAACCATTATCAAAACAAAAAGAGAGTGACTTTTCCTCCAGAGGTAAGAGAATTATTTTCAGATTACGCTGGAGTGCATAGTCGATGATAAGATTCCAGGATGGCACATCAAACATGTACTTGCTGATGGAATCCTTCATATGATGGTTGATGTGATAATAGAGATCCGGGGCCAATAATACCTGAAACTTCACATAGTCAGCTCCTGCGACAGATGCTTCCTCAATTTGGCGCTTCATGTAAGTTAAATCACCTTCATGGGAAAATGCCGTTTCGGCAATGATTGAAAGCTGATCTCTGGCCATTTCATTTCCCTCCATATCGCATGGAATTGTATTCTGCCAATCCAACAGGAATACATCTACATTTAGCCATTCTGCGCTTTATCTCCATTCTTAAAACATCATATCCCATACACAAACCGGCAGGTAGCCGAATGTCTCCTCCCTTGGAGGCTATAAGGTGAGGGATGTTTTTCTTCGTGCAAATTTCCAGAATATCCGAATAAGACAAGAGATCAGATGCCCCCTCTACAATCCGTTTCGTGCGTTCCAAATCATTTTGAGTATCTACAGTTAAAGACCATTCTGATTTTCTGTGTTCCACAGGAGGAATCAGAACCTGACAATCAAAATCATTCGGTTGAAACATGTACAGCATTAGATACTGAGAAAATTTGCTCGGCATCATACGGTCACATTTGATAAGCGCTTTCCTATTTATTGCTTCGGCAGTCACACCCAGAGGTAATTCTTCCACTCTTGTATACTCTGCCCCATTTTCATGGTGTTTTTGTAACATTAAGTCCAAATAGACTTCATCTGTAAAGACATTATCTCCGGTTATACGAACCAATGTGTCAGCTCTCTCCAGTTCACCGACTGCCAACATACGACTGATAACGGAATCCCTATCCCCTCTAAAGACAAGAATCCCTTCTTCAGTCGCAACCCTGACAAGCTCAGCATCTTCAATTGCTGTGGTAGTGCAAAGATATATCTTTTCCAATTGAGTGGATTTCTTCAACTTGCGCATTAAATATTGTATCAGCGTAAGATCCCCTACGTGTCTTAAAGCTTTTCCGGGTAACCGTCTGGAAGCATTTCGAGCAATAATGCACCCAACCGCAGTCATTTCAAATCCTCCCATTTCAATAGTTCATCTGCTTTCTTGAACACTGCCAATGATCGCCCGATTACAAACTCTATTTCATCTGGGGGGATACCGGTACCGGGACGCTTTGCTGTGAGATCATCCTCAGTTAAGACGTGCCCTAAAGAAAGATCGCGCCTGACCACAATACTCCTTCGCATCTTCAGGCGTTTTTCTCTCTCCGCATCAGACACGATTCGGTTCTCTCGACCTAAGGCCTCCCAGATTTCGGCAGAACCCTTCATCAATAACTTCATCTCGAAAGGGTCTGCGGAAATTTCATGGTCCCACCCGGGGAGTCCTTTATCCAAAGTGAAATGTTTTTCAATAATTCTTGCACCCAGAGCAGAAGCCGCAAGCGGGATGGCAACTCCTAACGTATGATCGGAAAAACCAACCGGATAGCCAAATGCACGTCTCAACATATCTATATTTCTCAGATTAATGTCAAACAATTTTGGCGGATAAATCGAAATACAGTGGAGTAGAACGATTTTGTTCAGACCTTCCGATTCCATTACCCGAACGGCTTTATCAATCTCGGACAGGGATGCCATGCCTGTGGACAGGACGACCGGCCTGCCTTTCCCTGCAACATATTTCAGAAAGGGAAGATTATTTATGTCCATGGATGCAATTTTATAAAATTTAACATCCAGTTTTTCTAGTAAATCAACTTCAGCCGAGCAAAAAGGTGTGGACACAAAATCAATCCCCAATTCATCTGCAAACGTTTTCAGCTCAACATGCTGATCTTCCCTCAGATAGTATTTCTCAACCATTTCTTGCAAGCTACCAAAGTGTTTCTTTGGAGAATCACTATATGACAGATTGCGATCATATTCTTCTTTTGCGATGAGCGATTCAGGAGTCCATGACTGAAATTTCACAGCATCACAGCCAATTTCTTGTGCTTTGAGAATCAATTCTCTGGCCAATTCCATATCACCGTTGTGATTGGCACCTATTTCAGCAATAACATACGGTCTTTCATCGCCGACAATCCTATTATAAAAGTTCATATATCTTCATATCCTCCAGACCCATAATGTCGCTCCACCAACCCTTGTAAAGGGCCGAATGATGGGCATTCACTGTATTCAGGTACTTCTCCACAAAACTTGCATTTGAAAGTTCTTTCTCCAGCTGGTTAATCTCATTCAGACGGTTCTCCACAATTTTCACTCTGTTGTCGTTACGGTTCTTCAAGTAATCAACAAGATTTGCGTAATGAGCTTTTTTGACACTTGCACCGAAAAATAATTTATCTACGTCCAATTGCCGTCTCATTCCCGCTAAATTATGATCACCCTGTCTATAATATGTTATTGCATCAGCCTCAAACGTACCAACCATCCCATTCAACACCAACAATGAAGCAATCCACCAATCGACTGCATAAATTTTTGGGGGGAAAGGCAGCTCGATTTTTCCGATTTTGCATAAATTAAAAGCTGAATTTGACATTCCAACAACATTACAATCCAACAGTTCATCAAGTCTTGACACTTTGTCCAGGATTCCAAGATGACTCAAAACTCGTTCTTCTATCAACTGGTCATTTACATCGCATGTTGAAAGCTCGTTAAACATAAAATCACAGAACGGCAAGTGTTTTTGCACTACAGAAATTCGATTTTCGGAAAAATAATCGTCGGCATCCCCAAACACAATCCCCTCATATCCATGCTGAAGTGCAAATTCAAATGCCTTGCCTCTGATCTGTGCCGGGGTTAAACCGGATTCAGACACGTCCACAAGTTGCAGCGCATACTTTTTGCTGACTTCAGTGAAATCAGAAACCTTGCATCCATCATTTAATACGAGTAAATCAAACTGATCATCATTTTGATGGCATATGGAGGCCAGGCATTTATCAAGAAATGACTCCACTCCTTCGTAAACTACTATCGCAAAAAGTAATTTCATTGCCTCAACTCGTACAACAATGACAAATATCTAAAACAACTCGAACTTCCCATATTGGCCCTTTTCATTATTTTATCCTTTTTGCGGGAATACCCGCATAAACTCCTTTTTCCGTAATATTCTTGGTGACAACAGCCCCGGCACCGATTATTGAACCTGATTCAATGGTGATATATTGCAAAATTTGAGCTCCTGTTCCAACCAGGATTTCATTGCCCATTTCAATCCCTCCAGAAATGTTGACGGAAGGATTGATGACGTTAAAATTTCCAATTTTTGTATCATGGCCAACCGTCCCCGATAAATTAAACACGTTGAAATTCCCGATTTCTATATCCGTTGTAAATTGGTTGCCACCACATACGATATTTCCTTTCCCCATTTTTAAATTATTCCAATCCCCCACAGAATTCGGGTGTATTAAATTCGGATATTTTATTTTTACATTAGTCATAAATTTGTCAGCAAGTCTCTTTCTCAGCTCAGGAACTCCCACAGCAATTACAACGTGGATTTCATCATCTAATTCCAGTAACCATGCATCGTCATGCACAATCTTGTATTTTCCATTGCTTTCCCCAACATTGCTATCGACAAACCCTAAAAGATTCCATTCCGGATTATTCTTATTTATCCCGTCAATTAAAAAACCAACTTCCTTCGCGAAGCCTCCGCTACCCACAATCAGAATATCCTTCATGATCCCCCCAATATCTTTATGATCCGATCCACCTCTCGAGTCGACAGCCTTACCGAACTCGGAATATTCAATGTATTTTCCACCAGATGATATGCATGGTCTATTTGATACGCCTGAAATTGTCTGTACGGTTTCTGTAGATGGTTCAGGTACCATACCGGACGCGTTTGAATTTGATGGTCTGATAAATGTTTCATCAAAGCTTCACGATCCTTCCCATATGTTGCCGAATCAATTTGCAGGGAATACAACCAATGATTATTGTCTGCATAATCCGGCATTTCCGCCAGCGTCAGGCCACTGGTGGCTTCTATCTTGTCCTTATAATAAAAGTAGTTTTGTTTCTTGATACGAATGTATTCCGGCAGTTGCTCCAATTGAGCCACACCCAGCGCAGCTTGAATATTGGTCAATCTGTAATTAAAGCCAACCTCATCATGAATGTACCGAACTTCATCATCCTTCGCTTGTGTAGTTAAGTATCTTGCTCTGTCAGCCAGCTCTTCGTTGTTTGTTAAAATTATACCACCACCGCCTGTGGTAATGATTTTATTCCCATTGAACGATAGACAACCAAAATCTCCCACTGTACCGGTGTGTTTCCCCTTGAACTTACCGCGCAAGTATCTGGTCCCCAGGGCTTCAGTCGCATCTTCAATAACTTTAATGTTTCTTTGCTTACATTCTTCTATTAAATCATCCAACCAGACGGCATTTCCAAAAATGTGAACCGGAATAATCGCGGAAACTCGTCGTCCTGTCATTTTGTTCCAACTAAACCCATCTCTAAAAACTGTCTCTTCCCTGATAAACTGTATTACCCTAACGTTATCCATATTATAAAACTCATCCGCATCCATAAACACCGGAAAGGCATTCACATATCGAACAGCATTGATGGGTGAAATAAAAGTCAATGTTGGCACAATAACTTCATCACCATCCTTCACACCGGACAACATCAATGAAATATGAAGTGCCGCCGTCCCATTCATAACCGCGACGGAATGCCTCACACCTGTATATTCGGCAATTCTTTTTTCAAACAAACTCACATATTTACCGGCTGACGAAACCCACTCCGTATCCAGACATTCCTTAATATATTTCCATTCATTCCCTCGGATTGATGGGACAGAAAGAGGTATAAAGTCAGACATTGTACAACCCTTCTTTATATAGTCTTCTGTTTTCTTTGTTCTGGAACCATTCAATTGTCTCTTTCAACCCTTGGCTCAAATTGTATTGAGGAGACCATAACGTTAATTCCTTAATCAGTTTATTCGAGCCCAGTAGACGATTCACCTCGGATTTCTGAGGCCGAATCCTCTGAGAATCAGTCACGATAGTCGCACGGGGATTGATTTGGGTAATGATCTCTCTCGCCAAATCCCCAATACTTATTTCTGATTCCGTCGCAATATTAATTTCCTTACCTATGGTTTTACTTGATTTATAGATCTCTATGAAACCATCCGCTGTGTCCTTAACATAATTCATGTCTCTGGTAGGTGTCAAAGAACCCAGCTTAATCTCTTTGCTGCCAGCCAATAGTTGGGTAATTACAGTTGGTATGATTGCCCTGGCTGATTGCCTTGGCCCATACGTATTAAATGGTCTGACAATAGTTACCGGAGTATCAAAAGATCTAAAAAAAGACTCAGCAATTCTGTCCGCTCCAATTTTAGTCGCAGAATAAGGTGATTGTCCCTGAAACGGGTGTTTTTCATCAATTGGAACATATTGGGCAGTGCCATAAACCTCCGACGTGGACGTTATCAATACACGATCAATATTATAATCTCTACAAGCCTGAAGAATGTTTAATGTCCCCTTAATGTTTGTATCCACGTATGAATCAGGCGAATGATAGGAGAATGGAATACCAATTAGTGCCGCCAGGTGGAAAACCGCACCGCATCCTTTCACTGCGTCACGTACACCGTTTGGATCCCGGACATCCCCAGCAAAGACCTCAATCGCACTCTTAACCTCAGTTGGCAACGAATCGATCCATCCCCAAGTATTAAAAGAATTATAGTAAACAAATGCTTTCACTGAATATCCCTGACGCACGAGTTCTTCAACGACATGAGAACCTATGAAACCATCTGCACCTGTAACGAGAATTTTCTCTCTCATTTGATTCAACTTCATATTCCCCTCTTCATATTGATATCACAAAGGATCTTATGTTCACAGCGCATTCCTTTATAGATTCTACTCTTCCTCAGGACAGGTTCAAGGTTTTTGTTGCGACAATGTATATTATTGGGCCCGTTTTGAGGCTTTTTTTGATAGGAAGTGGAGGGGATGAGAATCTTCCCGCCCCGGGTTTCCGGGGCGGGAGT
>Ga0114934_10001709_pt1 | contig 14272 bp, 24 predicted proteins | sample 4SBtaG_2_FD_99695 | JGI IMG/M metagenome (GOLD analysis project Ga0114934, IMG submission 99695) | Deep subsurface microbial communities from Kolumbo volcano to uncover new lineages of life (NeLLi) - 4SBTROV10_white metaG | ecosystem: Environmental > Aquatic > Marine > Volcanic ... | reverse complement strand
CCTTGATGGATCATCTTTATGGCTAGCCCCTTGCCTTTTTTCTGCATAATCCTTATAGTATTGTTTTTTGACCGGATCTTCGCCATGCCTTTCGGCTCTTTTTGCAGAAGCTTCGGCCGACTGATCCCATAGGTCTCCGATGGTGCCTTTAGCTTTTTCTCTGAAATCTTTAGCTGAGTGAGGATCTATTTGAGTGTCCATGGAGGTATTTGGAATTGTGTATACTCTATCGTAAGTGACTCCATTAATTTCGTACACATGTTCCTCGTGAATGCTTTGTAGGACAATTACTTGTTCTCCAGTATCAGGGTGTTCATAAATGTATTCAGGCATTCATAACCTCCACGATTTTGTCAACAGTATTTGAGTAAGAAAACTTATCTTGCAGGGAAGACCCCTCCTTGTTGATTGGGTTAGATTTATACCTATCCACTGCTTTTTCGCAGCCAGCTATAAATTCATCTTCACCAAAAGTGAAAATTTCTCCTTGATTGAAGAACCCTCCCTTTTTGAAGAATATTCCATCAGCGGCATCGGTTTTCCCGTTGGGTTCAACCATGACGCTATTAGAATCGTCAGCCCAATCTTTATAAGAAGTTGCGTTTAAAATTACAGAATGCTTGCCTAAGCAAACTGACTGAAACTCTGGGAGACCCCATCCTTCTGCGCCTGACATTCCCAAAACAATATTTCCCGAATTCAGAAAGTCGTTATACAGACTGTTCTTTTGCATCATTCCTAGGAAATTGATGTTGAAGTATTGCTTGCCTTCTAGAATTTGGTTTAAACAGGCTTTAAAATCTTCTTCTTTCAAGAATGGATTAGTTATGGCACATTGGAGAACATAATCTTTATTGTTACCATATTTCTTCAACCAAGCTTGTATAACCTCTTTGTGGTTTTTCCGTTTTTCTAATTTTCCACAAAGATTAAATACTATCTTACCTTTAAGGTAGTCTTGTTCTTTAACGTGAAAATTATGCTTGTCAAAACCTAAAGGCACATAATGACAATTATCTACGCCGTAAGATTCTAAAACATCTTTAGCGTAATTTGAGCTAACTATTAAATTTTTTTGATTTTTCGCTATATTTACTTCAAAAGAAGTTGGGTGGTTTAGTTCATAGAAAGTAAAAAGCGTTTGCTCTTTGGCAAAAGATGTGAGGCTATCTTGATTAAGATGCCAAAGTTTAAAAATAGGCGTATCTCTACTGTAGGTTTCGTAAGAAGTTTTTATTCTCTCTTGAATCCAAGCATTGAACTCTGGAGAAATTTCCTGAGAGTTAAGATCTACTTGACCTACTGTAAATAAGGAGGGTAGTACGCCCTTCTGGTGAAATTCACGCAGAAGGGCAGTACTAACCTGTCCGAAGCTAACCCCGTTAAGAGGTAGATGGAGTGCGAAGTCCATTAAAACAGTGCGTCTGCGTCGTCGGTAGTTGAAGTTGGAGCAGCTGCAGTTTCGGCTTCAGTTCCAGTTTCAGTTTCAGGCTTATTCTCCCTCTCCTCTTTAGGTTCACTTCGGAAAATACGGAGGTCTGGAGCGTTCTCATTCCTAACAGTTCCATCTTCGTTGTATTTAGACTTATTCTTAAAGACAACAAGCTGTACTTTACAAGCCTGATCTTTAAGCTCAATGTGCCCAGTCATGTATTGAGAGCCGCTATAACTCTTCTTCGCCCAAAGAGCGCCCATTTCGCGCTCTTGCCAGTCATTTTTCTTTTCTTCGTTTGACATAAGAATCTTTAATATAATTGAGAAAAAAGTTTCGTCAACCCTTTTTTATATGTTATCTAAAAGTTTTTTACTGTCTATTTTTTTTCTTAAAATTTTTATCCCTTTATTATGAAGATTTATTGCCGTCTGAGTGCTTATGTCAAGTTTTTTCGCAACTAAGCACCAAGATGGTTTTTTCTCTTCTTTTGAATAACGCATGGAAAATACCTCTTTTATTCTTTTGTCTTTTAATTGGCTTAAAATATTTTCAATAAATTCAAAAAGGTTTTCAAAAGAAGTGTTATCCTCTATTTCTTTTAAGTAATCAAGTATTTCGTCGCCCGTTGGAACTAGTCGATCTTTGCTTTTCTTATTTAAAGTATTGAGGCAGTGGTATTTAGTTTGGTTAGCGAGCCAAGTAGAAAATTTTACTTTTTTATTAGAGTTAAAGCTTTTTATCGAATTCCAAATAATTAAATTTTTTTCGGCCGCTACTTCATTAACATCAATATTATTAGCGCTAAAACTCTTGGAATATTTTTTTAAAATTTTAAAATATAAACCGCTGTGACGATTAGATAGTTCAAGTAGACTGTTTTCGCAATTAATCTCTTTAGCTCTCTTTATTAAGAGATCGTCAGTTAAAAAAGACCATTTGACTGTTTCCATAAATTTACCTTGCGCCCGAATTCCCCAAAAGTACATTCCTTATCTAATTCAAAATCAATAAGATAACGATGGTGACTTTTGAACAGTCGCGGTAAAATTATAGAGTATTCTACGAGATCATCAAAATTTTTTTCTAAAAAAATATTTGTGTCCTGATAGGGGGAATTTAAGAAATTGTCACACTCCGAATAAACTTGGACTAAATAAGCAAAACTACTAGAAAGATCGTCAGAAAATATTTTAGAAGCGAATTTAGAAATTCTTATTTCATAAAAATAAAGATCCTCAGTATCTAGCATTTTTGAAATTTTTAAAAACACGTTTTCGGATTTGTCTCTGAGCATGGCATTAACCCCGCAGCACGCTAAAATGGGCTGGCATCTAGTGTTTTCAAGAGATGTTTGTTCCAGCATATATATTTTTTAGCCATTTAAGGAGCTTTTCGCAATTTAATATTTGCTTAGTTGCATCTTTTTCTCGCCGCCAATTCAAAATAAAATCTGCCTCTCTTTTTACTAGTGGATCATTTTTAGCTTCAGCTTGGTTAGCTGGTTGTAAAAAAATCCTTTTGCTGTCTTTCTCTTCAAATTGAGAAATATGCACTAAAACCCCTTTTATTTCATTCTTTATCCAATAAACTTCGTCTTTCGCGTACTCATTGAACCTAACATCGGTAATAATATTTATTTTTTCAGGATCTAATTCAGAGTTAACTTGATCCACCCAATATCTACCATTCGATAACTTTCTTTTTATTTCGCCGTGCGCCACTAAAAATGGCCTTATTAAGTCTTTTTCCTCTCTAGAGCAATTAAATGAATCTATTCCATAAAGATCCTTCGAAACAGAACGTATCTCTTTCTTTAAATTATTTGCGATAGAAAATTCCCTGTAAGGGAGGTTAAGCCTTTGGAATAATTTACCAAAAATACTAGCCGCAGTGTTCTTCCCACACCCAGCAACTCCACTCAATCCTATGTTAGTATACTTAAAATTCATCTTAATTCATATTATTTAGATTAAATAAATAAAATATAAATAATAAACTTTTCCTTAGAAAGTCGAAGTGAAACGGAGACTTTCCCCGTGAAAGCGGCGGTCCAAAAAAAAATGGACTTTTGATCCTTCACACCGGCAATCCTTCTTTTCCTTGAGATTACTCCCCGGCTAGCCTTTATAGGGTACACGGTAGAACATACCCACATTATTTGGCCTCACCTTACCTACTCGCCTAATCAAGTGCCATTGTCACACCGATCAGTCTTCTCCGGGCGCAAGTCTCCACAGCGTAGCCGGACGTTGGATTACGGGGCTGCCCGCCTTTTACAGTGCTAGGGCAGCAGTAGCACTTGAGAAACTTCTACTCCACACAAGGAAACATGTCAATATTTTTTTAAGTTTCTTTTTGACTTAAATCCCTAATTAAAATAACTTTCCCTAGATGAGACCTTCTTGGGAAGAGTACGCTTTAAAAATAGCTTCAACAGCGGCAGAAAGGAGCGAAGACATATACCAAAAAGTAGGCGCCTGCGTCCTAAACTATCAAAACATGCTCATAGCAGTAGGCTATAATGGACTAGCTCCCGAAAAAAAAGTTTCTGATGAATTTTTAAGAAACAGGGACCATAGACGTCCCTATATGATACATGCCGAAGTAAACTGTTTAAGTTTAATAAAAAGAGGAGAAGGTAAACTGCTTGCATGCACGCTTCTACCTTGTTCTTATTGCGCGACAATGATAGCCGCATACGGTATTAAAAAAGTAGTATATAATGAAATTTATAACATGGATAAAAAAGGTCTTGAGATTTTTGAGTTTTACGGTATAGAATGCGCGCGTTATGGAAATTAAGTATTCTAAACTAGTTAAAGGGGCCCGAGAACCGTTTCAAGCAAACGATTCAGATGCCGGTTATGATCTGTTTTCAACAGAGTATGTAACGATAGAACCTTTTCAAAGAGCACTAGTCGGAACAGGTATAACCGTAGAGATTCCAGAAGGTTTTTATGGCAGGATAGCCCCTAGGAGCGGCCTCGCCTTTAAAAAGGGCATAGACGTCATGGCTGGTGTAATTGATTCTGGCTACCGGGGAGAAATAAAAATTTTATTGATAAACTTAAACTTTGAAGGTTATAATTTAACGCCTGATACTTTTGAGGCGATGTTTGGCTCGAATAACAAATTAGATATTAAGCCGGGTGACAGAATTGCTCAACTAATCATTGAGAAATGCCACCAAGGCCAATGGACAGAAATGACAACCTTAAATAATTCAGAAAGAGGGCAGGGCGGCTTTGGTAGCTCTGGAGAATAAATATGAGTGATTCAAATAAAGACGTCATGTCTTATAACTCTAAGATGGTAGGCTCAGAAGTCCGCGTAATCAAGAATGGTGGATGGAAGGGTAAAGTAGAAAGAGTTATTGATGACGAATACTTTGAAATTTCGAAAATAGAAAATCCACTTGAGACAGAAGTTGTGTCAATGTATGACATTCGTTCCGTCTCATATGAGACTTTTTGACACTGTAGTCATAAAAAAGCTAGTTCATTAAAAGAGGGTAAGCCTTCCTTTCTGAGAACATAGCTCATCCAAAAGGCCCACTTTAGCGAATAAATAGGGGGTATTCTCTTCCTCACTAAGCTAAAGAACACACAAAAGAGACATCATGGCACAGCCTCTGCTAAAAAGATATTATGTACTTACATAGTAGTTTTGGCAGGGGCTTGCTTGATTTTGCAACGCCGTTATTCGAAGAGATCGATCGGGCTTATAGTCCTGATTTCGCAGAAGAAAATGGGAAATATATTTTTGAGGTAGAAATGCCCGGGTTTGCTAAAGAAGACGTAAAAGTTAATGTAGACACTGATGGGCACCTCAACTTACAAGGTAAAACCGAACGGAAAGGAAAAGAGGTTAAATTTGGGCAGACCTACCGAATTCCAGAAAAAGCTGACCCTTCTACAGCAAATGCCACGTTAAAGAACGGGATATTCAAGCTAACGTTGAAAAAGAAAAATAAACATAAACCTAAAGACATAGAAATAAAGTAACTAAAAGCCGGGCCTAGCCCGGCTTTTTTGTGTAATTATCAATAACCTTTAAAAAACTTTTTCAATTTGACAAAACCTTCTTCTTTAAATAATATTTTTTAAATGAGTGATGAAACAGTTAACTTAAAAGCACATGCCCTTACCCAAAAAGAATACGATCAAATTAGTGAATTAGTGACTCAACTTATTGGTTTTTGCCAACATCAAGATAATCTAAACAAGTTATCAGACCCTATGAGTTACCCCGGAGAAGGTTTTATTACTGCTAAACTTAAGCTAATAAAGGATGTTTTAGAAAATGGATGTAAGTAAAAAACTAAAAAAACTTCTTGAACAAAAAAGACATCTCTTGGAATCTGTAGAGATATGCTGCAAAAGTATTGAGTTTTGGGAAAAAAAAGCAAATAAAATTTTCAAGGAGATGGATGAACTTGAAGAAAAGTCTCTATTTGAAGAAGAAGATTTTATACAAAAAAAATATCAATACTTAAAAAGGGAATGTGAAAAATTAATAAATCGAGTAGTTTTTGAAAATGAAGAACTAGATAAGCTTGAGCTCAAGACTATAAAGCTAGAAGAAAAAATAATAAAAGTCCTTGAAGCCCATGCCAAAAAACAAAAAAAATAAAAAATATTACCTGATAGAGTCTAAAGTTAGAAAATGGTCATATGGAGCTTTTCCCCACACAGAGGAGGGATTAATCCGAGCTAAAAAATACTTATCTAAGCTTCAAAAAAAGATTAGAGAAGAATTGAATATTATCGAAAAATAGCTTGACCTAAGGTCCCGACTCAAATAAATTTAACCACACCTCGAGTTAAGGGGTGTATTTTTTTCTACTAATATGCAGATTAAAGTCAAAAAAAGGAACGGCAAACTCGAGCAATTCGACGTAGAGAAAATCAATAAGTGCGTATACAGAGCTTGCGCAGGTACTGATGGGAATAACGTTTCTGCTAGTGAAGTAATTTTAGATGCTCAATTACAGCTTTATGATAAGATAACAACAAAAGAGATTGATGAGGCTTTAATCCTATCGGCTCGAGCAAAAATAGAAAAAGAGCCCAATTACAGTAATGTAGCTGCCGCACTAGCAGTAAATGCCCTCTATAAAGAAGTTTTTAAAGAAAGTGTTGACTCAGATACTTTTGACTTACAGTATAAAAAATCCTTCGTTCAAGGAGTTAAGAAGCTGGTTAAAAATGAGATTTTAAACGAAAAGCTACTTGAATACGACCTGAAGAAGCTGTCAGAAGCCCTTATCCCAGAGAGAGATAAGAAATTTAAATATCTCGGATTGCAAATTTTAATCGACAGATACTTTATTCGTATTAATAATAAGATCATCGAATCTCCTCAAGCTTTTTGGATGAGAATAGCGATGGGGCTAGCCTTAAATGAAGATAATAAAGAAGAGCGAGCAATTGAATTTTACAACTTATTTAGCAATTTACTTTACACTCCATCTACCCCTACTCTTTTTAATAGTGGAACTACCCACTCTCAGTTAAGCTCATGTTATTTAAATACATTTGATGATAGTATTGATGGAATCTTCGAAGGAATCTGGCAAGAAGCCCGTAAGAGCAAATACGCTGGAGGTCTCGGCTTCGATGTCACTAATTTTCGCGCTTCCGGCTCTTTTATCAAAGGCACAAACGGAATTTCAGGAGGTCTTGTACCGTGGCTCAAAATCCTCAACGATACACTTGTTGCAGTAAACCAAGGCGGCAAAAGACCGGGGGCAGGATGCGCTTACCTAGAGCCTTGGCATCTTGATTTTGAGGACTTTTTAAATCTTCGTAGAAATACTGGAGACGAAAGGCTCCGGTGTCATGATATGAATACGGCTTCTTGGGTTCCTGATTTATTCATGGAGAAGGTTCAAGCAAATGAAGATTGGTATATGTTTTGCCCTTCAGATTCTCGGGATCTACATGAAGCATTTGGGGATTGCTTTACCTCGATTTACTACCAAATGGTAGAAAAGGCAGAAGCGGGAGAACTTAGCAATTTCCGTAAAGTAAAAGCTAAAGAACTTTGGAAAAAAATGCTTAAGGTACTATTTGAAACATCCCACCCTTGGATTACTTTTAAAGACCCCTCCAATCTAAGATATAGCAACCAGCACTTAGGGACCGTTCACTCTAGTAATCTTTGCACTGAAATTTTACTCCACACAAAACCCTCCAAATACAAAGACGGAGAAAAGGTTGAGGTTGGAGAAACTGCCGTCTGCAACCTAGGTAGCGTCAACCTAAAAAACCATCTATGTAAAAACACATCAGAGAAATATATTATAGATAAAGCTTTACTGGCTAATACTATTAAAACAGCTATACGACTCCTTGATAATGTAATAGATTTAAATTTCTATCCTACAAAAGAAGCACAAAACGCAAATATGCAGCATAGACCAATCGGTCTAGGCATGATGGCTACTCACGACGTATTACAGCTTGTTGATTTAAAATATGATTCAAATGAAGCTGTAAAATATATTGATGAGCTTACTGAATTCTTTTCTTATCACGCTATCCTTTCTTCTAGTCAGCTTGCCCAAGAAAGAGGTAGCTACAAAACTTACTCAGGCTCGTTATGGGACAAAGGAGAATTGCCTATTGATACGTATAATCGATTACTAGATTTTAGAAAAAAATCTTCAAGAACCCCTCGGGGGGGTAAAATGGATTGGTTTGAGGTAAAGGAGAGTATTTCAAAATATGGAATCCGAAATAGCAACACTATGGCAATTGCGCCGACGGCCACTATTGGTTATATCAACGGCGTGGAGCAAAGCATCGAACCAAACTTCTCAGTCCTCTTCGTTTACGAAAATAAAAGTGGAAACTTCTACATCGCAAACGAACAATTCGTTGACGATATGAAAAAAGAGGGTATTTGGAACCCTCAGTTTGCAGAAGCCGTTAAAGAAGTTGACGGGGATGTAACTCTCCTTGATATCCCAGAAAAATATAAAGAGAAGTACAAAACTGCTTTTGACCGCGACATGTTCAAATTAATCGAATGTAATGCCGCTAGACAAAAATGGATTGACCAAGGTATTTCATTTAACCTTTATAATAAAGGCACCAGCCTGAAATATTTAAATGATATTTATATGGCTGCATGGGAAGCGGGGTTGAAAACGACGTACTACCTACGTAACCGAGGCGCTTCTAAAGTTGAAAAATCAACTAAAAAAGAATACACCGAAGAAGAACAAATAGCTTGTTCTATCGCTAACCCAGAATCTTGTGAAGCTTGCCAATAATGGATTATTCTAAAGTAAATATATTTTATCCCGTGATCGGATTCACGGGTATGGTTCACTCTGATTATATGATGAGTACCATTGACTTTCTATCAGTTTGCAGACAAAAAGGGCTCAAGGTCGGATTAAGATCTATTTGGTTTGAAAGTTTAATCAGCCGGGGAAGAAACGCCGCTGTAGCCTTCATGCTGAATAAAGACTATACTCACCTACTTTTTATCGACACCGATATACAGTTCGACGCCTTTGATGTTTTAAAGCTAATCGACGAAGATGATGATGTAGTAGTGGGGGTCTACCCCAAAAAGTATTTTAACGGCCAGAAAATCGAGCTAATGGCTTCTACGGGGAAGCTGCCTGAATACTGGAGACACTTAGCAACTGACTTCTCCACAGAAATAGATTTTGAAGAATTTAAGAAGGCTAAAAATCAAGACTCTATTGAAGCTAGGTATGCGGCTACGGGCTTCATGCTTATAAAAAGAGAATGCATAGAAAAAATCATCAAAGAAAAACCAGAGCTTTATTACAAAAATGATATAGATGGGTATATGGATGCCGGAGATAACTTCTATGATATTTTCCAGTGCAAAGTTAACAAAGAAACTAAGAAGTACGAAAGCGAAGATTATGGTTTTTGCAAACTTTGGACCTCTCTAGGAGGAAAAATAAAAGTCGTCTCTAATGTAAACCTTGGTCACCGCGGCTTCAATACTTATTTAGGTAACCTTAAAGCACAATCTACTTATTATACAAAATGAGTGAATCTAAAAACGGACAAATACTTGGGAAAGACGTAGCGGGAGTTAACTGTATTCTTCCACACAAACATAAGACTGCTTGGGACTTATTCTTGAAGGGTTGCGCTAATAATTGGATGCCAACAGAAATCTCCATGGCAGACGATATTAAACAATGGAAAAACGGAGAAATAACAGATGATGAAAAACTTTTGGTCAAACGTTCGCTTGGTTTCTTTGCCGGCAGTGAATCTCTTGTTGGTAATAATTTACTACTCTCTGGTTTCAGGTATATCACTGATGCTGAATGTCGCCAGTATATTCTTAGACAAGCGTTTGAGGAGAGCCTTCATAACCTTACTATTGTTTACGTTTGTGATTCTTTGGATCTTAAAATAGATGAAGTTTATCAAGCTTATTTAAATATTCCGTCAATCAAAGCTAAAGATGATTTCTTGATGAGCATCACTACTGATTTAAGTAGGTCAGACTTCAACCCCCACACCCAAGAAGGTAAAAAAGAAATTTTAAGAAATTTTATTACTTATTGGATTGTTTGCGAAGGCATATTTTTCTTTAGCGGGTTTGCAATGCTATTAGCCCTTGGTCGCCAAAACAAAATGCAAGGCGTAGCTGATCAAATTAAATATACTTTACGCGATGAAAGTTCTCACATTAAATTTGGAACTTATGCAATCAATCAAATTATAGAGCAAAATCCTAAAATTTGGACGAAAGCTTTTCAACAAGAAATAACTGAACATATACAAAAAGCTGTAGAGCTAGAGATAGCTTATGCTAAAGATGTTTTACCTAGGGGTATTCTTGGGCTTAATTCTGAGATGTTTGTAGACTACATGCACTACATCGGCAACCGCAGATTAGAAGGTATCAGTTTAGATTATAGATTCGAATCAGATAAAAATCCTTTCCCTTGGCTTGGTGAGGTTGTTGATGTTCAAGCCATGGGTAACTTTTTTGAACGTCGAGTAAGAGAATACCAACAATCGGGTTCCCTTGAGGATGATTTTTGATGTAAATATTTATAACCCATGTCAGATTCATATATCTTTTCACCAGAGCCAGATTCATATATCTTTTCACCAGACTCCTATAAACTAAAACAAATTACCTGCGATATAATCTGCCTCTGCAATAGTTTAGACCATTTTAAAGGAAACAAACTAAACAAGGAACTAGTTGAGTTAGATAGAATATTAATTATGATGAAAGAAGTGAAAAAAAACTTAATTAAAAAAACTTAATTAAAAAAATGAATATCTCTGAATTTGAAAGAAGTAAACCAGTAAAAACTCATAAAGCTATTACTTCCACTCAACAAAAATATGAGGAGCTTATAAAGAATACTGTGGTAATGGAAGACGTTGATGCCGCAAAGGTAGAGATGGCTCGAATGTTTTTAAAAGATTTAAAGAATATTTTTCAAAAATTTGTATCTGGCCAATAATTTTGTGTAAAATTAGTTATGGCTAGCATAGCAGATCAATTTAAAGGACTCCCAATCGGGACATTAATCGCAGAACCACTACTCGGAGCAGCAAAAGCTCAAGGTCAGTTGGCACACACAACGGAACAATTCATCAAAGATATCGGCCTTCAAGACGACGGAAACGGAAAACTTAGTGCACGTACTGTAGAATTCGATTACGATGCTCCAGTTGAATCTAAAGCAGCAGATGGTACCGTTACCACTACTATTGAAAATCGAAAGATGAACGTTCCCTTGTTGTCAATTATTCAAACCCCCAATTTGGGAGTGAAAAAAGCCACTGTAGATTTCGATATGGAAGTTAAGTCCAGTACCCAAGACACAAGTTCTGTAAACACAAAAACTGACTTAAGCGTTAACTACGACAACTGGTGGTCTCCAGTAAAAGTAGACCTCAAAGCTTCAGTATCTACTAAAAGTGAAAATATTCGCAAGACCGATAACTCAGCCAAATATACAGTCCACGTGGAGGCTCGTGATGACGGAGCGCCCGAAGGGCTTATGAAGGTTCTTGACATTCTAGGAGCAGCTATTCAACCTATCCCTGCTGGTGGAAGTACACCTCCCCCTGCTGGTGGAAGTACAACTCCCCCCGGCACCAGTCCCTAGCGTCTAACAATGCGTGACTAATGTCTGACGATAAAATACCTTATTCAAAATCTGGATCATTTAAAGGTGCTCCTGCGTTAAAAACGTTTGATCATCTGATCCAATGTCTCTATAACTCTGTAGTCTATGCTCAACGTTATGTTGAAACAGAGCATTTAAAACGGGTTATAGGGACATATTTTGATGAGTACGGTCGACCTATTACTAAAAAAGTTATATTGCCCTGCTCCGAAGGAGACCAAGAGGTAGAGATACCTTTAATGACTTTAGCTGGGCACAACCACCTTAAAATTGATTGTCTTGAGATGGAATTTGATGTTGATTTGGGTCAGTTTGAAAATGAAGATAATCACAAAAAACGTCGAATGATAGCTATGATCGGACGGAAAGACCCTAAAAGAACCTTAGCGAAGGTTAAACTTACTATTAAAAATGGAGATACTCCAGAAGGGTTGGCTCGAGTTAATGATAAAATTGTAAAATCGATTCCAACTTGATATAATAAAGTTATGGCAAGTGGTTATTTAAGACTAATGTTAGATTCAGCTCGTAGATGTGCAGCAGCAACCCAAGACGCAGCTGAAGACGCTAGAAAAGCGGCTCAAGAAGCGCAAAACGAAGCTCAAGAAATTGACCAAATGGCTCAAGATGCAGCATCAAAAGCAGTAGAAGCTAGCGAAAAGGTAAAAGTTATTGAAGCTAAAATGCTTAAGCACGATAATATGAATCAGGAAGCCGCTTCTTAAATTATTCTATCTTTTATAGAATCTATTAAGTGGATTTGATTTTCCACTCTAATGTATTTAACAATTACAGTAGATTGTTGGTTTCTAATCTTGGTGTCAAGCCTCAGTCCCTTTTCCTCAAATGGGAAAATGATGTCTGAAATAAAATCAAACATTCCACGTGGCTTTAGGAAAGCCCAATATAAATCCTGTGTGCCCTCATCACACTCCAGCAATACGTCCATTTTACAATCTATTCTCGCGCTATATACCACGTACCTAAACGATAAAGATTCCGTGGGAGGTTCGGAAAGCGGCGCGTGAACAATTAAGTTCATATAATATATTACACTTACAATTTTAGAAAATAATGACGTAAGAAAGGCGAGATTATGGAAATATTTGATGATATAACCGTCCCGAAGTCTTATTTAAAAGGCTTGCTAACAAAAAAACAAGAAAAGTTTATTAAAAACAATGTTCACTATCAAACTAAATCTCTTGAAAATTTTCTAGGACAATATAAAGTCTATAGACAAAAGCTCTACGTAAAAAGCGACAAATGGGATAGTGGTAAGAATGGAGACTGGAAAAGGGACACCTATAGTGGAAAAGTTAACTTCTACACATCTTATTATGACAAAGACATAAATACTTGGTGGGTTGAATTCAATTTCTTTTTTATAGATGGCGTGCTAGATAAAAGAGAACTAGTTAAATTCGAGATGCGAGAAACCGCTGAAGAAGCTAAAAAACGAGTAGCAAAAAGAGAAGCTTTTGAAAAAACTTTTAAATATAGGTTTTACGAAAAAATAAGAGTATTCTTAAGTCCAATATTAGAATGGGTAGAAAAGCACACAAGACAATAGGACGAAAAAATAATAATAAATGAATGTAGAACTTATCTCCCTTACTCAACCATGGCTTACCCATGGATGCGCGCATGAATCTACGAATAGCCCAGAAGATTTAATTGCTTATTGTGCGCGAGTGAGTAATCCAGAGAATCAAAATAACACAGAAACATCCCCACGACTTCTTAAATTTTTAATAAAGCATAAACACTGGTCGCCTTTTGAAATGGTTGATATGACTCTAGAAATTAAAACTAGCAGAGCAATAGCCGCTCAAATTTTACGTCACAGAAGTTTTAGTTTTCAAGAGTTTAGCCAAAGATATTCTAAAGCTCAAGATATAGAACCTGTAGAAATACGTAAACAAGCAGAGAAGAATCGTCAAAGCAGCACAGATAAATTTGAAAATTCTCAACTTCTTGCTAAAGTTAGAGAACATACAGCTAAAGGATTTTCTTTATACAAACAATTGATTGAAGCTGGAGCAGCAAAAGAATCAGCTAGAATGATCCTACCCCTCACCACTGAAACAACAATGTATATGAAAGGTAGTATTAGAAGCTGGATACATTACATAAATTTACGGACTGAAGAGAATACTCAAAAAGAACATAGAGAAATAGCTGAAGAATGTAAAAAAATATTCAAAGAACACTTTCCAAATGTGGCTAAAGCTCTTTGGCACGAAGAATGTTTAGATCTATGACAGTTAAAAAAGACAGACTTATGGAGTTCGTAAATTTTGTTAGCGAATGTTGCGAAGTTATGGATAATGGCTATGTGAGTGAATGGCTAAATAAACCAAATCCAGATTTAAACATGAAAATGCCTATAGAGGTTTTTAATAATGAAGGGACGGAAAGGCTTTATAGGCTTTTATATTTTATTGATATTGGTGAAGCAGATTTAAACTGACAAAGTAAAAGGGGGTTGTTTTTCGGTTTCTCCTCTCTGATTGTCAGCTGCCGCAAAGAAACCGAGTTTATAATTCTGGAGTACTACTCACAACGGCCGTTGTTCCATCCGGAAACCTAGTTCTAGTTACCAAATAAACTACTCCATTCACAGTTTCTCTTTGAGTAAAGTTTCCAACCCTAGTTGAGCTAGTGGGCGTATCATT
>Ga0114934_10001708_pt1 | contig 14272 bp, 25 predicted proteins | sample 4SBtaG_2_FD_99695 | JGI IMG/M metagenome (GOLD analysis project Ga0114934, IMG submission 99695) | Deep subsurface microbial communities from Kolumbo volcano to uncover new lineages of life (NeLLi) - 4SBTROV10_white metaG | ecosystem: Environmental > Aquatic > Marine > Volcanic ... | reverse complement strand
TGTAGTGGGTTAAGCACAACTTATATTCAGACAAAAGATTTCTAAGAGCAACGTTCTTGCCCTCATTGCTATTAGTGTCAATTCTATGTTTAGAGGTTCTAATCAACTGAATTTAGTTTTTTTATAAATAATTTTGTGCACTTTTGTCCTATACATTTATAAATAGTCAGAAAAAAATAAAACCCAACAAAATAATATAAAAGAATATCATTTACTTAAACTAATGTCATACTTTAGGAAAAAATCCCTCTGATGTTTGGCAAATTGCGAAAGTTACTTCAGGCGCTAACAGGTCTTCTAAAGAAAGAATGCCTCATCCTGCGCAGTTTCCAGAAGATTTAATCACTCGTCTAATACTCGGATTCTCAAATGAAAATGAAATAATTTTAGACCCATTCATGGGGTCAGGAACTACTGCAAAAGTTGCTATGAACAATAATAGAAAGTTCTTAGGATTTGAAATACGAGAAGATTATTGTCAAACAATAAAAACAAGGTTAGAACTTGCAATAAAAAATATGGAAATTGAGAAATCTACCCTAAAGCTTTTTTAGCTTGAAGGGTAGAGTTTTATTAGTTTATATTTCTTAGATTCTTTTGTTAATCTTGCTTGTTGCCCTTTTGCAGAAGATTGAGGAATCCAGTCTGTATGTTCTAAATAACCAAACTTTATTTGGTTAATCTTGGGATACAGAATATTTCCATTTTCATCAAATTCAACTTTCCTATATTCACCATCATTTAAAGTTTCAAATTTTTCAAAATTTACTCCGATATAATAACCGTTTTTATCTTTCGTGTCAGAGTCTAATGATGGTTGGGCATAACTTCTATCGGCATAAATGTCATTTTTACTACTAGAAGCCTTAATTTCTACAGAATATTTTGCGTCTGGTTCATACACTATATCTTTTTCGGTTTTTGTAATACCAACTCGATAATTTCCTCCAATCCTTTGTGCTAGATTATAGGGTATCAATTCATGAATAATATTACTCATTATTTGAGGAGTAGGAAAGATTTGTACTCCTATTGATAATGGTCCAATTTTTGATTCGAATATTTGTTTCCAAGATGTTAGAACAGCATTTACAATTTGTTCATTTTCTAAGGGGTGTTTCTCAATTAATTCTTCGGTAATTTTTAACCAACTACTTTGATTTTTATTCTGATAAGGAGATGTCATTAAATAACTCTTTTAATTCAACATTAAGTGCTTTTGCAATTTTCTCAATGTTTATAAGAGTTATATTCTTTTCAGCCCTTTCAATCATGCCAATATATGTTCGGTGTAAGTTCGCTCTAAATGAAAGCTCTTCTTGAGAGAGGTTTTGAAGCTTTCTATATTCTCTAACACTCTTCCCGAATTTTATAAGAATTTCTTTATTGTCCATTGGGTAAAATTACAATGAACAAAGCTATTCATAGTATGCAACTTATACCACATACTATAATTAGCATTTCTGTGTGTCGTATGAGCTGCTTCAGTATGTGTGGTAACAACCGAATATATAACATAATACACAAGATAAATGAGCTCTATTTCAATAAGTTACACCCTTAAATATCAGATACGTTTTGCAACTAACTATAAGTTTACTAAATGTGAAATGTGCTTTAATGATAAAAGTGGAAGAAAAATAAAACAAATATATAATAGTGGTTCAATTGGATATAATATACAAGGGAAATTTTATTCGCTAAAAAAGCTCAGAGCATCTCTTGAAAAAATACAAAAAATTAATCTACCTTTTTAATCAACAGCTCACCCACATCTTCACTAATGAGTAGGCTTTAGAAGAAGTTTTATGAACAAAAAGGTAATATAATATTAGTAAAGTTATGACAAAAAAATTAAAAAAGGCTATTAAACTTCTAAAAGAATATAGTCTAGAAACGGGAACAATATTGAGGAGCACAAGTGATTTAAGCCCATTAGAAGAATGGTTATTGAATAAACTTGTAAAAGGTAACAAAATAAAGATATTTGATGATATAACATTAAAATCAAAAAGAGAGTTAAATCATAAATTTAGAATGATGTTAATGGATGAAGGCGAAGATTTCGGAGAAGAAATATTAGTTTCTTCAATAGTGGATAAGGCTACAAAAATAGCTGAGCAACACGCTGAAAATAAAATTAGTGAAATTTTAAAATTAGTTCATAAAATTATAAAGATTAAGTAAGTTAATGTGGGTTTTGCATATTTTTAAAAATATGCTTAATCATACCTACATCCCATCCATTACCAGTAGACTTTACAGTTTGATTTAAACTTATTGCTTCACAATAATTATCAGGCAAATTCATTAGTCTGCACCTTTCTGTTGCTGTATAATTTCGGTAAGGTAGTTTTTTACTAAAAGCATCAGGATGTCTGCCTACTTCCATTGTAGTTAACACAGTGTCTTTTGCTACCGTTGTAAGACAATTACTTTTATCTCTATTGTTTGCTCTTACTTCAAGGCATTGCGTAATTGGCACTGCTTTGTCATAGTCTTGCCTTTTTCCTTTCTCATCCAATCTACGTCCTGCAATAGTAGCCTTATTCAATCGTCTGCCACGTATTGCACTTGGACCAATCATTTTCGTATTTTCCAATACATCTTTAAGCTTTATTTTTTGGTCGGATGGTTCTGTTATTTCAAAATTTGCCCAATACAGCCTCACTCTGTTTTGTGCGGAGGTTAAAGCGCTGTTTAATTTTACAGGTTGAACGCCTAACTGTTTACTTATTACGTCTTGATATTCTTGTTTCATGACTACATTTTCAAGTAGCCAATATTTAGGCTTGCATTCTTTTAATAGTCTTACAAATTCAAAGAACAATTTACTCCTTGGGTCTTCAAAATTTAATTGTTTTCCACTAAAGCTAAAGCCTTGGCAAGGACTACCTCCCATAAGCAAATCAATGTTTGGTAAATTAACTGCTTTTACTTTAGTTACATCTCCGATTTGTATAGTTTTAGGATGGTTGAATTGTGTTACTTTTATTGCGTGTTTATTAATTTCACTTGCATAATAATTTTTGATATTAAATCCAATTTCTTTTAAAGCCACTTGGCCACAACTAATGCCATCAAATAAGCTTAGTACATTCATATTTTTTTTTAAATATTGTGAAAAGTTAGCATATTACAAATTATTTTCTATTTTAAGTTATTTTGTGAACTTTAAAATAGTTTCTATATTTATTTCTGTTGATTAAGTACATTTTAGTATTAGAACCTTTGTCTCCTCCGTTTACAGCAAAAAAATTGTTATTAGCAATTAATTTTTTAAGGTTAGATACTTTTATATTCCAAACTTCTCCAAAATGAGCCAGGTAGTATACAAAGTAGTCAGCTTGTGTTACTGATATTCCAGATAATTTTCCTCGACTTTCAAATTCAATAGCCATATTTCCAGTATCCTTACTTGGAGTCACTAATATATCAGTCTTGATTTCGTAAGTAATTTGATTACCTTGGTATTTCATTATTAAGTCGTATCGGTTATCTTTATTGTCAGATATAAATGTGAATCCTTTAGACTCTAACAAAACCCTAATATCATTTTCTCCTTTTTCTCCAGATATAATATCTTTATTGAAATTTAATTGACCTTTTTCGTACATATTAAAAGATAAGAAATTAAAAAGTTTATTCCAAAAAAAAGAACTACTAAAAATTTAGTAGTTCTTTTTTTTGGAATTTTTACGATTTTACCTTTTGTCGTCTGAAGGAATTTCATATCCCATCATACGGTTCCATTTATCTTTTTCAGATTCATTTTTGAAAGCCACATTCTTTTGTCTGTTATATTTAGCCATATCTTCATCTCTTTGAATTTTTCTGCTAGATACTTCACTTATTACAGGGTTGCTAAACCTTAAATTTTTGTTGAGTTCTTTCATTTTATTTGCAAGTTCTGCAACGTTTTGAGGTGAAACATTCTCTTCTTTTTTCTTAACAGATTCTTTTACTACTTTTTTTATTCCCTGTTTATCTCTCTTTATTATCTTTGTAGCCTCGTTGATAACAAACTGTTTAAACTCTTCTTTATTTTTAAAACTAATTTTTTTCATAAGAATATCTAATGTTTCTTGTTTATAAATAGATTAAAAATTTTATTTTTCTATTTATAACATTTTTATGAACGGTATGACATTAGTTTATTAAACTTTCATTCTTTTTTGTTATTTAATGTATTGTTGCAAATACAACAAATAATTTACATTAATGATGTACTTTATCACTGTCAATAAAAGAAGAAGATTTTTGATAAACTTTTTTAAGAATATCAGTAGCTCTTTGTGAAAATAATTCTTGACTATTAATTTTTTTTACAAGTTTCTCGTTAATGTAAACCCCTCCATACGCAGGGTTAGTATTTCTAATAAAAGTCAGTTTGTCTCCATTATTCATGTAAACATCTAAAATACTACCCTCTTCTTTAATGGTTCCGATGGCTTTGTTATAATCTAAACCTTCAAGTCCTTGTTCCCAAACTTTAGCTAATTGAGATGAAAATCCTCTATTGGACTCATCTTTTATTTGAACCTTCGACTCTAATAAAATAGACTCTAAGTGTTCTGATATTATTTTTCTAATATTCATAGGAAAAACTTTCCTATAAATAGTTAGAATTTTAACTCTCCATAATTTTTTTAATATTATCTTTTATAAAGTTTTCAATTTCTGAGGTCTCATTTTTAATATCTCCAGAATATACTGCATCAACAGCTGCTTTTTTAATTTTACCAATTTGGGGTCCCATCCAGGCATTAGTTATTTTTATTTCTTTTTCCTCAGCATATTCTTTGACATAAGGAATGGCTAAATTTCCGTTAAAATTTATATCAGATGGGTCAACTGGAAGTTCTCCTGTTGTAAATTTATCTCCAATAATCTTAGCATCATCTTCCATAAAAGCAGATTGAAATGCTAATTTTGATTTTTTATATATTCTAGATAGCTTTTTAGCAAAAGTTGCTGAATCTAAATTTCTATTTCTTACTTCATTGTCGTAGTCAATAAGTGCAGCAATTCCTTTATTGCCTTCTTTTGAATTATCTATGTTTTGAAGGTACAAACTTGCAGCATTTGACTTATCTTTCAACATAAGATATCCCATTTCAAATACGTATTTCACTTTATTAAATTCATTATATGGGATGCCAGAATAATTAGTGCCGAAAATAGGTAAAAACATTCCTAAGTCTACAAGAAGTTTTACAGCTCTCCCAAGGTCAGTCTTTCCAATCATTTTCTCAAACTCCATTAAAAATCTCTCTTTTGGAAGTTCTTTTTTGTCAGCCAGCTTAGCAGCATGTTGTTTAATGGCTTTTATTGTTTCTGGAGCAATGTTATAATCGTACCTAGCTGAAAATCTTGCAGACCTAATCATTCTAATTGGGTCTTCTACAAACGCAGAAGGACTAACAGCACGAATAACTCCATTTTTAATATCTTTTTGTCCTTGACCATCCTTATCAATTATCTCCCCATATTGAGATATAGCTATTGCGTTTATTGTTATATCTCTTCTCTCCATGTCATCCTCAATTGTGTAATTAGGATTTACATCTGATATAAGCCCTTTGTGACCTTTTGTGTTGGGGTCATTAAATTCTTTTTTAGGAAGCATAATATCAATTACCTCCTCAACACCATTGTCGTCTAAGTATTTTCTGTAGACTTTGTCCGCTGGTTTAAATTTAACAGCTCCACGCTTACCTGTTTCACCATCTTCATACTTAGTAGTATCAGTAGCTTTGCCAAAATGTTCAAGAATTGACATAAGTTTTTCAAATTCAATGCCTCTTATGACAATGTCCAAGTCATCAGATGCCTTTTGCATAATAGCATCACGTACAATTCCGCCTACAGCATATATTTCTCCCCCTGCAGCGTTTACCGACTTTTTAAATGGCAAAGAATCAATGAGCTTAACTACTCTTGTGGTTGCTAGACTTTGTCCTGCACTTTCTTTAATAATTTCTTTAATTTTGTTTCTTAAAATATCTTTGTTCTTCATAATGCTGTTTGATGAATGGGTTTCCTTGTTTTAATTATATAAATATACATAAATTGTTGTAACATAAATAATAAAAATTACGTATAGAGTAAAAAAAAAGAACTCATGAAACAGTACGGTAGAATAATTAATAGTATTTTTGATAATGATTTATATAAATTTACTCAACAACAGGCAGTCACACAAATGTTCCCTAAGACTCAAGTTAGATATAGTTTTATACTAAGGTCTAAGGTAACTTTCCCGATTGGATTTGACGTAGAACTTCGTCGACAACTTTCTCTTATGGCTGACTTAAGAGTCACTCCAACCGAGAAAGAGTACTTGCAAGATACATGTTCTTCATATATGAAACCAACATATATAGATTTCCTATCTGGATACTGTTATGACCAGTCAGAAGTTGGCATAATTCAAAAAGGTGGAGACCTGGAGATATCTATTGGGGGGTATTGGTACAAGACAATACTTTGGGAAGTAACTCTTATGGCACTTATTTCTGAATTGTATTTTAAAATGACAGGTCAGGAGCCTTGGGATAAAAATACAAGACTTAAAAACAATGCAGAAAAGCATCAAAAACTTAATATTTCAGGAGCAAAGACTGCAGATTTCGGAACTCGTAGAAGATTTTCTTATGAAGTTCATGATGAACTTGTAGGTAGTATGAATGCTTATGCTGCAAGTAATTTTTTCCAAGGCACATCAAATGTACATCTAGCCATGAAACATGGCGTTAAACCAATTGGAACAATGGCACATGAGTGGGTAATGGTTATGGCTTGTATTTACGGGTACCGTATGGCCAATGAAATGGCAATGAAACATTGGGTAGATGTATATAAAGGAAATTTAGGTATAATTCTTACTGACACGTTTACAACAGAAGAATTTCTACACAACTTTACAATGAAGTACGCAAAGCTTTATGATGGTCCACGACATGATTCAAAAGACCCATATGTTTGGGGAGAAAATTTTATAAAACACTATAGGAAATTAAACATTAATCCTCTTTCTAAGACTGGAGTGTATTCTGATGGCCTGAATACTGACAAGGCAATTGCTATTAACGAATACTTTAAAGGAAAATTTGGTTCTTCTTTTGGAATCGGAACTCATTTTACGAATGATGTAGGAGTTACACCATTAAACATGGTCATTAAAGTAACTCAGGCTTTTGTAAATGAAAGATGGTATGACTGCGTAAAACTTTCTGATGACCCAATTAAACATACTGGTAACCCAGAGGAAATCAAGCTATGTAAAGACACTCTTAAAATCTCTGTTGTAGAATCTAAATAAATAGTAATTTAGTATGACATTGCTTTGTGTGTGGTTGCCTATTGCAACTAACATATAGTTATATGGTTAGACTTTTAACGGATTAAATAAACGAAAATGGAATTAAATACAGCAATAGAAATATTAGATTATCACCAAGACTGGAGACTTGGCAAACGTGAAGATATGATTCACGAGCCTAAAAAATTAACGGAAGCTTTAGATATAGTATTAAGTGAGGTTAAAAAATTACATATACACAATGTTAGCAACTGTATTTCTGATGCAGGACTAAAGGAGCTATACAGGAAAGGCTACAATGATGGTTTTAATAATAAAGCTGATGAAGTTTTAGCAAGTGATTTGATTGATAAACGGATAAATAGAGTTAAGAAGAATTATGGAATGGATAGAGTATTGTAACTAACGCTTGCTGTATGATTAGTAGCGTTGTGAAGCAAAAATTAATTAGATAGACACAAACTAAAGAACTGAAAATAAATATTATAAACAAGCAGAAACTAGCTATTAATTATACAGATTGTTAGCAACTGCGACTTAAAAACGAAATTATGGACTTAAATAAATTTGCAGAAACTTACTCTAAACTTGAAGACAAAGCCTTAAAAATAATGGAGGTTTATGGAATAGGGAACTATGATTTAGATGGTATTGAGGTTGAGGAATACAACGATAGAATACAATTTAATATTAAGACATCCATTTATTACAGCGGTTGTGGTACTGAAAGTGAGTGGCTAACTTTTGACTTAGAAGAAATGAATAATGATATTGAATATTTCAAAACTAAGTATAAAAATAAAGTTGAAAAGATAGAACTTGATAAAAAGTTAGCCAAGGAAAAAGAAACCGAAAACAGAAGATTAAAAAGGGAAGCAAAAGATAAAGAGGATTATGAAAGACTAAAGTTAAAATTTGAAACTAAATCTTAGTTGTTGCTAACGGACAGGTATATAAAATCGTAAAATTATGGATACAGAAACAATAATAAATTACTTGCAAAACCAAATTGATTGGAGAGTAAAAAGTTTAAGACTTATGGATAAGAGACGTATAATACCAAAAAGAGTAAAGAAAGAAATTGAAAAACTAAAATCTATGATTAAGCACTTAAGTGAATAATTTTATGTTTTATATACCATGTTGTGCTTTCGTTTTAATGATGCATAACGAATTGTATATGATTTGTTGAGGAACGAAATAAAATATATACGGTGTTATAAGCCGTTAATTTAAAACTAAAAATATGTCGCAAAGAATTAAAAATGTAGATGAAGAAATGCTTATAAATCTACAAGTAAACGTATCACTTAAATCATTTTCTAATCATAATGGTTTTAAGGAAGGGCAAATAGAACAAGCAAAAGAGGAATTTAAAGATGAAATAATGAAACATCTTACAAATAAGTTAGCAGATGAATACCAGATGGAAGAGTTTTTATACTCTGTAGATTTTGTAAACTACGAGGTTGATTCTAATGGCTTATAACGGATTTGTATAACAGTAGTAACGGAATTTAAAAACTAAACATTATGAAAGACATAAACCACATTGAAAAAGCAATTGAATAGTTACAATCTCTTAAAGAACAAGATGCAGTAGTAGAAAAAATTGAAATTGACTATGGTATTAGAATTGCTACACCTATAGATGTAAATTATTGTAAATGGGCTGAAACTAAAGTGCCTGATGGTAGCTTTTTTATGAGAATATATGGTAAAAAACTAAAGTAGTTATTACTGTTATATGCTGTTGGTATCATCGTTTTAATGAGTGCCAATGTAGGTATATGAATAGTGCGGATTAAATAAAACGATATGGCAGATATAAAAGAAATAAAGAAAGCGGAAATGGATGAAATAATTGACTTCTACTATAAAATAGAGGAATATGGTCATATATTTCATTTAGACCCTAAATTACTTGATGAACCATTTAAGAAAATTATTGAAGGAATGGAAGCGGTTGAAAAGATGATGGATGATAGTTACGAAATATAACATTATTTATACACCATGTTGTAAAATTGTTTTAATGAGTGCCAACGGTTTGTATAAAAATTGAAGCCATAAATAAGCACTTAAGATTGAATTAGAAAATAAATTAATTAACAAGCATAAGCCACAAATAAGACACTCTAACAGGCTTTTGTTTTTATACTTTGTTAGGGTGCGTTATTTGATATGTACAAAGTAAATTATTACACATTAGCTTTAATGAATGATGGAACAAACGGAAACATTAACATGGGAAATGGAATTGCTTATATGCAAGCACCAATTGAAAAAATACCAACTTTATTAAATGACCATTTAGATAGCAAAAAAAGAATAGGTATTGTAACTGAAATTAAGAAAGTAGAAGGTGAATGTATTATTTCTGACTAATGCACCACAACGGTTAGTATAAGATTTTGTACGAGGAACGAGTATAAATTTTATACCGTGTTATACACTGGCACGGTATTATTAAAACGATAGACTATGTTAGAAACTGAATTTAAGGCATTGATGCATTGCGGAATGTATGTAGATGCCAACTTATTGCAAAAAGGAATTTACACTTGCGACAAACCTTTTATCTACTCAAAAGACGAAACCATTGAAAGTATGGTAGAACGTGGTAAGCAAATGAAAGAAATGACAGGGGCAAGTTTTATAAGTGATAAATATTTTGAGAATTTACATCAATGCGAATTAGTAAAAATATTTCTCACGGTAGCCTATAAGTAGTGATTGTGTATAACGGTTTGTATAAGATTAGTACGGGATTAGAAGCAGTAACCACCTGAACTATGACAAACTTAAATAAATGGTAAAGCTGTAAAATTTGGCACTAACTCCGTATTAATTTTATATGGTGTTACCCACCGTTAATTGATTGCACATGATACCGACAGTAAAAGAACTAAAGGAATTATACGAAGAAACTAGAGTGTACGAAAAATGCTACTTTTGTAAAGCACCGACTGATATGTGGCATTGGAGAACAAACCAACCAGTATGTAATGAATGTGCGAAAGTGAAAAAAGTGGCAGAGCTACCAAAATGCACACCTGATTATAAACCAAAAACTAAATACGCCTACCTTAATGGTGGGTAACGTTTAGGGTGAACTAATAATAAAATTTATAGATATGGAATTAACAACAAAACACATTGGAGCATACGGAGGAAACCCTGCTAAAATTATTGAACTAACGGTAAGTGATGGTAACGCCACTATTACGGAAGATGTAACAGACTTAAACCACAAGGTAGATGAAAATTTTATTATGGCATTGAGAGAACTTGCCGATGAATTGGAAGAACAAAACAACCTTATAGCAGAACGAGAGTAATTTCATTGCTTATGCCCTGTGTTGTATGGCGAGGTACGAGTTTACCGTTTTAATGGCATACAACGTGTTGTGTATGAAATGCGAAGCGTAGCGAAGTTTTTTATACACTTTGTTAGCAGTATGTATTTTTAAACTTTTTGAGCGTAGGATTTAATAACTAAAAATAAATAAAATGAAAAACGACAAACATAAATTATTAGCAACAGCAAAAGAGTTGCGAGGAACATTAAAAACCATTGATGATTTACTTAATGGGTATTATGGTATTGAAGGTAATGAGAATTATGTAAAATATTGCCGAAATAAAGCACAACAAGCCAATGAAGATGATGATACATTAAAGCAATTATATGATGATACCTACAATGCGGATATGAATAAGCGAAAAGGAATAAATATCGCCACATTATTACACATTGTAGAAAAACACTTTAAGTTACTTGATGATATTGATACCGCAAGTGATATGTTTAAGCCAAAATGGTGTAAAATAACATCTGCTGTAAATCAATTACAACAACTAAGATGGCTTGTTGCTACTTTCGATGGAGACAATAAAGACGAAGAGGGTGTAATGATTGTAAATGGTAATTGTTTTAAAAGAGAACATAGAACCATTTTAAACTTTTAACTGTGCGGTGGCAGTTTAAAATATTACTGCTAACTACTATATAGAACGCACCACGTTTAACTAATTGATTTTAAAATGTTTAGACATGAAGATTCTTAAAATTTATACTAAAAAATTAAGAAATAAAAATTATTCAGAAAGGACTATTTCTACTTATGTATGCTATTTAGAAAAGTTTTCAATTAAGGAAAACATATCTGATGCTTACCAAGTTAGACTAAATCAAATAGCATCTTACTTAGAAAATAAAACTTACAGTTCTGCATCCCAACAAAACCAAATAATAGACTCTTTAAAGCTATTTGCTAAATATATTCTTGGCAAAAAAGATATTTATTTAAACAAAATAGAAAGACCTGGAAAAGAAAAGAAATTACCTCAAGTTATTGATTGCAATTTCACAAAAGAAAGACTAATAAAAATAGAAAACATAAATAATATAACTTTCTGATGAGTAAAAAAAGATTAAATTAGTTGTTGAGAAATTAGAATAGAAAAAATAGAAAAATATGACTTTGATAAAAAAAAGAGAAAAAAGAATTTTTAATGCCTATACTAAGATAGATGAAGCAACATTCGAGTTGGGTGGAGAAACATTTACTAGAGAAAAAGTAGTTCGTCCAGCTGCAGTTGCATGTCTCATAAAGAACGTTGAGACTAATGATGTGATATTGGTTAGACAACATCGCTATGCTGTTGAAGAACATGAGTCTGAAGATATCCTTGAAGTTGTTGCTGGAAAAATAGATGATGGAGAAACTCCTAGAGAAGCAATAAAAAGAGAAATTTTTGAGGAAATAGGGTATGAAATTGATGATAGTAATTTGAGTCAACCAATTATCACATATCCATCAATAGGATATTCTACTGAAAAAATATACTTATTTGCTGGATTTGTAGTTAACGCCAATCAAAAAACAGAAGGTGGAGGATTAACAAGTGAACACGAGAATATAAATATTGTTCACATGAACATAGACTCTTTTAATGAAAAAATAAGGACAAACGAAATTAAAGACGCAAAAACCATTCTTTGTTCAAATATATTACCATAGTGAACTACCCACCCACCAAAGGCGATGGGATTTGCAACGATAATTCCAATTCATTCCATCTACATTGCGTGGTGAATGGGTTTTATTATTTTAGTTATATAAATATAGCTCCAATGAGTTTCAATTAAAATTAAATTATGAAAGTAGCACTATTTTTCGGCAGTTTTAATCCCATTACAGTAGGACATATGATTGTAGCTCATACTGCACTTCAAGATACTAATGTGGACCGTGTGTGTTTTGTTGTGTCTCCAGGAAACCCTTCTAAAATAAAAAAAGGAATACTCATCGACCCATATCATAGATTGGAAATGGCTAAATTAGCTATTAAAAATGTAGATGGGTTTAACGTATCCGACATAGAATTTAAAATACATGAAACAGGAAAACCCAGTTTTACCCATCATACACTTAAACGGCTTAGAGAAGATTTCCCAAATTGGGAGTTTCCTATTCTTTGTGGGTCAGATACGCAACAAATGATTGCTGTGTGGAAAAATTCTAATGAGATTGTCCTGAATCACAAAACCATCCACTACCCAAGAAACTTTACGCCAATAAAATTAAAACCTAATTCAGATTCTTTAAAGAGATTTTGTGAAATTAAAAAAAATGAAACTCTAATCACTGCACCAAATCTTGATATTTCATCTACTTATATTCGAGATAGAATTAAATATGGATTTGATGTAACATACTTAGTGCCTAGAGAAGTATCTAATTATATTAATAAACATAAATTATTTCAATTATAAAAAAATAAAAATTATAAAGTAAAAAAGAAAATTTATTTGTATTTTTGAAAAAACAAAGGGGATGTCTGCTTTCCTCCCATCCACAGCAAAGCTGATGAGTGGGTTTCCGCAGAAGTTTTATGAAAATAGCAAAAAGAATATTAGATTACACTGTAGTTAAAAACAATATTCGTAAAAACTTAGAGAATTACATTATTAAAAATAATATAAAATCTTTAGTGGTTGGAATATCTGGAGGAATAGACTCTGCTTTATGTGTTGCTTTAGCTAAGCCAGTATGTGATAAACTCAATGTTTCTATAGTTGGTAGAAGTATAACAATATTAACTAATAAGAAAGATGAGATTGATAGAGCTAGACAAATAGGAGAAACTTTTTGTACAGACTTCAGAGAAGTTGACATAAGTTCTTCTTTTAATAATTTGTATGAAAGTATTTCGGAAGATAGTGATTTTAATGGAGTGGATGAAAAAATAAATAAAGGAAATGCTAAAGCAAGATTAAGAATGATTTATTTGTATAATCTAGCTAGAAAACATAAAGGTATGGTACTATCCACAGATAACTATACTGAACTTCTAGTTGGCTTTTGGACTCTTCACGGAGACGTAGGCGATTATGGAATGATTCAAACTCTTTGGAAAACTGAAGTTTATGCTTTGTCTAATAACGTAAACAATGAACTTAATAATAAAACTCCTCTTCAGTTATGTATAGATGCCTCTCCGACTGATGGGCTAGGTATCTCAAACTCTGACCTCGACCAACTTGGAGCCTCTTCTTATAAAGAAGTGGATGATATTTTAATTAAATATTTACATGGAAATGAAGAAGAAAGAAAAAGTGTTGAAAATCATGATGTTATAAAAAGACATCTTGCTACTTCGTTTAAACGCAATAATCCTTATAATATCCCTTTGGAAGAATTATTATAAAAGTAGGAGAAAAGATTTTAATATCTTCAGTAGTTTAAGTACATTAGCTTTTTTTGTTAACAATTAAAAATTCTACATAATTTTCTCCAATACTTTTTATAAAAAAAATTTATTTTATATTTAATAGTTCTACTTTTTTGTTTTTTCTTGATGTGTTCCTTAATAACCTTTTTTTTTTCTTTTTGAAGAGCAGATGCCATTTCATACTCCTCTTCTGAAATGCAAATATTA
>Ga0114934_10001706_pt1 | contig 14276 bp, 10 predicted proteins | sample 4SBtaG_2_FD_99695 | JGI IMG/M metagenome (GOLD analysis project Ga0114934, IMG submission 99695) | Deep subsurface microbial communities from Kolumbo volcano to uncover new lineages of life (NeLLi) - 4SBTROV10_white metaG | ecosystem: Environmental > Aquatic > Marine > Volcanic ... | reverse complement strand
TCGGCCCTCCAGGTAGCGACTGTTGACCAGGTAGTAGAGCAGGTCCATCACCCACGGCGTCACCTTGCCGGCGCCCAGCTCGTCGAGGACGAGGACCTCCGTGGTGATGAGCGGCCGGAGAATGTCGCGGCTCGAACCGGAGCCGCCAAAGGTCATCTGGATCTCGAGCACCAGCGACGTGAAGTCGGCGAACCGTCCGCTCCGGCCCCGACGCTCGATGAGGTCGCGAAGGGCCGCCACGGCTAGATGCGTCTTCCCCGTCCCCACCGGGCCCATGATCAGCAACCCCTTGTCGACCTCCGGGTAGACATCGACGAACTCCTGGACCCTCCGCTTCGCCCGGCCCAGGGTCGGGTTCTGCTCATCCCAGAGCTCGAAGTTGGCCAGGGAGCAGTGGCGGTACCGCGCCGGGATGCCGGCGTTCTCCAACAACCGGACTCGCCGCCGCGCCTCCGCACAGACGCACGGCTGGACGACCTCGGCCCCGTCCTTCTCGACCAACACCCAACCGGTGTCTCCGCACCTCGGACACGTCATCGCCTCAGCCATGGGTCGAGTATACCGTTGTCGCCTCCAAGGTCGTTCCGCGATCCAGCATCAAGAACCTCCGCCGACGTACTGGATGCTACTCGGTCCACAGCGGGACCCGAGCCTGCGGCTTTCGGGAGCGAAGACCAGCCTGCGGCAGGTGTGGGGACGGGGCACGCGTGCGTGCATCCGGCCCCGTTGCGGACACCGTGGCCGCAGCCGCCAGGCTGCGGACGGGCGACGGCTTGCCCTACATCGGGCACCACGCAACCACCTTCCTCTCCAAAGACCGGGATCCCACCTCTCTCGACTGGTATTATGGGAGCGCCGTAATCGCGGGGCCACGGGCGAAGGAAGCGTCCATCGAGACCGAACGGCAGGCTCTCCCGCCGGAGTGGCGAAATGGCAGACGCAGGGGACTTAAAATCCCTTGGCCGTAAGGCCATGCGGGTTCGAATCCCGCCTCCGGCACCATGTTTCGCTCTTAAACCAGGTTTCTACCGCTCGATCTCGAGGTCCTCCTCGGGTTCCGGCTCCGGCTCCTGGAAGAGCAGCGCCGCCTGGCTGACGGGCACGAACATGGTGTGTTCCTTACCCTTGACCTGCACCTGCAGGTGGTACCAGCCCTGGGGCGAGACGGCCACCAACGTCGCCGTGGTTCCCTTGGCATCGACCAGCGGGCAGTAAAGCGAGACCTTGCCGGGTATCTCCATTTCAACTCCCTTCTCAGCGGCCTTGCTCACCGAGTATACCGTCTCACCTCGGCCGAGCGGGGACGAAGGTCACTCCCGGGGGCTCACCTCGCCGTACTCCTTGAGCTTGCGCTGCAGGGTCCGGAGACCGATGCCGAGAAGCTGGGCGGCCTTGGCGCGATGCCCGCCGGTGTGCTCCAGCGTCCGCAGAATCGCCTCCTTCTCGATCTCCGCCATCGGGCGCGGCTCCCACACGGCCCCGACCGTGGCCTGTGGCGCCGCCGTCGGCATGCGCAGCTCCGGCGGCAGATTCTCGAGCGTGATCTCCTCAGAGCTCGCAAAGAGCACCAGGGACTCGATGAGGTTGCGCAGCTCGCGAACGTTCCCCGGCCAGGGATAGCGCTGAAGGGCCGCGAGCACCGACGGTTCGACACCCTGGACCGAACGGTCCAGCTCCCGGTTGAACTGCTGGATGAAGTGTCGGACCAGGAGCGGGATATCGTTCTGGCGCTGGCGCAGGGGCGGGATCGTCAGCGTCACGACCTTGAGGCGGTAGTACAGGTCCTCGCGGAAGCGCCCCTCGCGGACCCACTCCTCGAGGTTCCGGTTGGTGGCGGCCACGAGCCGGAAGTCGACCTCGATCTGCGTGCTGCCGCCAACCCTCACGACCTTCCGGTCCTCCAGTACCCGCAACAGCTTGACCTGCAGCTCCGGCGACAGCTCGGAGATCTCGTCCAGGAAGAGGGTTCCACCCGAGGCGGTCTCGATCAGGCCGATGCGCCGCTGGTGGGCGCCGGTGAACGCGCCCCGCTCGTGGCCGAACAGCTCCGACTCCAGGATCTCGCCGGGAATCGCGCCGCAGTTAACGGCCACGAACGGCCCGCGCGCTCGTGGCGAGTTCTGGTGGAGGGCGTTCGCCACCAGCTCCTTCCCGGTCCCCGACTCGCCGACGATGAGGACGGTAGACGGCGCCGGGGCGACCACGCGCATCCGCTCGTAGAGCTCCTCCATGGAGCGGGAGTGGCCCACGATCCCCTCGTAGCCATACGATTTGTCCAGCCGCTGGCGCAGGCGCCGGTTTTCGTCCGAGAGCGCTCGCCGCTCCAGGTGAAGGCCGACCCGCCGGCGCAGCTCCTGCATCTTGACCGGCTTGGTGAGGTAGTCGTCCGCACCTTCCTGGAGCGCCGTCACCGCCTCCTCGACGTCGGCGAAGGCGGTCACGAGCAGGAACGGCAACTTCGGGCGAATCCCGCGCACGTGGCGGAGGAGCTCGTAGCCGTCCATACCCGGCATCCGGACGTCGGAAATTACCACGTCGACGTCCTCCCCCGCCTCGATCGCCGCCAGCGCATCCTCGGCCGTGGCAAAGGGTTTTACCGCGTAGTCCACGCGCTCGAGGGCGCGGCGCATGGCCTGCCGCGAGCCCTCATCGTCATCCACCAGAAAAGCGATCGGGTTCACAGGCCCTCCTCCACTCTTTCCCGGATCAGTGCCTCCAGCTCGTCTTCATTCAGTACCGACACTTGCAGCTCCCGCGCCCTCCGCAGCTTGCTCCCGGGATCCTCTCCCGCGACCACGTACGACGTCTTCTTCGAAACTGACCCGGTCACCTTTGCGCCCAGATCCTCGAGCCTGCGCTGGATCTCGCCGCGCGGTTTCGACAGGCTTCCTGTGAGCACGAAGGTCAGCCCCTCCAGTGGACGGCCGGCCGCGCCCGGCGCCGGCTCGACGGTTCTCAGCCCCCGGTCCACGAGCCGCCGGACGAGCTCGGCGTTGGCCGGGTCGGCGAACCAGTCGACCACCGAACGTGCGATCACCGGGCCCACACCGTCGATCCGTGCCAACTCCTCCCGATCTGCCCCCATCAACGCTTTCAACGACCCGAGGCGCTCCGCCAGCGCCCGCGCGGCGCTCTGACCGACGTGGCGGATTCCCAGGGCGAAGAGCAGCCTGCTGAGCGGGCGCTGCTTGGCCTCCTCGAGGCTCTTGCGGAGGTTGGCGGCGGAGATCTCTCCCCACCCCGGCAGCTCGCTCAACGCAGCTTCGTCGACGTCCCAGAGGCTCGCCGGATCGCTGACCAGCCCGGCGCTCAGCAGCTGCTGCAAGGATCGCTCCCCCAGGCCTTGGATCTCCAGGCCGCCACGGGAAACGAAATGTTCGAGGCGGCCGGCGATTACGGCCGGGCAATCGCGGTTGGAGCAACGGACCGCGACCTCGGCCGGGTCCCGGGTCACCCCGGCGCCGCAGACCGGGCAGCTCACGGGTATCGGGAAGGGCGCCGCATCGGCCGGCCGTTCGGACGGGTCGACGGCGACCACCTTCGGGATCACCTCGCCGCCCTTGACGACCCATACGGTGTCGCCGACGCGCACGTCGAGCCGGCCCAGCTCCTCGAAGTTATGCAGGGTCGCCCTCGAAACCGTGGATCCCGCGATCCGGACCGGCTCGAGCTCGGCGACCGGGGTGAGCACGCCGGAACGCCCGACCTGGACGACGATGTTGCGAACCCTCGTCTTCTTGCCCTCGGGCGGGTACTTGAAGGCGACCGCCCAACGGACGGCGCGCGCCGTGGCGCCGAGGCGCGCCTGTTCGTCCAGCCGGTCCACCTTGACGACTACGCCGTCGATCTCGAAGTCGAGCTCGCGGCGTTTCTCGTCCCACAGATCGATGAACCGGTTAATGTCCTGCGGATCCTGGCAACGCCGCCACCCGGGGCTGACGGGGAAGCCAAGCTCGCGGAGCCGCTCCAGGACCTCCGAGTGGCGCTCCACGGACAGCCCCTCGCTCCCCACCACCTGATAGCACCAGATCGAGAGCCGGCGGCGCGCGGCCTCCCGCGAATCCAGGAGCCGGATCGAACCCGCCGTCGCGTTGCGCGGGTTCGCGAGCTCGGGCTCCCCCTCCTCGCGCCGCAGCCGGTTCATGGTGGCGAAGACACTCTTTGCCATGTAGACCTCGCCCCGCACCTCGAGCCGTGGGGGAGCACCCTCGAGAAGGAGCGGAAGCTGGCGGATTGTCCGCACGTTGGCGGTCACGTCGTCCCCCACCAGCCCGTTGCCCCGGGTCACGCCGCGCACGAGCCGGCCGTTCTCGTAGAGCAACGAGATGGAAACGCCGTCGATCTTCAGCTCCGCGCACAGGCCGGCCGGCGCCGCTCCGAGCTGGCGGGCGATGCGCTCGTACCAGGATCGCAGCTCGTCACGGCTGTAGGTGTTCTCGAGTGAGAGCATCGGTACCTCGTGGCGAACGGACTGGAGCTCTGACAGCGGTTCGCCGCCGACCCGCTGGGTGGGCGAGTCCGGGCTGATCAGCTCCGGGTACCGCTCCTCCAGATCCTTTAGCTCGGCGAGAAGGCGATCGTATTCGAGGTCGGAGATCTCGGGCCGCGCCTGGACGTAATAGAGGTCGTCGTGGCGGCGGATATCGACGCGCAGCGCTTCCACTCGCGCGCGAACCTCGGCGGGCGCGGTCATGACCTCCTCCTGCGGCGAGGTCTGTGCGGACCCCGCCGTCTCGGGCGCTTCGGCGCCTGCTGATCGTCGAGCGCCCCCTCCTGGTCCAGCCGGTTGAGCACCCGCGCCCATGCGGCGTGTGGCTCGGCGGGGAAGAGACCCGCCTCGACCGCGAGGCTGTCGAAGCCCCACGCCACGGGGAAGTACTCGTGGCGCGCCAGGCGCAACACCTGCCGCCCGCGCTCCGGCGCCTTTCTGAGCTTGGCCAGCGAGAACAGCCCCTGCTTGATGAGGTGCAGGTTGTGGTGGGAGATGTGGAGCCGGAGGACCGCGGGGTTGACGAGGTTATCGATCGCCTCCAGGAGCTTGGGGTTGTTGACCTTCTTTCCGTCCGCCAGGGCGTCCCGGAGAAGCCGGGTGAACGCGGGCAGGAAGCCGACCCCGAGCAGAACCGCGTCGGGGAGTCGCCGGTCGCGCGCCCGCCGATCGACCGCCGACAGCAGCGGACCCAGGGCCTTGCCGGCGCGCGCGGCCTCGGGAAAAACCTGATCGAGGATCCCGAACCGGCGCCAGGCGGAGCAGATTCCCACGCTCACGCCCGAGTGGAGCGTTTCCATGAGCTCGTAGGACAGCCGGGCCGGCGCCGCCTCCAGGATCTCCCCCCGGTTCCGCTCGATGGCCTCGTCGAGGCCGGGGGCGAGGGTGAAGTCCAGGCGAACCATGTACTCCAGGGCACGAAGCATGCGCACCGGGTCTTCGCGCAACCTGGTATCCGGATCGCCGATCACCCGCAGGACTCGCGCATCGAGATCGGAAAGACCGTCCACGTAGTCAAGAACGGAGAAGTCATCGATGTTGTAGAAGAGGGCGTTGACGGTGAAGTCGCGGCGGCGCGCATCCTCCGCGGGGGTCCCGAAGAGGTTGTTTTCATCCACCTGCTGGACGGGTCCCTCCTCGAGCTCGTCGTGCTCTTCCTCGCCCTCCTCCCAGCCGTCGGGTACCTCGGGAGGATCGGGGTTCGCGCGGAAGGTTGCCACCTCGACGATCTCGCCCGAGAACATCACGTGGACCAGGCGGAATCGGCGGCCGATCACCCGCGAGTTCCTGAACAGGCGACGGATCTCGCTCGGCCTGGCATTCGTGACCACGTCGAAGTCCTTCGGTGCACGTCCGAGCAGCAGATCGCGCACGCTGCCACCGACCAGGTAGGCCAGGTAACCGGCTCGATGAAGCCGGTAGAGGACCTTGAGGGCGCCCGAGGAGATCTGACGCCGGGAGATCCTGTGGTCCGGACGCGGAATGACCCTCGGCGTGATCGTCTCTGTCGTTTCGGTGCTCAACAGCGGACTCGCCTCCTCACGCCGGCCCGACCGCCAGCACGATCTTACCAAACTGCTCGGCAGCCACCATTCGTTGATACGCCTGCACACCTTCCGTCAGCGGAAACACCCGGTCCACCACCGGCCTGAGCCGGCCCGATCGGACCGCCGCGATCATCCGCCGCCAGTCCTCGTGCGAGCCCATCGTCGAGCCGATGATGCTGAGCTGGTTCCAGAAGATCAGGCGAACCTCCTCGGCCGGATCCGGCCCGCTGGTGGCGCCGCAGGTCACAATCCGCCCGCCCTTGGCCGCGGCCTTCAGCGACTGCATCCACGTCGCCTTGCCAACGGAGTCGACGACCACGTCGACGCCCCGCTTGTCCGTCAGCCGGCGCACCTCCCGGGCCACGCTGTCCCCGGCGGGGATCGCCTCGTCGGCGCCCAGCTCGCGGGCGCGCTCGAGCTTGACCGGGGAGCGGGAGGTCACGAGCACCCGCGCGCCCGCCAGCTTCGCGAGCTGGAGGCAGGCCAGCGCCACGCCGCCGCCGATGCCGTGGATCAGCACGCTCTCGCCGGTGCGCAGGCCACCCCGGTTGAGCAACATCCGCCAGGCGGTGAGGAAGGTCAGGGGCAGGGCCGCGGCCTCCTCCCAGCTCAGGTGGTCGGGCCTCGGCGCGATGTTCTCGGCCGGCACGATCACAAACTCGGCGAAGGTGCCGTCCACGTGCTCTCCGAGGATCCCAAAACGGACACACAGGGACTGCTCGCCTCTCGAGCAAAGCTCGCAGGTTCCGCAGGACCGGCCGGGGTTGAAGAGAACCTCGTCCCCGACCGCCACCCCTTCTACGCCAGGGCCGAGAAGATCCACGACGCCAGCACCGTCGGCACCGCCGATGTGGGGAAGAGACACCGGCACGCCCGGCATGCCTCCGAGGACGAAGAGATCCAGGTGGTTGAGCGCCGCCGTCCGGAGACGGACCCTGACCTGGCCCGGACCAGGTTCAGGAACCGGGCGCCGGCCGATCCGGAGCTGATCCGTTCCGCCGTGCGATTCAAAGTACAGGGCTTTCATCATGAGAACACCTCCACGAGACGTCGACCTCGACCGGGGTCCGGCGGGAAGCCGGAGGACCCCGAGCGGCGGCCCCTCCCTGCGGTCAATCGGTGCGCAGGAGCCGGGCCGTTTCCCGGGCAAGAAAACACCCCGCTGCAGCGGGGTGCAATCTTACAGGATCGGGGTTCAGATTTCTGAACGTCCGCCTCACTGGCCCGAGTTGAGGTTGTCCACGACGAACGTTCGCTGACCGATGAAGTTCTTGAAACCGAACCGGTCCTCTGTCCTCACCGCGAGCGTGTGCTGGCCGTCGGTCAAGAGCGTCGTGTCGAGGTCAAAGTGGTAGCCCGCCTTGGTCAGGTAGGAGAACCAGGGAAGCGCCTGGGCGATCTCCGGGCTGTCGAGCGGGAAGGTCGCCGTGCCCATGGATACGCCATCAACGAGAATCTCGACCACGCGGACGGTGTTTCGGTCGAACGCCCAGCCGGTGACCGCCACGGTCCCGGCGACCCGCTCCATCGCGTCCGGCGTGTAGATGTCGCCGAACGACGGAGCGTCGCTGAACGGCGTGCAGCTCAAAACAACCGGGATCGTCGCGATGTTCGCGGTAAAGCCCTCGATGTCGCCGGCGCGGACCGTCAGGTAGTGCAGCCCCTGGTGAAAGCCGCTGAACGCGAGATCCGCCGGGTTGATGGCGAAGGCGAAGCCGGAATCCTTGGCGTTCGGGACGCCGGGGAAAAGCTTCATGATGTCCGGCCGTTCGAGGCCGTAGACGTTGACGACCATGCTGAAGGCATCCAGGTAGTAGTCGTCAACCAGCGTGTTGGCGAGCTTGGCTCCGTCCAGGTAGAGCTCGACCCACTTCACGCCCCCGTTGTCGGTACGGCTGCCCACGTCCAGCGCCCAGCCCGACACCATCTCCCAGTCGCCGACGTTGGTCGGATCGGGAACCCAGCCGTCCGGCGGGGAGATCCCGTTATCGGTCGACAGCGCCTGGCTGCAGCTGTCACCGGAGAGGTAGTGGTTGGCAATCGGCCATTCGATCCGGCCGAAGGGCGGCAGGTTGCGGCCGTTGTTGAAAATCTGCACGAAGCGTTGTCCGATCACCCGCGAGGCGCCCTCGTCGTCCCACAGACGCGCCGCCACCGTGTGAACTCCGTTCGAAAACGTCGTCGTATTGAGCATCCGGACGAAACCCGCCGTGCCGCTGCCGGCAAGCGCCGGGAACCGGTTCTCGACGTCCGGCCGAGGCATGCCGGTGTTCGCCTGTCCGATAACCTGCCCGTCCACTAAGACCTCGACCTTGGTCACCACGCCGTCATCGAGGGCCCAGCCGGTGACCGGGAAAACGCCGTCCATGGGCTGCGCGGGGCCGGGCATGTCGATCTCGCCGAACGGAGCCTGGTTGATCGACTTGTCGACGATCACGGTCCGGGTGCCGAAGTCCTGGACGGCGGCGTTCGAGAAGGTGATCCGGAGAAAGATCGTGTGCGCGCCATCGGTGAGATCATCCGCGTTGAAGGAGGTGCTGAAACCCGGCCGTGCGTTGATCGTGCCCGAGTACCACGGGTAGGCCTGGAGCACATCGTAGCGAGGGAGGTTGAGGTCGGCGCTGGCGGTGAATACACCGTCCACGTACAGGTCGATGTTGCTGACCCCGCGGTCGTCAATGATCCAGCCCCGGACCTCAACGGCGCCCGCCACCTTCGCGTCCTCGGCGGGAGAGTCCAGCCAGAACATCGCCCCTGTGCTCGCCGCCGCCGGAGCGGCCGCGACCACTCCTCGGGTCACGCGCACCGCCGTGCCTCTCCGATTCTCGGCATGAACCGCCGAAGCGGAAAAAGCCAGCAGCGAAACCACTGCGAGACTGATGGCCGATTGACGCATGGTTTGACCTCCTCGAGCCACAAATTCACTCCATTTGAAACATCTCTCGCGAATATTCTATACCACACAAAAGGAGGGGGTCAAACCGGCGCCCGCCGTATCCCACCCCTGGGCAAGAACTTCTCAAGAAAAGGGGTGACGCAGGGCACAACTTTCCCGTCAATTTACCGGGCCTTCCTCTTCTCGCGAAAGCTCTTCCACATGCACCCGCACCGCCGCTGCAAGCGCTCCCTGGTCGTAACCGCCTTCGAGGCACGACACGATCCGGCCGTCACTCCAGGTATCCGCAGCCTGCACGATGGCCCGGCTGATCCGACGAAAACCAGCGTTCGTAACCCTCATTCCGCCCAAGGGATCCCTCTCGTGGGCATCAAAACCGGCGGACACCAGGATGGCCAGCGGCTTGAGGCGGCCGCCCAGCCGTTCCAGGGCGCTCTCGAAGGCCGTGGCATAGGTCTCATCGTCGGCGCCCGCGGCCAGCGGGACGTTGAGCGTCGCTCCGAGCCCCTTGCCGGCGCCGGTCTCGTCCCCACCGCCGGTCCCCGGGTAGAACGGGTAACGGTGGACGGACAGGTAGCCGACGTCCTCGCGCTCCCAGAACAGGCGCTGCGTTCCGTTCCCGTGGTGCACGTCGAAATCGACCACCAGGACCGGCGCCTGGAAAGCTCGGGTCACGACCTCCGCGGCCAGCGCAACGTTGTTGAAGTAACAGTAGCCCATCGCCCGGTCGTGCTCCGCGTGATGCCCGGGCGGCCTGACGGCAAGAAAGACGCGGCGAAGCCGGCCGTTGATCAGGTCCAGTGCGGCCTGCACGGCAAGGCCCGCGGCGGTCACGGCCGCCCGGAAGGTACCGCTCGAGACCGGGTTGTCCGCAACGTCCACGAAACCGGAGCCTGTCTCCGCGGCGGCGCGGACCCGCTCGACCAGATCCGGAGCGTGAAGCCAGCGGAGGACCCCCAGCACGTCCTCCTCCGCCGGCACCATCGCCTCACGCTCTACCAGCCACCCCTGTTCCTCCCGGCCCAGCTCCTCGAGCACGGCCCGCACCCGCGCCGGGACCTCCGGGTGGCCCAATCCGGGCACGTGCCGGAGGACATCGGGGTGGGACCGGACCAGGACTCGTTCTCTTGCCATCACCGGGGCATCATACTACCCTGAGCCGGTGGCAAAGCAATCCCTGCGGATCGTCGTGTCGCTGGTTCTCACAGCGGCCTTGGTGGCGGTATTCCTGTGGAACGTGAACCTCCGCGACGTGGGACGCGTGCTCGAGGACGCCGACCCCTGGTGGCTGCTCGTCGCGGTGTTCCTCGGGCTGCTCAGCTACTGGATCCGCGCCCTCCGCTGGGGGTTGATCCTGCGGCCGGTCGGCCGCGCCCGCCACTCCTCCCTGGTTCTGGCCACGGCGGTGGGGTATGCAGCCATGACCCTCCTCCCGGCGCGCATGGGCGACATCATTCGCCCGATTCTGCTCTCCCGGCGCGATCCCCTCCCGGTATCCGGAACCCTCGCCTCGATTCTCACCGAAAGACTGTTCGACCTCTGGACCGTCGTCGTTTTCTTCCTCCTCTTCGTCTTCCGGCCGCCGGAGATGATCCTGGCCGGGCGCGCTGCGCACGACCTCCGGGTCCTGACGATCACCGGCTACGTGCTCGGTGTCGGCCTGGTGCTGGGCTCCCTGGTCCTGCTCGGACTGTTCCGCTACCAGGAAGCGTTCATCGGCCTGCTGACGCGCCCACTGGCCCGCTTCAGCCGGAAGTGGCACGGCCATGCGCAGAGCTTTCTTCACCACTTTCTTAACGGGCTCAAGATTCTCAAGCGCCCCCGCGATCTCGTCGTCACGCTGGTCGTTTCCCTCTTCCTCTGGTGGCTGATCTTCTGGCAGGTAAAGGCCGTCCTCCTCGCCTTCCACCTGGAGATGCCGCTGCGCGTCGGCTACCTGCTGGTCACCCTGGCCGTGATCGGCCTGGCCATCCCGACGCCCGGGGGCGTGGGCGGCTTCCACAAGGGCACCCAGCTCGGCCTGACCCTCTTCTTCGGCGTCGGCCTCGACCGGGCCACGGGGATCGCCATCGCCTACCACGCGACCTGTTTCTTCCCGATCACCGCCATCGGGCTCCTCTGCCTGCCCTTGTTCGGGCTTTCGGTCCGTGAGACCACCGGCCTCGCCGCCCGGCGCCCGGCACTGGAGGATTGACCCGATGCATTGCCCCTACTGCAACCATTCCGAGAGCCGCGTCGTCGACTCGCGCGAGGCTCGCGACGGCACCGAGATCCGTCGCCGTCGCGAATGCAACGACTGCGGGCGCAGGTTCACGACCTATGAGCGAGTGGACGAGATGCCGTCCTCGGTCGTCAAGCGGGACGGTCGGCGCGAGCCGTTCGACCGTGAGAAACTACTCGGGGGACTGCTCACGGCGTGCCAGAAGCGCCCGGTTCCCCGCCGCGCCTTGGAACAGGTGGTCGATCTCGTCGAGGCGGAGGTGGCCGCCCGAGAGGAGCGCGAGATGTCAAGCGAGGAGATCGGAAACCTGGTCATTGGACGCCTCCGCGACCTCGACCAGGTGGCGTACGTTCGCTTTGCCAGCGTCTACCGCCGGTTCGAGGACGTGAACCAGTTCATGGAGGAGCTGCGACGGCTCCTGCTGCAACGGGAGAAGCCACAGTGAACCCACGGTTTGGACCCTATGGACAGATCGAGATCCTCAAGGCGGAGGTCAACCGGTTGATCAACCTGTTGCTCGACAAGCCGGGAAACACGACCCCGAGCTGGCAGCCGCCCGTCGACGTCATTGACCGGCCGCACGAGATCATCGTCCAGGTCGAGGTCCCGGGGCTCGTCGCTGCCGACCTGGAGGTCAGCTTTGAAGGCCAGGAGTTGATCATCAGCGGGTCCAAGCGTCGCCTCGCCAATGAGCCCCGGCCGGAGAGGTTCTACCTGATGGAGCGGTTCATCGGGTCGTTCCGCATCAACGTCGAGCTGGCGCGTCCGGTGGATCCGTCCCGGGGCCAGGCGCGGCTCGACGGCGGCATCCTCACGGTGATCCTCCCGGCGCTCGATGACCGCCGCAACCAACCCTTCAAGATCCCTGTTCTCGAGGAGACCAAAAAAGATGAATGACGCCCCCGACATCGCCGCCGCCGCGAACGACGAGGTCATCCACATTCCGGACGTTCTGCCGGTCATGGCCCTGAAGGACGTGGTGCTCTTCCCGTACGTGATCGTGCCGCTGTCCGTCGGCCGGGAGAAGTCGGTCAAGGCCGTCGATCAGGCCCTGGCCCAGAACCGGCTCATCCTGCTCATCACCCAGCGCGATGCCAAGATCGAGGACCCCACACCGGCCGATCTCTACGAGATGGGCTGCGTCGCGGTGATCATGCGCATGCTCAAGCTGCCGGACGGCAACATCCGCATCCTGGTGCAGGGGATCTCGCGGGCGAGAGTCGACTACTTCACTCGCACCGAGCCCTATCTCGAGGCGCGTCTCAACCGCGTAGACGAGCCCGAGCTCCAGGAACCCAACCTCCAGATCGAGGCCTTCACCCGCTCGATCAAGCAGGGTCTCGAGAAGGCAGCGAATCTCGGCAAGCAGATCTCTCCCGAGGTCATGCTGATCGCCGCCAACCTCGACGACCCGCTGCGCCTCGCCGACCTGGCCGCGTCCAACCTGGCGCTCAAGGTGGCCGACTCGCAGGCCGTCCTGGAGACCTCCGCAGCCATCGAACGGCTGAAGCTCGTCAACGAGCTTCTGTCTCGGGAGATCTCCCTCCTAAAGATGCAGCAAGAGATCTCCACGCAGGTACGCGGCGAGATGGACAAGAGCCAGCGCGAGTACTTCCTCCGCCAGCAGCTCAAGGCCATCAAGAAGGAGCTCGGCGAGGACGGAGACGACCTCAATCAAGAGCTCGAGGAGTACCGCCAGAAGGCCGACAAGGCCGGCCTCTCCGAGGAGGCGCGGGAGGAGTTCGACAAGCAGCTCAAGCGCCTCTCGTCGATGCACCCGGATGCGGCCGAGGCGTCCGTGATCCGGACCTGGCTGGACTGGATCTCGACGCTCCCCTGGGAGCACGTCACCGAGGACAACCTCGACATCAAGCAGGCCCGGCAGATCCTGGACGAGGACCATTACGACCTCGAGAAGATCAAGGACCGGATCATCGAGTTCCTGGCGGTCCGCCAGCTGCGACCGGACAGCAAGGGGCCGATCCTCTGCTTCGTCGGCCCACCGGGGGTCGGCAAGACCTCCCTCGGCCGCTCGATCGCGCGCGCCCTCGGCCGAAAGTTCATCCGCATCTCCCTCGGCGGGGTTCGCGACGAGGCGGAGATCCGCGGTCATCGTCGCACCTACGTCGGGGCTCTCCCGGGACGCATCATCCAGGGGATCCACCAGGCCGGGACGTCGAACCCGGTCTTCATGCTCGACGAAGTGGACAAGATCGGCGCGGATTTTCGCGGCGATCCATCGTCCGCCCTCCTCGAAGTCCTCGATCCGGAGCAGAACTTCACCTTCAGGGACCATTACCTGGGCGTGGCCTACGACCTCTCGAAGGTCATGTTCATCACCACCGCAAACGTCACCGAGACGATCCAGCCGGCGTTTCTCGACCGCATGGAAGTGATCCGCCTCTCCGGCTACACCGAGGAGGAAAAGCTCGAGATCTCCCGCCGCTACCTGATTCCGAAGCAGCTCGAGGAAAACGGCCTCACCACCGATCACCTCACATTCACGACGCCCGCCCTCCAACTGTTGACCGATGGCTACACGCGGGAGGCCGGCCTGCGCAACCTGGAGCGGGAGATCGGATCAGTCTGCCGCAAGGTGGCCGTCGAGGTGGCCAAGGGCTCTGAGAAAAAGCGACGGATCACCCCGGTAGCCGTGGAACGCCTGCTCGGGCCGCGACGGTTCCTGCCGGAAAGCCAGCTCAAGGAAGATCGTGTCGGGGTGGTGACCGGGCTGGCCTACACCGCCTACGGCGGCGATGTCCTGTTTGTCGAGGCGCTGGCCCTGCCGGGCAAGGGCAAGCTCACCCTCACCGGTTCCCTGGGTGACGTCATGAAGGAGTCCGCCGAGGCCGCCCTCTCCTTCGCACGTGCCCGAGCCGATGATTTTGGCATCGTCTCCGACTGGTTCGACCAGCACTCGATCCACGTCCACGTCCCCGCCGGCGCCATCCCCAAGGACGGGCCGTCCGCGGGCGTCACTCTCCTCACCGCCATCGTCTCCGCGGCCTGCAATCGGCCGGTCCGCCACGACCTCGCAATGACCGGTGAGATTACCCTTCGCGGGGACGTGCTCCCGGTCGGCGGAATCAAGGAAAAGATCCTCGCGGCGCTGCGTGCCGGCGT
>Ga0114934_10001704_pt1 | contig 14284 bp, 15 predicted proteins | sample 4SBtaG_2_FD_99695 | JGI IMG/M metagenome (GOLD analysis project Ga0114934, IMG submission 99695) | Deep subsurface microbial communities from Kolumbo volcano to uncover new lineages of life (NeLLi) - 4SBTROV10_white metaG | ecosystem: Environmental > Aquatic > Marine > Volcanic ... | reverse complement strand
TGAAATTCCCAGTCCTACTTTTAGAACATTTCTTAAAGAAAGTCTCTTATCCTTGGACATGGTTGAATTCATTTTTAAACTTATATATTTTTTCAAAGGGTGGGCAGTATGTCTTTGCCATGTGCCATTCATTAAAAAAAGCCTTTTTAGGTATTATGGTTTAAAAAGCTAATGATTTCTTTTCAAAAGCCGAATCAATAAATAAGGGGAAAGACAATGAATTATATTTTAGATGGATTATTTAAAGGAAAGAACTTTCAAGTCCTTACAAAAGGTCTGGATGTTGCCGCTTTACGCCATCAAGTCATATCTCAAAATATAGCAAATGTTAATACCCCTGGATATAAAATAAAAAAAGTAAGTTTTGAAAGTGAACTTCAGCGATCATTGAAAGAATATGGAATCAAAGGAACTATTACAAATAATAAACATATTCCTTTAGGAAGACTCAATGTATCTGAAATAAGACCGAAGCTTAACTTTATGACAAACACTAATTATAGAAATGACAAAAATAATGTAGACATAGACACAGAAATGGCAAAACTCGCCAAAAATAATCTTATCTATCAGACTATTACAGAGTCATTAAATAGAGAGATTAGTAAAACAAGACTTGTTATATCCAAAACAGGGGGGTAATAAATGAGTTTTTTTTCGACTTTTGATGTATCTGCAAGTGGCTTAACTGCTGAAAGATTCAGAATGGACATTATTGCTAATAATATAGCAAATGCCGAGACTACAAGAACAAAAGATGGAGGGCCTTATAAGAGACAATCCGCAATATTTGCTCCAATACCTTCTAAATTCGAAATTCCATTTTCAAAAAAATCATTTTCTTCAAAAGATGTAGGTGGAGGAGTTAGAGTTCTTGGTATAAAAGAAGATAATCAACCACCAAAAATGATATATGACCCGTCTCATCCTGATGCTAATAAAGAGGGTTATGTTGCATATCCAAATGTTGATGTAGTCAGAGAAATGGTTGATATGATAACTGCTTCCCGTTCATATGAAGCAAATGTAACAGCTGTAAATACTACAAAACAGATGATTTCAAGGGCTCTTCAGATTGGGAAAGCATGATATTTGGTAATTCGGTCTTTACAATTATTATCATTCTCTTTATAATTTCAAAAAGATTTAAGGTTTAAGAAATTTTCACGGGTAAAAAGATTTTGGAGGCAAATACATGCAGGTAATTGATTCCTGGAAACTTATGCCAAAACAAACAGAGCCTGTGAATAATAATAATTCTCCCAAAAAGGATGATATTGTTTCTGATTTTCAAAAAATGTTCAGTGATTCATTGCAAAAGGTCAATTCTCTTCAGCTTGATGCCGAAAAAAAAGAACAACAATTCGTTTCCGGTGAGCTTGAGAATGTTCATGATGTCATGATAGCTGCAGAAAAATCAAAATTGGCTCTTGAACTTACTGTAGAAATTAAGAATAAACTATTAGAAGCTTATAATACAATACAGAGAATGCCTGTCTAAATTCTTAGCAGGTTTGCACACTTTTAAAGTATATATAGTGCACAAAATAGAGAGGGAAAATACTGATGAATGAGTTTATTCAGAAACTCAAAGAACGATTCAATAATCTTAAAAAAGAGCAGAAATTTTTTGCTATAATAATCCTTGCAAGTTTTATTTTTGTTTTTATAGCTCTTATAGCATGGTCATCAAGAACTGAATGGGTCACACTCTTCAAAGGAATGGACACAAAATCTGCAGGCAAAGTCCTTGCAAAGCTGAAAGAAACATCTTATAAATATAAAATTACTGATGGTGGCACAACAATACTTGTTCCTATACAGGATAAATCAAAAATAACCTTGGAGCTGGCCAATTCTGATTCTCTTCCAAGCTCTTCTGAAGGTTTCAAGGAAATCTTCAAGGAAAGTGGTATAATGGGCGAAACTAGGGAAAGAGAACGACTTAATTTTATTAGAGGCCTTCAGGGTGAACTTGAAAAGACTATTAGCCAGATAGAGCAAGTTGAAAGAGTAAGAGTACATGTTGTAATACCTAAGAAGGCTCTTTTCTCTGAAGACCAAGAATCTCCAACAGCATCTATAGTATTGAAACTTAAACCATATCAAAAGCTTAAAATTGATCAAATTAAGGGCATACAAAACCTTGTTGCTTATTCAATCGAGGGCCTTAAACCACAAAATGTAAAAATTATTGATATGTTTGGAAGGACTCTTTCAGATCAGGTAATGTATGAGGATTCTGAGACAGGTAAGACTACTATTGCAATGAAACTACAAAAGGAGTATGAAAAAAGGCTTCAACAAAAAGTACAGAGTATGCTTGAAAAGGTTCTTGGCCCGGGTAAAGCAGTTGTAAGAGTAGTCGCTGAATTAGACTTTGATAATATCGAGACTAGTAGCAAAAAATTTTCTCCTCCTGTTGCAGGAGAAGATAGCGGTATAAAACGTAGTGAGGAAATAGAAAAAGAAACTTATAAAGGTGTAGGTACAGTACCAGGAGGTGTTCCTGGTGTGGATACTAATATTCCAGGATATAAAGGTGTAAATGAAGAAAATACAGAATATGCCAGAAATAGAAATATTAATAATTATGAGTTAAATACAGTCGAAATGAAATCAAAAAAGGCTCCCGGAACAATTAAAAGACTATCAATATCGGTTATTGTAGATGGGAAACTCAATGAGGAACAACAAAATGCGCTTACTGAAAATGTAAAAAATGCTATTGGATATGTAAATGGTAGAGACAGTATTCAGTTTACTCAGATGCCATTTTCAAAGGAACTTGTGGATAGTGCTTTGAAAGATTGGGAAAAAGCACAAAAACAAAAATTAATGTTTACCATATATATACTTTCTGGAATTTTATTTGCTGCAATAATGCTTTTCCTTTTTGTTTGGTGGAAAAAGCGCAAAGAAGCACAGCTCCTCATGGAAGAAAATGAAGATGAAGAAGTCATAGAGATCGAAGATGAACTTGGAGATACAATTACTATTGAAGAGCAAGAAAGAAAAAAACTTGAAGATAAAATAAAAGATATAGCAAGAAAGAATCCAGCTGAAATGGCTACAATAATTAGACTTTGGATAATGGAGGAATAAAAAGTGAAGGGGAAACCCAAAAAACTTGAACTTAGCGGTCGTCAAAAAGCTGCTATTTTACTTATATTCCTTGGACCTGAAATTGCTTCTGAGGTTTTAAAAGAACTTTCGGATGAAGAAATGGAGATGCTTACACTTGAAATCGCTCGCCTTCAGAAAGTAGAATCCGATGTAAGAGATGCCGTCATTGACGAGTTCAATCAGTTATTGCTTGCACAAGAATATCTTTCAATGGGTGGTATTCGATATGCAAAGGAACTTTTAGAAAAAGCACTAGGTTCTGAAAAAGCCTCTGAGATAATTAGCAAACTTAATGCCAGTTTTCAAGTGCGACCCTTTGAAATAGTCAGAGCAACCGACCCAACACAATTAATAAACTTTATTCAAGGGGAACACCCCCAAGCAATAGCTCTTATTCTTGCATACCTTCAACCCGAAAAAGCTGCTGTAGTTATTTCTTCTCTTTCAGAGGAAATACAGGCAGATGTTGCAAAGCGCCTTGCTATAATGGATCGTACTTCTCCAGAGACTGTAAGAGAAGTAGAGCGACTTCTTGAAAAGAAACTGTCTTCAATACTTTCTGAGGATTTCACTTCTGTTGGCGGAATTGATGCTACTGTCGAAGTCCTCAATAAAGTAGATCGTGGAACTGAAAAAACTATAATAGAAACTCTTGAGGTACAGGATCCTGAACTCGCCGAAGAAATCAAAAAGAGAATGTTTGTTTTTGAAGATGTTGTAAGCATAGATGATCGTGGTATTCAAAGGATATTAAGAGAAATAGACATGAAAGAACTTGCAGTTGCCTTAAAAGGCTCTGGTGAAGATGTTTTAGATAAATTTAGCAGAAATATGTCTAAAAGAGCTGTTGCAATGCTTCAAGAAGACATGGAATTTATGGGCCCTGTAAGAGTAAAAGATGTTGAAGAATCACAACAAAAAATAGTCAATGTCATAAGAAGTCTTGAAGAGGCTGGAGAAATAATCATCTCGCGTGGCGGAGAGGAGGAATTGATTGCCTAAGATCATCAGATTAGAAAGTATATCTCAGAAGCCTGTCATAATCGGGGCTGACGGAAATAAAAAAGAAGCAATATCTGAAGAAGAATATTTACATAGATTAAGAGTTGAAAAGAAAAAACTGGAAAAAGAGATAAAGGATCTCAAAAAAGAAATGAGTACCCTTATGGATAATACAAAAAAAGAAGCTTCCAGTATAATTGAAGATGCTAAAAATCAGGCTGAAACAATTTTAAAAGATAATAAGGAAAAATGTAATAAAGAATTGGAAGAAGCAAATAAGAAAAAAGAGATGATTTTTTCAGAATCAAAGGAAAATGGATTCCAGAAGGGATTTGAAGAAGGTAAAAATAAAGCTATCAAAGATATACATTCTAAAATGGACTCTCTGATAGAAGAATTTCAAAATACGATTGATCGTGTAAATTCAGAAAGAGACAAGATATTCCTTTCTCTTAAAGATGAAATAGGTAAACTTATTATAAGCTATGTCAAAAAGATAATTAAACTCGAGCTTAATACAAATAAAGATATAATTTTTTCTAATATTGAAAGTGCACTTCATAAAATAAGTTCAAAAGAAAGTATAACCATAATACTTTCAAAGGAAGATATAGCCAATGTTGAAGAACATGCAGATGATATAAAGAAAAAGATCAGAGGACTTAAAAATATTCGTTTCATGGCAGAACCCTATATTTCAAAAGGTGGCTGTATAATAGAGACTGATTTTGGTTCTATTGATGCTACAATAAAAAGTCAAATTTTTGAACTTGAGAAACTTGTTTTAGGGCCCAATATTAGTCCTGAATTAATAGATACATAATTTGAGTTTATAGAATGGATGCTATTAGGAAAAAAATACTAGAGCCCTTTAAACATGCTGAGAAAAATCTAAATCTCATAAGACTTAATGGGAGAGTTGTTAAAGTCATAGGGCTTCTTATTGAATCACTTGGGCCAGAAGCTTCAATCGGTGAACTTTGCTATATTTTTCCAAGAGGAGAGAAAAAAGCTATAAAAGCTGAAGTTATAGGATTTAGAGATAATGTAGTACTTTTGATGCCATTTGGTGAGATCGGGGGAATATCTCCAGGTGCACATGTAATATCAACAGGTTCTTCTTTGAAAGTACCTGTATCAGAAAAATTAATAGGAAGAGTTTTAAATGGACTAGGTGAACCAATTGATGAAAAAGGGCCTATTCTAAATGCAGATTACTATTCAATATACAATTCTCCTCCAAATCCATTGAAAAGAAAACGCATAAAAGAAAGCCTTTGTGTAGGAGTAAGAGCCATTGATGGAATTCTTACAATTGGTAAAGGCCAAAGAATGGGTATTTTTTCAGGTTCAGGAGTTGGGAAAAGTACTCTTCTTGGGATGATAGCAAGAAATACCTCAGCTGATGTAAGTGTAGTTGCTCTTATAGGAGAGCGTGGAAAGGAATTAAGAGACTTTATAGAGAGAGACCTTGGCGAAGAAGGAATGAAGCGTTCGGTTATTGTAGTGGCAACTTCAGATGAACCCGCTCTTGTTAGATTAAAAGCTGCCTTTATCGCAACATCAATAGCAGAATATTTTAGGGATCAGGGAAAAGATGTTATGCTTATGATGGACTCGGTTACTCGTTTTGCAATGGCTCAAAGAGAAATTGGGAATTCTACCGGTGAATCTCCTATGACAAAGGCATATCCTCCATCAGTATTTGCGCTTATGCCCAAATTAATGGAAAGAGCTGGGACATCAGATAAAGGAAGTATAACAGCATTATATACAGTATTAGTAGAGGGAGATGATATGGACGAGCCTATTGCAGATGCTGCTCGCGGTATTCTTGATGGCCATATCGTTCTTTCAAGAAAGATTGCTGCAAGAAATCATTATCCTTCTATTGATATTTTAGAAAGTGTTTCAAGGGTAATGATAGAAATAGCAAATAAATCTCATATTGATGCAGCAAATAAACTTAAACAAGTCGTATCTGATTATAATAATGCAATAGATTTAATAAATGTCGGAGCATATGTTAATGGCTCTAACCCAGATATAGACTTTGCAATCAGCAAGATAAAAATGGTAAACGATTTTCTCTGTCAGGGTATATTCGAGAAATCAGAGTATGACGATACACTTGAGCGACTTATAAAGATGTTCATATGATAAATAAACTCGCAATTCTTAAAATAGGTATGTCAGGTAAGATAAGGAGATTTTCCAAAAATATGAAGGAATGTTTGGATCTTGCTTCTTTTTCAAAGAAAATAGAATCTTCTCTTTCAAAAAAAGAAATTCAAGAGATAGAGGAATCAGTAAAATCTGAATCTGGACTTTTTAATAGTAGCATTAATTATTTTGACAAAAATTATCCGGATATGCTATCTAGAATATCTTCTCCCCCTTTCATGCTATTCTGTGATGGAGATATATCGCTGCTAAATACTCCTTGCATTGCAATAGTAGGCTCAAGAGAATGTTCTGATTATGGTGAAAAATATACTGATATTATTGTCAAAATTCTTGTTGAGAAGGGTTATACTATAGTCAGTGGTCTAGCAAGGGGGATAGATTCACATGCACATAAAGCTGCATTAAAATACGGTGGAAAGACAATTGCAGTACTTGGCTGGGGAATAGCATTCAGAAAATTACCCATACATCAGCTAAAACTTTTAAAAAAGATCTCAGAAAATTCACTTATAATTAGCGAGTTTCTACCATCAGAACAAGCAAGCAAATTCACATTCCCAGTCAGAAATAGAATAATAAGTGGCCTAAGTGTAGCTACAATAATCATGGAAGCTAGAAAAAAAAGTGGGAGTTTAATAACAGCTAATTATGCTTTTAAGCAAAGAAGAGACCTTTTCGTAATTCCTGGAAGGCTAGATGATGAGAACTCAAGTGGTTGCCTTTCATTAGTACATGAAAACAAAGCAAGAATAATCTCAGATATAGAGGACTTTTCACATGAATTACCAGATATGGCTATTAGAAAAAAAGAAAAACAAAATACAGAACCAGTCACCAATATTTATTTGACAGAATATGAAACTAAAATTATAAACTTTATTAGAATAAATTCACCTTGTGAGTACGATTTTTTACTCAGAGAAGGTGGTATCAATACTGGGGAGTTGTCAAGGATATTACTTCAACTACAGATGAAGGGTCTCATCAAGAAACTTCCCGGTAATAAATTCAAGGTGGGATAATGGAAAAAATCAAGGAAATACTGTCTGAAATACTTAAAAATGCTATAGAAAATAGCAAGAGTCCTGGAGAAACTAGGGACGAAATAATTAAAAAGCTTGCATTTTCTGGTATAAATGCTGCAACAGTAGATGCAGTAATTTCCTTCTTTTTCTCAAACTTTAAAATCCGTAATCATTCTAAAAGAGGGGGAATTAGAGTATTTCATTCTTCTGAGTCTTTAAAACTCAATATGGAGGCTCAAGGATTTCTTATTGATCTATTCCACAACAGAATGATCAACCGATCTGATTTCGAAGAAATTATGGATCTTATTAGAGAAAATGAAGAACAGATGGATCTTGCAGATATACTTTCCTTGCTGGAATACTATCTCGGATATAAATCAGGTGAAGACCCGTATCAGCCTGCATCATTATACTTAAATTGAAATATGGAGTGTATTAAATGAAATTAATAATTGTGGAGTCTCCTGGTAAAATAAAGACTATTCAGAAATATATAGGTAAAGAATATCATGTAATGGCATCTAATGGGCATATAATGAATCTTCCTAAGAGCAAACTTGGTGTAGATATAGAAAATAATTTCGAGCCTCAATATCAGGTTTTAAAAGAAAAGAAAAAATTGCTTAAACAGCTTAAAGATGCTGCTAAACAAGCTAATATGGTATATTTAGCACCTGATCCTGATAGAGAAGGAGAAGCAATAGCCTCAAACCTTGCAGATTCTCTTGGTATAGATCAAAATTCAAACTGCAGAATAGCATTTCAGGAAATAACTAAAAATGCCCTTATATCTGCTCTTAAAAATCCAGGCACCATAAATCATGGTAAAGTTGAGGCGCAAAAATCAAGAAGAGTTCTTGATAGATTAGCGGGTTATATGATCTCTCCACTTCTTTGGAAAAAACTTTCAAAAGGTCTTTCAGCTGGAAGAGTACAATCAGTTGCCTTGAAACTTGTTTGTGATAGAGAAGCTGAGATTGAAAAATTTGTTCCTGTTAAATACTATAAAATATTTGCTGATTATCTAGGAAAAGACTATGAATTTGTTGCAGAAGCAACAAAAAAATTAGGGAAAAGATACAGATTCGAAGATAAAAAAGAAGCAGAAGGCCTTGTTGAAATGCTCAAATCTCAAGAACAAGAAGTTTCAAAAGTTGAGTATAAAAATAAAAAAGAGAACCCTCCATTCCCACTTATAACATCATCATTACAACAGGAAGCAAATAAGAAATTTGGATACTCTGCCAAAAGAACTATGATGATAGCTCAAAAACTTTATGAAGGTATTGATCTTGGGAAAGAAGGACCTATAGCACTTATTACCTATATGAGAACAGACTCTACAAGAATATCTGAAGAAGCAAAGTCTATGGCTAAAGACTATATAAACAAAAATTTTGGCAAAGAATATATTGGAAGTAGCTCATCACGAAAATCATCAAAAACAAAATTTACTCAAGATGCTCATGAAGCCATCAGGCCTACTTATGTCGAAAGAGAACCTGGTCAGCTCAAAAAGCATCTAACACCTGAACAATACAATATTTATTCATTAATATGGAAAAGATTTGTTTCCTCACAAATGGCTCCTAGAAAATATGAAGAAGTAACCATTGAATTGAAAGCCGGTGATTTTCAATTAGTATCAAGTGCTATAAAGGATACTTTCCCAGGGTTTAGAGCCATTCTTATAAAAAAATCAGAGAAAAAAATGAATAAATTTGGTGATATAAAAAAAGGAGACTCTTTAAAAAGTAAAAAAGTCAATTTTGAAGAAAAAGAGACACAGCCACCTCCTAGATACAATGAAGCAAGCCTAATCAAGGCATTGGAAAAAGAAGGAGTTGGAAGGCCTTCCACTTATGCAGTTATCATGCATACTATACAAGAAAGAAAATATGTATTAAAAAAAGAAAAAAAGTTTTTCTGTTCAGATCTTGGAATAATGGTAAACGATGTTCTAGGCAAATTCTTCAAAGATATTGTTAATATAAAGTTTACTGCCCTTATGGAAGAGACCCTTGATAAAATAGAAGCTGGAAAAACAAGTGCCTCAAGTATGCTAAGTGAATTCTATGAAAAGCTAAATAAAGATATTGATACTGCTAGTAAAAAACTAGCCAGACAAAGGATCAAGGCAGAAGAAAAATGTCCTAAATGTGGTAGTGATATAGATATAATATATGGTAAAAATGGTCGTTTTGCAGCATGTGTTTCATATCCTGAATGTAAATTTACACGCTCGGTTCCTGAAGATGTTAAACTGCTTAAAGCAAGTATTCCACTTGAAAAAAATAAAGTTACTGTAGGTGAATATCTAATAAAAGAAAAAGAAAGTAAAGAACCGGAAAAAGTTGGAATTTGTCCTGAATGTGGGAATAACCTGATCGTCAAAAGGGGCAGATTCGGAGAATTTGTAGCCTGCACTAATTATCCGGCTTGCAAATACACTAGAAAAGACAGAGAGCTTATCATGTGCCCAAGATTAGGCTGTGAAGGTCATCTTGTTAGAAAGCGTGGGAAACAAGGAAAATTCTTTTATGGTTGTTCAAAATATCCAGAATGCAAATATGTATCTCCAAAAAAGCCCGAAATTCCCAAATGCGATATATGTGGTGAAAGCATGAAACTTGATGGAGAAAAGTGGGTATGTCCAAAATGTAATGCAAATGAAGCTTAGCATTATAGGTGGTGGCCTCGCTGGTTGTGAAGCCGCTTGGCAACTTTCTAAAATCTCATTTGTTGATCATATCATTCTCTATGAGATGAGGCCTGATAAAATGCCTCCTGCAAATATATCAGGTGACCTTTCTGAACTTGTGTGCAGTAATTCATTACATTCAGAATTATTATCTACAGGCTCTGGATTATTAAAAAAAGAGATGGAATTACTTGATTCACTAATAATAGAGGCAGCTCATTATTCAAGAGTTCCTGCTGGTCATTCCCTTTCAGTAGATAGAAAAATCTTTTCATCTTTTATTGAAAAAAAGATTTCAGATAATTCTAAGATAAAAATTATTCGTCGAGAAATAAAAAGCCTCGCAGAAATAGATTTTCCTGCTATACTCGCAACAGGTCCACTTTTTCAAGGGGATCTCTGTGATGAGATAATCAGAAAGAGTGGCTTTGATTCTATGAACTTCTTTGATGCAGTTTCTCCCATGATATCAGGTGAAAGCATTGATTACTCAAAAGTATTCTGGGGAAATAGATATGAAAATGATGGTAATGATTATCTAAATATCCCTCTTACAAGACAACAATATGATTCTTTCTGCAATGAGCTTATTAATGCTAAAAGATATCCATTAAAAGATTTCGAAGATATTTCCTATTTTGAAGGTTGTCTTCCTGTTGAAATAATAGCTTCCAGAGGTCCTGAGACTTTGAGATTTGGACCACTTAGACCAGTCGGTCTCACAAAAAATAAAGATATAGTTGCAGTCATACAGTTGAGAAAAGAAGATAATTCAAATCATGCCTTCAATATAGTAGGATTTCAAACCAATCTTTTATATAATGAACAAAAACGCGTTTTTAGAAAACTTCCTGGTTTGGAAAATGCAGAGTTCTTAAGATTTGGAAAAATGCACAGAAACTCTTATTTTAATTCACCAGCGATATTAAAGAAAAACCTTGAATTTAAAGAAATACCCGGACTTTTTCTGGCTGGGCAATTAACAGGTGTAGAAGGCTATTGTGAGTCAGCTGCAATGGGAATTATGGCAGCTATTTTCATGGCAGATAAAATTGCTAAAAAAAACAGTGTATTTCCTTCTGAAAAAACAATGATAGGAGCTCTAATTAAGCATATTTCCACTAAAAATAAAAATTTTTTGCCGATGAATTCAAATTTTGGTATTATTCCACCCCTTGATAATCCTCCCAAAGCAAAAAAAGAGAGAAAAATAGCATATTCAAAAAGAGCACTTGAAGAGATGAAAAAGTATATGGAGCATAGAAATAATGAATACTATAGCACGAATAATAAGTAAAAAAGATAATACCCTTACTGTGAAATTTATAAGGCCTGAAGGAGAATGCCATAGATGTGGTGCATGCAGTGCATTCAATTTTATACCCATTAAAAGTTCTGTAAATCTACAAATAGATAATCCTGATAAAGATTATAATATAGGTGAAATAATTATACTAAGCGCATCTGATAAGTTTTATTATTGGGCTCTTTTTCTGGCCTTTATAATGCCTCTATTCTTTCTTATAGGTGGTGCTGCAATATTCTCACTGATATTTAATGAAGCAGCTGGAGTATTAGGGGGATTTATATTGATGTTTGCATATCTATTTATTGGTTTAAAGTATTCTGAGAAATACTTTATCGGTATATTTAAAATAACAGGAAAACTTAAAAATATCGAGGATGCCTGTTCATTATGATGCTTCTTATTGATATTGGTAATACAATGACCAAAATATGTCTCAGTAATGGGAAAAATCTTCTTATGATAAAAAAATATAATACTTATGAGATTTCAAAATCATTCATGGAAGATTTTTCTCATGAAAATATTGATAAAGCGCTCATCTGTTCTGTAAAGAAAAGTAAGACTTTTACTCTGAGAAATGAATTAGAAAAAATGAATATCGAATGTCTCGAAGTAAAAAAAGAGATTAATATATCCTTAGATTCTGAATATGATATGGAGGCAATAGGACCAGATAGACTTGTAAATATATATGCAGCAAAAATCATATATGGCAGTCCTATAGTAATAGCCAGTATTGGCACTGCATTTACAGTTGACTTTGTAAACAGTTCAGGGCTTCATAAAGGTGGGATGATATCAGCAGGCCCAAATATTATAATGGATTCTTTATCAAATTCAACCGATACACTGTTCAAAGTGAAGCTTAGAAAAACAGAAAAACTGTTTGAAAAAAACACTGATTCTGCCATAAATTCAGGGATTCTCAATTCCTATTCTCTTTTTCTCGAAGGCTTGAGGCAAAGAGTACCTGAAAATACTAAATTCATTCTTACAGGGGGCTTTTCTCCTATGATAGCAATGGATGATGCAACAATATTTCCTGAGTTGCTCTTTCAGGGCCTTCTATCCGCTTATGAAAGAAGATAAGATCATAGATTTTTGCAAATTCCCGATCATGCTTGCCCCAATTGCTGGATATTCAGATCTTCCCTTCAGAAAATTATGTAGAAAATATGGATCTGATTATGCTTTTACCGAGATGGTTAGTGCAAATGCAATATTTTATGGGAATAAAAAAACAGACATACTCTTAAAAAGTGATGATGAGGAAAAAAAATCAGGAATATCTGTACAATTATTTGGTAGCGATGCAGATAGACTATCTTGGGCATGTGAATATCTTGAAGGCCTAAATAGATTTACTGGAATAGATCTTAATATGGGTTGCTCAGTAAAAAAAGTACTTAAAACTGGAAGTGGTTGCTTTCTTATGAAAGATACCGAGAATGTAGAGAACATATTTAAAAGGATGAGGGAAAAGATCAAAGGATTGTTCTCCTGCAAGATGAGACTCGGCTATTACTCAACACAAAGGAATTTTTTGGAAATAGCTAAAATCGCTGAGAATTGCGGATTAGATTTCATTACACTTCATCCGAGACTCAGAGAGCAGAAATTTTCAGGCTCACTTGATTATAAAGCACTTGAAACACTTGCAAAGAACGTAAGTATTCCAGTTATTGGGAATGGTGATATTACAGATGCTGATAGCCTTAAAAGGATGAAAGATTGTGGTGTTTCAGGAGTAATGATAGCTCGTGGTTCATTCGGTAACCCTTTTATATTCAAAAAATTAAAAGATTACAAATACACAGTAAAACCGGAAGAATTTAAGCAAGTATTTAAAGAACATGGGCTTAAAATACTTGAATTTTATGGCCCTTCCGAAGGTATAAAAATAATGAGAAAGACACTGCTTCAATATCTAAAAAGCCTTCCTGGAGCAAGACATATTAGGATGGAAATAGCAACTCTAAAAGACAGGGAGAATTTCTTTAAGATATGTGAAAAATTATAGAATATTTGTAAATTGAGAATTATAAATTTATTGTAGAGACAAAGCATACCTTGTTTAATGGGTATTACGGGTAACGGGTAAGTTGGGAGATGAGTGAATGGGTGAATGGGTGAATGAGTAGATGTGTAAATGATTGATAAATTTTGATATAATCTTTATATGAAAAATAAAAAAGACTCCTTTGATGGGAAACTCTTATCAGGAAGAGTATATCCTGATTTTTTAAAATTAAACAATTCAGATATAGTACTTAATATAGGCTGTGGTACTGGCCCACAAGCCTTATCTTATAAAGATAATTATGAAATTATGGTCGGGGTCGATATCAATATTGACCGCCTAATAACTTCTCTTAAAAAAGCAAAGATCCATAATATAAAAAAATTTCACCCGGTGAATGGAAATGTCGAAAAACTCCCTGTCAAAAATGATTCATTTGATAAAATACTTGCCATTGATATTATAGAACATGTCAAAAATCCCGAAATCCTCTGTAATGAGATTTATAGAGTACTAAAAAAAGATGGGCTTCTACTCATTACTTTTCCTGCAATGCATGATAAGTTCACAAGTCTTGTTTCAAAAATTGCCAGATTATTGAGACTGCGAAAAAAAAGAGAAAAATCAAAAGGCCCATGGAACCCCGATGATCATAATCAGGACTATCCTGTTCAAGAATGGATAAAGCTCGTTGAAAACAGCGGATTTAAAATCGAAAAGTGCCGTGCAAGCACCATGTTTCCTCCATTACATCTGTATGGCATACCCCGCTTCTGGTTTAAATATAATCTGATCTATAAAATAGACAGTAAGGTTTGCAGAATGCCTTTTATTAAATATTTTGGTCAATCATTAGTATGCGTTTTTAGACATATACCTGCAGATAACTGATAAATGTTAAGTGCTAAAAG
>Ga0114934_10001702_pt1 | contig 14294 bp, 14 predicted proteins | sample 4SBtaG_2_FD_99695 | JGI IMG/M metagenome (GOLD analysis project Ga0114934, IMG submission 99695) | Deep subsurface microbial communities from Kolumbo volcano to uncover new lineages of life (NeLLi) - 4SBTROV10_white metaG | ecosystem: Environmental > Aquatic > Marine > Volcanic ... | reverse complement strand
TACACCACGACATCGGCTTGCTGCATCAGGCGTAATGCACGCAGCGTCAGTAAATCAGGATCGCCAGGCCCTGCGCCGACCAGATAAACTTCGCCAACGATCGATTGTTCAGGCGGTTGGCTTAAAAGCGCTTGTATGCGCTGTTCGGCCTGGGATTCCTGGTCTTGAAACACACGCTCGGCAATTTCACCTTGCAACACCTGTTCCCAGAAAATACGGCGTTGCGCGGGGATTTTAAAATGTTGTTTGACTTTTGATCGGTATTTTTCGGCCAGGCGAGCGAGTTTTCCGTAACCGGGTGCAATGATCGATTCTATTTTTGCGCGTAACAGACGCGCTAAAACCGGTGACGCACCGCCTGATGATACGGCGGCAATGATGGGTGAGCGATCGATGATGGCCGGAAAAATGAAACTGCATAAATCCGGATTATCGACCACATTGATCAGTATGCCGCGCTGTTCGGCCAAGCTTGCGATATGCTGATTCAGTGGCCTGTCATTGGTCGCGCAGACAATCAGAAATTGTTTATCGAGATCGCTGTCGGCAAAGGGTTTTTTGATGAGTTTCAATGATTCATTCGCAGTTAACGTTTGCACCGACTCGCTAAAATTTTCGGCAATAACGGTAATTCTAGCATCGGCACGGCGTAGCAAATCAATTTTTCGGGCCGCCACCTCGCCGCCACCAATAACCAGGCATTCTTTTTGTTTGAGTTTTAAAAAAAGGGGAAAGTAATCCATCCGTATGTACAGTTAATGATTTAATAGATGATATTATATGCGTTCTTTATCCTCTATCAGGAAAATGTAAGGCAATATGATTGAGTTTGATGTTGAAGTTGATGCGAAAGGGTTGAATTGTCCGTTACCCTTGCTACGGTTGAAAAAGGCATTGGTGACCATGGAATCTGGTCAAGTCGTCAAGGTGGAGGCAACAGACCCTGCGGCGCATCTGGATTTTGGTGTTTATATCGAACAGGCCGGGCATCAGCTTGTCGATGTTATAAAAGACGATGGCTTACAGATTTTTTATATTCGTAAACAATAGTGAGTTGTGATTTCAAGGCCTGAGTGGTGCTGTCTGGCTGGTTTTTTTATAGTGTTTGTAATCGCTTAAAACCAGGTCATGGTCAAACGCCAGGTGGTCTGGGAGTTGGTCAATACTAAACAGTTGGCAATTTTTGGCGTCATCTGCGGCGATCGGAATGCCCTGTGCCTGAGCGATGTAAACGGCTGTCACCGTATGGCCGCGCGGGTCGCGGTCGGGTTTGGAATACAGCCCGAGTAATACCTCAAGCGTGACGTCCAATGAGATTTCTTCTTTCGCTTCCCGAATGGCAGTCTGTTCAATGCTTTCGCCAACATCGACAAAACCACCTGGAATCGCCCAGCCCAATGGTGGAAAAGCGCGTTCGATCAAAATGATGGGCGTGTCGGGTTGATCGACCAGTTCGATAATAATATCGGCTGCAATTAATGGCGTAACAGGGCGTGACATGGTCAGGAATCCTTTGCATTGAAATTTTCAGGGATGAGGATGGTGTCTTGCGGCGGGTGTGAATCATCCGGCACCGGGTAATCTTTTATAAAATGCAAGCCCCTGCTTTCTTTGCGAGATTGGGCGCAGCGAATAATCAATTCGGCAACGGTGACGAGGTTGCGTAATTCCAGTAGATCACTGCTGATTCGGAATTGACTATAGTATTCGGCAATTTCTTCTTTCAGCAGTTTAAGCCGACTCATCGCCCGGTTTAATCTTTTAGTGGTACGAACAATGCCGACATAATCCCACATAAAATGGCGTAATTCGTCCCAGTTATGGGCGATAACGACCTCTTCATCCGAATCGCTGACCTGCGATTCATCCCATTTAGGTAAATCGGGCGGTGGCGGAATATCGGGCAATAAGCGTTTGATATCCTGGCTGGCGCGATCGGCAAAGACCAGGCATTCCAGCAGTGAATTACTGGCCATACGATTGGCGCCATGCAATCCTGTACAGGCGACTTCACCAATCGCGTAGAGGCTGTCGATATCGGTGCGGGCATAGCTGTCTGTGACGACACCCCCACAGGTGTAATGCGCCGCTGGGACAACAGGGATGGGATCTTTGCTGATGTCAATATCAAAACTCAGACATTTTTCATAAATCGTTGGGAAATGCTGTTGCAGAAAATCTCTGGATTTATGTGTAATATCCAGGTACACGCAGTCCAGGCCGCGTTTTTTGATTTCGTGGTCAATGGCGCGGGCGACAATATCGCGTGGTGCCAATTCGAGGCGATCATCATAATGTTGCATAAAGGGCTCGCCATTCGGCAAAACCAGGTGTGCGCCTTCGCCACGCACCGCTTCGCTGATCAAAAATGAACGCGAATGCGGGTGATACAGACAGGTGGGGTGAAACTGCATGAATTCCATATTGCTGATTCTGCAACCCGAGCGCCAGGCCAGCGCGATACCATCACCCGTTGAAATATGCGGATTGGTCGAATACAAATAGACTTTACTGGCACCGCCGGTCGCCAAAACGGTACATTTAGCGGCGATGGTTTTGATGGTATCCGAGCGACTGTCCAACACATAGGCGCCTAGAATACGTTGCGGTTTGATCCCCAGTTTTTGTGCGCTGATCAGTTCTACGGCATTATGATATTCCAGCAGCGTGATATTGGGGTGCTGTTTAGCGCGAGAAATCAAGGTTGTCGAAACGGCTTTGCCGGTTGCATCATCAATATGTGCAATACGGCGATGAGAGTGTCCGCCTTCACGATTCAGATGCAGTTCTATGCGCCCCTGACTGTCACGTCTTTCGGTAAAGCAAACCCCTTGGTTGCGTAGCCATTCAATGCTTTTTCGGCCATGCGAGACAGTCAATTCGACGATGTCACGGTGACAAAGGCCGGCGCCGGCAATCAGTGTGTCTTGTATATGGGACTCTACCGAATCATGTTCATCCAGGACGGCCGAAATACCGCCCTGTGCATAATAGGTGCTGCCTTCGGTAAGGGCGAACTTGGATAATACGGCGACACGGGTGTGCTCGGCCAGTTTTAATGCCAGGGTCAGACCTGCACCGCCACTGCCGATAATCAGAACGTCAAAATGCTCAGTTTTTGTGTGTATGGACACGTCGCTCATTTATTTATTGAAATTGGGTTATCATATCAGCTACTAACGTTTTTATGCTATTTTATGAGATCAACGAAGCTATCTGGAAAATCTGATGACAGTATAAGCTCATCGTGACTTTGACGGATGGGAAAACCGCAGCCTGAGAACATTTTTTATATTCACAGAACTTATAAGGTTTAATTCTGTCTATTCTCCTACTGAAAATACAATTGTGAGCGATCAAACAAGGAACAACGCCGACCTGGATAAAGAGTTGGTGCAGAGGGTTCAGCAAGGCGATAAATCGGCTTTTGATTTACTGGTGCTGAAATACCAGCATCGGATCATTCAATTGGTGAATCGTTTTATTAAAGACCCAAGCGAAGCTCAGGATGTCGCACAAGAGGCGTTTGTCAAAGCTTACCGTGCTTTGGGTAACTTCAGGGGGGACAGCGCGTTTTATACCTGGTTGTATCGCATTGCGATCAATACGGCTAAAAATTATCTTATGTCGCGTACGCGGCGGCATACGGATTATGAAGTTGATCTGCAGGATGCCGAACAAGTGGAAAATGTCCCCCAATTGAAAGGCATGGAAACGCCCGATAATGACATCATGAATGAACAGATTATTGATGCGATTCGTGAGGCTATCGATGATTTGCCTGAAGATATGCGAACAGCGATTACGCTGAGGGAATTCGATGGTATGAGTTATGAAGAAATTGCTGAGGCAATGGGGTGTCCTGTCGGTACGGTTAGATCGCGTATTTTCAGAGCCCGTGAAGCCATTGATAAAAAATTATCTCCACTGCTTGATAAAAAAGGTGTTTTTTAATGCAAGAACAACAAAATATTGGCCTGAAATTATCGCAATTTCTCGATGACGAGCTTGATCAGCAGCAGGCTTTGTCACTGTTAAAAAAAATGCGACACAATACAGACATCGAAGTCAAAATGTTGCGCTATCAGGTCATCGGACAGGTTCTGCGTACCGAAGAATCCATTCACAAACCCATTTATCTGGTGAATAAAGTACATGATGCGCTTGACAATGAAGTGTTTCATTTTCATCCCGCAACAAAAACAGCGCACAAGAAAATCAAGCGGGTGGCGATTGCCGCAACGCTTGCAGCTGTTGCCATTATGATTCCAATCGTACAAAAACAAAATACAACGCATCAGAACGATGTCGTGCAGATTGCGCATAAACAGCCGGAATCATTCAAGTCTCAAGGCCAAACATTAACGGTAGCCCATGTTGATCAAACTTCACCGGTTTTGCGACAACGTACCCTGGCCAGAGAGCGGCTGAATGATTATTTATATGCCCATAGCAATCGCATCTTTGTGACCCCGGATGCGTCATTTAGCCCTTATGTTCGAACAGCAAGTCTGCGCGCAGGGCAATGATGTTGATACATTCCGTTTTTTTTGTGCTGTATTGGGTTATTGTCTCGGCAGCGTATGCAGAAGAACAGACCGCTGCTGAGTATCTAGGAAAAATGCGCCAGGCTATGCACACGCTGAATTACCAAGGTACGGTCGTGTTTATGGAAAATGGTGCGCTTGATGCCGTTCATTATCGGCATGCGGTTGTAAGGGGGCGAGAGCAAGAACAGTTGATTTCCCTGAATTCGCCGGCCAGGGAAATTATTCGGGAAGCCGGTACGGTTCAATGTATTTTTAAAGAAACCGGTCAGTCTGTTGTTGATCACAGGCCGTTAAATCACTCTTTTTTGATTGACTTTCCACAAGACATCGGTCGTCTTGAACAATTTTATCGATTTGAAAACAAGGGTATGGAAACGGTCGCCATGCGGCCTTGCCACAGAATTGATATTATGCCGCGCGATGATTATCGGTATGCCTGGCGAATCTGGATTGATAAGGATGTTTTTTTGCCGTTAAAAATAGAATTACTGGATTTGACCGGAAAAGCATTGGAACAAGTGGTGTTTACTGATTTATCCTTGCCGGCTACTATTCCGTTTATTTCATTAGACGACACATCAGAGGATAAAGTGCGGCACATTCATCAGACAACAAATCAGCCGCAGGCAACATGGCCTTTTATTTTGAAAAATATACCGCCGGGTTTTGAAACGCAGTTTTATACCCAAAAACCCATTCATAAAGCCTCCGAATACAGTGTCTCTCATCTTTTGCTGAGTGATGGATTGTCTTCTGTTTCGGTTTATCTGGATCAAGCCGATGATTCATTAGGTGATAGTCAAGAAAGTTTAGGCAGTGTCAATTCGGTCACACGGATATTAGGCGATAAGTTATTGGTTGTTTTGGGTAAGGTTCCACCTAAAACCGTTCAATTTATTGCCAAAGGTGTTGTCTTAAAATAGCGCTGAGTTTTAACTGTGTATTTGCTATAATGCCGTCATTTTTAACACGGATAAAGCGTTGTTTCGGGTGGGTATCTTTTCATTGTCCTACATCGTGAATCCGCTACATTCCAATATTGTTCAGACGAGAGATTTGCATGATTCAAGGTAGCATCGTTGCGCTAGTAACCCCCATGACTGAAAATGGTGCGGTTGACTATGAGAGTCTGGATAGACTCATTGAGTTTCATATTGAGCAAGGTACCGATGCATTGGTCGCCGTCGGAACCACAGGTGAATCAGCAACATTAGATGAGCAGGAACATTGCGCAGTTGTCAAACGTGTTGTCGATCAGGTCAACGGCCGTATTCCTGTGATTGCGGGTACGGGTGCAAATTCCACAACGGAAGCCATTGCATTGACAAAAAAGGCCAAACAGGTCGGCGCTGATGCCTGTCTGTTGGTGACGCCTTACTACAACAAGCCGACACAGGAAGGCTTGTATCAACACTTTAAGGCGATTGCAGAAGCGGTTGCCATTCCTCAAATCCTTTATAACGTGCCTGGACGCACGGCCTGCGACATGTTGCCGGAAACGATTGGTCGTTTGGCTAAAATGGACAACATTATCGGCGTAAAAGAAGCGACGGGTACACTGCAGCGGGTGCGTCAGATCAGGCAACTGACCGGGCCCGATTTTGCACTTTATACCGGCGACGATGCCAGTAGTCTTGAATTCTGTTTGCTGGGGGGGCAAGGTTCAATTACGGTTACCGGTAATGTGGCGCCTGCTTTGGTGCATGAGATGATTATGGCAGCGATGGCCGGCGACAAGGACAAGGCAGAGCAAATAGACACTAAATTGATGGGTTTACATCAAGCCTTGTTTATCGAATCCAATCCGATTCCGGTTAAATGGGCCGTTGCCGAAATGGGTTTGATGGGCCAGGGTATTCGTCTGCCATTGACCTGGCTCAGTGAGGCGAATCAATCTCGGGTTAAAGCGGCTATGCAGCAGGCGGGTGTTGTTTAATGCGGCATAAATCTTCGCATTGGGTGTTACTTGCGATTGTTTGTGTTGTTGGTTTGCCTGCATGCAGCACAATAAAAAGCTATTTTCCTGATAAAACCAAGGATTATCAGCTGGAAACCGAGCTGCCGCCTTTAGCGTTGCCCGATGACATTAAGCCTGAGGCTAAAATTAAAGATCAGCCGATTTTGCCGGAACCTGTTTACTCAAGGGAAAGTTCAGGCACAGTCCAGACTGAAATCGCAAAAAACAAACCGGATGAGGCCAAAAAAACCTTGTATTCCCCGGTTGAACTGATCGAATATGATGCGGGTGCAACCCGGCTCAGAATTTACCAACCCATCGACAAAGCCTGGCGCTTTGTCGGCAAGGCGTTGAGCCGACAGGCGATTGAAATCACCCAACGCGATCGCCAGGGATATTCCTATACTGTTCAATATGATTCCCATGCCAGAAAAGTTGAAGACGGTACGTTATGGGATGAACTGATGTTTTTCATTGGCAATGAGCCTTCACAGGAAAAGCAATATTACATTCAACTGTCCCCCCGAAATAGTGAGCTGACTGACGTTGTTGTACTTGATGATCAAAAGCAACCGGTGCGGCAAGGGGATGGATTGAAATTGCTTAAATTACTTAAAACAACAATTAATAACGATCTGGCGCATCATACCCGATAAGCGCCTATGACTTCATTGACTTATCATGCTGAAATTTTCTGGAACACCCGCGTATTCTGATTTTCGGATAGCGCAGCTTTTAAGCGATCTTCAAGACATCGCACCTGACGTGACAGCTATCGATGCGCATTATGTGCATTTTGTGGATTTTAAAGACGTGCTGTCAACGTCCGATACCGAGATTCTTCAACAGCTTTTGTCGTATGGCTATCCGATACGGGAAGACCTTATCGGCGGCCGTAAGTTATGGGTTGCGCCGAGACCTGGCACGATTTCGCCCTGGTCGAGCAAAGCGACAGAAATCGCCGAGCGTTGTGGTTTGGACAACATAAAACGTCTGGAACGGGGGATAGAATATCAGATTATCAGCACAACAGATTTAACGTCGACGCAATTAGAGCAGATAAAAGCGCAGATTCATGACCGGATGACCGAAACGGTACTGGAGAATGAATCGGATCTGCTTAATCTATTTGCCGAACATGATCCAGCCCCCTTGGAAACCATCCCTTTAATGACGCAAGGGCGAGCGGCGCTGGTTGATGCTAACCAGGCACTTGGACTGGCCTTGTCCGAGGATGAAATTGATTACCTGAACGAGAGCTTTAGCCAACTGGGGCGAAATCCGACCGATGTTGAGCTGATGATGTTTGCCCAGGCGAATTCAGAACATTGCCGACATAAAATCTTCAATGCCAGTTGGACCATTGATGGTGTTGATCAGGCGATGACATTATTCAAGATGATTCGACATACGGCTGAAAGAAGCCCGGAAGGTATTCTGTCGGCTTATAGCGACAATGCCTCGGTGATCGAAGGCAGCCCGGCACAGGTTTTTTTTCGTCATCCCAAAACAGGTGAATATGCGTATCAACAAGAGCCTGCGCATTTATTGATGAAAGTCGAAACCCATAATCACCCGACGGCGATTTCACCGCATCCGGGGGCGGCGACAGGTTCAGGCGGGGAAATTCGTGATGAAGGTGCAACAGGCCGGGGTTCGACGCCCAAGGCCGGATTGACGGGTTTTTCGGTATCGCATCTTAATATTCCGGGCTTCAGGCAGCCGTGGGAATATGATTTTGGCAAACCCTCGCGGATTGCCTCGGCACTGGATATTATGCTGGAAGGCCCGATTGGTGGTGCGGCGTTTAATAATGAATTTGGCCGGCCTAATATTGCCGGTTATTTTCGTAGCTTTGAACAGCCTTCGGAAACGGGTATCGAAAACCACTATCGTGGTTATCACAAACCGATCATGATTGCTGGCGGCATGGGTAATATTCGGCCGATGCTGGTCAATAAAAACCCCATTCCTGCTGGCTCGTTGATAATTATCCTCGGCGGCCCGGCTATGCTGATTGGCTTGGGTGGGGGCGCGGCGTCTTCACAAACCTCCGGCGAAAGTGCCGAGCAACTGGATTTTGCATCGGTACAGCGGGAAAATCCGGAGATGGAACGCCGTTGTCAGGAAGTGATTAATCACTGTAATGCCTTGGGCGACGATACGCCCATCATCTCGATTCATGATATTGGTGCGGGCGGTTTATCTAATGCCGTACCTGAAATCATTCACGACTGCAATCGAGGCGGATCATTTGAATTAAGAAACGTCCACACCGCCGATAAAGGCATGTCACCAATGCAGATCTGGTGTAATGAGGCCCAGGAACGCTATGTTGTGGCGATTCATCCTGAATCATTACCTTTGTTTAAATCCTTTTGTCAGCGTGAACACTGTCTTTTCGCCGTGATTGGGCATGCCACCGATGAAGAGCATTTGCGCTTGAGTGATGAGTGGTTAGGCGGCAACGCTGTCGATTTGCCGATGTCGGTATTATTCGGCAAGCCGCCGAAAATGCACCGTACTGTTCAACATATTGAAAAAAATCTGCCGGAACTTGATTTTAACAGTATTGAATTGGCCGAAGCGGTAGATCGGGTATTATCGTTTCCGGCTGTGGCCGATAAAAGTTTTTTGATTCATATTGGCGACCGCTCGGTAACCGGGCTGGTGGCGCGTGACCAGATGGTCGGGCCCTGGCAAATACCGGTTGCCGATGTTGCCGTCACGGCGACAGATTTTCAAGGCTATCACGGTGAAGCGATGGCGATGGGAGAGCGCACGCCACTGGCTTTAATTGATGCGCCGGCTTCGGGTCGCATGGCGATTGCCGAAGCACTGACCAATCTGGCCGCCAGCCGTATTGAAAACTTGGGCAAGATTAAATTATCGGCGAACTGGATGGCGGCGGCCGGCAGTGAAGGTGAAGATGCGGCCCTTTTCGATACGGTAAAAGCCATTGGGATGGAACTGTGTCCTGAATTAGGGATCGCCATTCCAGTCGGTAAGGATTCATTGTCGATGAAAAGCGTCTGGCGTGATGCGTCGGGTGAAAAAACCATGACCTCGCCCTTATCTTTGATTATTACCGCTTTTACTCCGGTCGTCGATATTCGGCAAACCCTGACGCCCGAATTAAAAAATGAAGAAAGTCTGCTGTTGTTGATTGATTTGAGCCAGGGTAAAAATCGCTTGGGTGGTTCGGTACTCGCGCAGGTTTATCGACAGCTGGGTCGGGAATGTCCAGATGTTGATGATGCTGCGCTTTTGAAAGCCTTTTTTGAAGCCATTCAAACCCTGAATCAGCAACAATTGATTATGGCCTATCACGACCGCTCCGATGGCGGTTTATTGGCCACGGTCAGCGAAATGATGTTTGCAGGGCGACAAGGTGTCCATCTGCAACTGGATTCTTTGGACGATGATATTTTAGCGGCCTTGTTTAATGAGGAATTAGGCGCTGTCATTCAGATTTCCCCGGATAACCTGGAGGCCGTTGCCCAGTGCCTGGCTGATGCGGGTTTAGCCCGATGCTGTCATCAAATCGGTTGCGTGATGCCTGCGCAGGAATTGAAAATCATGCATCAGGGGCGTTTGGTTTATCGGGCCAGTCGGGCACAGTTGCAGCAAAACTGGTCTCAACTCAGCTATCAAATGCAGGCGCTAAGGGACAATCCCTACTGTGCCAAACAGGAGTTTGACCGTATCGCCGATGATAATGATCCGGGACGCCATGTAAAGCTGACATTCGATGTGAATGAGGATATTTGTGCGCCGTTCATTAACACGACGCAACCTAAAGTCGCTATTCTCAGAGAGCAAGGCGTCAATGGTCACGTGGAAATGGCTGCTGCATTCGATCGCGCCGGATTTCAGTCGATTGATATACACATGACTGATATTATTTCGGGACGTGTTTCATTGCAGGAATTTGTTGGTCTTGTTGCCTGTGGTGGATTTTCGTATGGTGATGTCCTCGGTGCGGGCGGCGGTTGGGCCAAATCAATCCTGTTCAATCAACGGGCATTGGCCGAATTCAGCGGGTTTTTTCAACGAACGGATACCTTTGCCTTAGGTGTTTGTAATGGCTGTCAAATGCTGAGTGCCTTGAAAAGTATCATTCCGGGTGCTGATCATTGGCCGGCATTTAAACGTAATCTTTCTGAACAATTTGAAGCGCGGGTGGCCATGGTGGAAATTCAGCCATCGGCGTCTATTTTTCTACATGAGATGGAAGGTTCAATGATGCCGGTGGTGATAGCACATGGTGAAGGTCGTGCGGTATTCGAGTCTGGTACGCTGGAAAAGGCCCAGGTTGCACTGCGTTATATCGATCATTATGGCAAGGTGACGATAGATTTTCCGATGAATCCAAATGGATCTGAGCAGGGTATTACCGGACTGACGACAGAAGATGGGCGGTTTACCATCATGATGCCGCATCCGGAGCGTTGTTTCAGAGCTGTTCAGAATTCCTGGCATCCGGCTGACTGGCAGGAAGATGGTGCCTGGATGCGCATGTTTCGTAATGCCAGAGTTTGGGTTGGATAATTTTTTTAGAAGAAGGCTTGAAATTTAAATCAGCATCCTCATTATTGTTTTGCAGTGAATGATTTTTAGCAAAAATGTGGAGGTGTATTATGGCTGAATTAACACGACATGAACCTTGGAGTTTATTATCACAATTTCAACGCGAACTGGAAAAAGCCTATCAGGGTAGTGATGTCGGCGGTAACATTGCAACGGCGCAATGGTCGCCAACGGTCGATATCAAGGAAGAGCCGGATCGTTTTGTGATTTATGCGGATATTCCAGGGGTTAAACCCGAAGAAATTGATGTCAATATGGAAGATGGCGTATTGACGATTAAAGGCGAGAAGCAATCTGAAAATAAAACCGAAGAAAATGGTTATAAACGAGTAGAACGTACCTATGGTAGTTTCTATAGACGGTTTGCACTGCCTGATACTGCTGATCCCAATGGCATTACAGCAAAATCCAAGCATGGTGTATTAGAGCTGGTGATTCCTAAACGGGAAACCGCACAACCCAAAAAGATCAACGTGGTTGCAGAAGATTAATTGTCTGCACATGGAAAAGGGGCCTTCGGGCCCCTTTTTTTTGGAGGGTTGTATCTATTGATTTTTTGTTATTATAGTATTGCTTTCATAATGAGTTATCACGGAGAAAATACATGTTAAAACATATTAAATCTTTACTATTAGCGATCAGCCTTGTTTCTGTTGTGCCGGCTATTCAAGCCGAATCAAACAAACCAGAAGGAGAATATAAAAACTGGCGTTTGATTTCTTTCGCGCATCGCGAAGATAATAAATCCATGCGTGCTATTTTAGGCAATCATATCGCTATTAAATCAGCACAGTCAGGCAAACATACCTGGCAGGATGGTACGATTCTGGCGAAAGTGTTGTGGAAGGAAAGCCGGCACGACAAATGGCCACAAGCCTTTGTTCCAGGTGAATTTATGCGTGCAGAAGCGATGATTAAAGACAGTAAAAAATTCGCTAAATCAGGTGGCTGGGGATTTGGTCACTGGGTGAATGGCAAACTGGAAATGCACAATGCCGAAGATTCGGCAAAATGTTTCGGTTGTCATGTCATAGCAAAAGACACTGGTTATGTGTTCCATCACGCAGTTTTATATTAATCTCTAAAAGTTCAGTCGTCTGTGTCATTTTTTATGTTAAAGCGGCACAGACGACCCCCTTTGGCCGCGCACTCGCCTAAAGTGGCTTCTGTGCCTAATAGGCCGTTCAGCAAAGCTTTGTCAAATTCACACACTTCGGGATGTTTTTGTGCAATATCATGATAGATGCAATTGCATGCCTCAATCGTGTGTTCATTTCCATCTTGATTCAAATTGACATGAAAGCCTAAATCATCCATGAGTGCGGTGACTTTTTGCAAACGTACCGCTAAAGGCTGGTTAACATATTCCGGTAAAAATTTTTCGGCGAGTTTGGCGCCGAGTTTTGCCATATAGCGTCGGAATGCTTCATCACCTAATTCATGTTTTAATTCATCTAAAATCAACTCTGAGAACCAGGCATATTGTTTTGGAAAATGGTTGATTCCTTTTTCAGAAATCACATAAACTCTGACTGGCCTGCCGGCCGTTTTGTTAAAAGAAACCGGTGTGATCATGTGGTTGCTCTCCAGCACGGAAAAATGCTGTTGGATGGCTGAACGTGAAATATCCAGAGCCTGACTGACTTCGTCAATCGTTAAGCCATCTCGATTGGTCAGCAAAATTTTCAGGATTTGATTTTGGCGCGCTGAAACAGAATTAAGCATAATATTTCTTTTAACAGGTATTAGTTGTATAAGCTATATCGATATGTTATTTTGTCACATAATTTAATGGCAAGCGAATAACATGCCATTAAAGATATTAAAACACACGAGGAGAAAAAAAATGAGCGATTCAAAAGAAGCAGCAACATTGTATGAAAGAATTGGTGGTGAAGCGGCTGTCAATGCAGCGGTTGAGTTATTTTATAAAAAGGTCCTGGATGATCATCGAATCAATCGTTGGTTTGAAGGGATGGATATGGATAAACAAATCGCCAAACAAGAAGCGTTTTTTACCATGGCTTTCGGTGGTCCCAATGAGTATACCGGTGAGGATATGCGTACCGCACATGCGCGCTTGGTAAAAATGGGATTAAATGATGATGATTTTGATGCCGTTATGGAAAATCTGGGCGCGACATTGAAAGAACTGAATGTCCCTGATGATTTAATTGCAGAAGCGGCGGCATTGGCAGAAAGCACTCGGGATGATGTTTTAAACCGATAATGTTTTGAGAGCCGGGGAGTATTCTCCGGCTCACCTCTTAAAAATGGTCTTTCATTTGCCGCAAGCGGGCGAAGACATCAACATTCTTGTTTTCGGGCATATTAAGTATTTGACGAATAGCGGCTGATTCGGGACGCAGAAAAGGGTTGCAGGCTTTTTCCTGGGCTAAAGTCGTTGGAATCGTCGATTTATTTTGTGCTCGAAGCCTATGAATGGTTTCGTTATAACGTTTCAATGCAATATTATCGGGATCGACCGATAAGGCGAAACGAGCATTGTTTTCGGTATATTCATGCGCACAATAGATTTTAGTCTCATCGGGCAGAGCACGTATTTTTTGCCATGAGTGCCACATTTGTTCGGGTGTCCCTTCAAACAAGCGCCCACAGCCTAGCGAAAACAAGGTATCACCGCAAAATAGAGCATGTTGCTGACGACAGAAGTAAACAATATGGCCTAAAGTATGTCCGGGTGTGTTGATAACCTCGATCACTTCATCGCCGAGTCGTAACATATCACCCTCTGAGACTGCCTGATCGATGCCTGGAATCCGATTTTGATCATAACTCGATGCAATCACGCCGCAACCTGTTCTTTCCTTTAGCAGCAGGTTGCCGCCGACATGATCCCAGTGATGATGCGTATTGAAAATATAATTCAAGGTCCAGTTCTTTTCGGCCAGGATGCGTAAAACCGGATTTGCCTCGGCTGGATCGACGACGGCAGTTTCATCTGACGCTGAATCGTGCAGAAGATAAATATAATTATCCTTTAAAACCGGAATTTGAATAATATCCAGCATCTGGGTTAAGCGCCAAACGCCTCAATCTGCCGCCGAATCCCGTCCACATCCAGGCCGGTCAGCGCCAGCAATTCCTCGCGGCTGCCTTGTTCGATAAACTGATCCGGCAAGCCGATATTCAGCACCGGCATCAGGATCTGCTGTTGCTGTAAAAACTCATTCACC
>Ga0114934_10001700_pt1 | contig 14304 bp, 16 predicted proteins | sample 4SBtaG_2_FD_99695 | JGI IMG/M metagenome (GOLD analysis project Ga0114934, IMG submission 99695) | Deep subsurface microbial communities from Kolumbo volcano to uncover new lineages of life (NeLLi) - 4SBTROV10_white metaG | ecosystem: Environmental > Aquatic > Marine > Volcanic ... | reverse complement strand
CCTGCATCTTTCACCTTGAGCAGCAGTTTACTTATCTCTATCTTCTCAAGTGTACTTAGACTTTCCATTGGTCACCTTCCTGTTGATCAGAAAACTTTGTCTGGATCACAAGCTTGTCATCGATCTCTACTATCGATCCCTTGGTGATAGCCCTTGAGATAGCTGTACGCACCGCTCCCTTGAGCTTGTCAGGTGGTTCTTCCTTGAAGTCTGCTATGCGATTCAGCAACTCTCCCCTGCTTAGTGGTCCTTCACGCTGAACAATCTGGTATACAAGCTGTGGCACTGACTGTTTTTCAGTGACGATATCAATATCCATAGCGTCCTTGGCGGTGATAGTAACCATGTTATCTGCAAAGTTAATTTCAAATCCCCTTGGATCTTGCTTGGAAACCACGTTAACTTTCTTATGGAACATACCAATATCTATAGACTCTTCATCACTGTTGAGTTCACTCCTCTGAACTTCCCAGATCGATCTGCCGCAGTTAAGCGTATACACTGAGCCGAAGATATGACCTTCCTTATTGGTATGTGTAATGGTGAGTGATGTTCCCCCGATCCACCGTAGTGCAGCGAAGTAATCGAGTACGGCATTAGCTTCGTCCAGACCCCCACCTGTAGCCAGACCAAGGGAGTCCACGACTATCATCTTCACATCATTTGAGTCAACGATATCCTTGATGCGGTCTGCTTCATTGGCAAGGCTGAGTGTACATCTGCGGTAAAGTATTTGTGACTGGTAGTTTTCAAGTCCCATGCCCACTTGTAGTGCCCGGACACGGGACGCAATCTCCACACTGTCTGTCTCCCAGTCTAAATATAAGACTCTCCCTGGGGTGACAGTGATTTCATGTGCAGTGTCGATGTACTCTGAGTCCATCAGCACCGACAGCCACAGTGCTATAAAACTTTTACCAGATCCCCCTGGACCGAAGATGACATTAGCCTGATCTGCCAGTAGCAGAGGTTCGATTCTCCAGTAAACATTATCAGGTATGGAAATGTCTCCAATTTTTATCTCCGGCTCTCCCTCCCGATGAGAATCTATAACCCTACCAGCCAAGTTCTCAACGTAAGCTTCCCAGTCGATGTCATATTTGTCAGGTGGGATACGCCTTGCAAGCTTACGCCAGAAGGCATCAAGTCCAGAGACTGACGTAAGCACAGGATTGCTACGTGCTATGGGTCTGTTGTCTACCAGTATCGCTATCTCAGATGTTAATCTGTTGGAGGATTCTCTTATCCTGCTGACACGGGCTTCAATGATATGCCCTGCTGTGTGGTAGACCCAGTTGTAGCCACTCCCTACTTTCTGGAAAACATTAGAGTTTAAGTTTTCCATTGATAGTCATCCTGTTTGGGGGTCATCGCAGTAGGCTTTGGCGGTGACGGTGGTGCAGGTCGGGGTGCAGGTGCAGGGCGAGGCGGTGCAGACACGCCATCCATGTCCAGAACCATCTCGCCCAGCTGCTGGATCTGCTTGGTCAATGAGTTCAATGCAGTTACCTGTTTGCCACGTTGTTCGCTATCCCAACAGGGCTGACACCAGAGAGGGGTATGTGGGAAATCTAATTCGCAAGTCATTACTGCCCCCTATATTGGATTGTCGGTGTCAAAGAGAGTATCCTGCCCTGCGTCAACAACTTCAAGTTGTGCATCATCACCAGATCCCTGGGAATACTTCTGTATAATCAACATCATTTTCTCTGGGGAATATTCATGCTGTAACATAAGCTCACCAGCATTCATTAGTGCGGATGTGCAGTTAGCAGTTAGAAGAATGGATTCCCAGACACTGCCACGACTGTCCCGTGCGATGCTGTCATCCTTAATTGCACCTTTGTAAGCCACAGTACGTTTTATGTATTCGGCAATCGGACCACTCTTAGCTACCAGATCGATTGCACCTTTGTAAGCCACAGCCCGTGCGATGCTGTCATCCTTACTAGTGGCTTGCTGTGCAGGTGCAGGTGCAGGTGTGGACGTATTGGTAACTATCTTTGCAGATGCTACGGTACGGTTTGTGTATACCTTGCCGTTCTTCTCCTTCTCCGTTTCATCGTATTCAATTCGCCAGAGGGATCGCTCCTCTTCTTTGAGTTGGCGAACTTCCTGTCTGATTTTTTCTGCAAACGCCTGGTTCGGTCCTTGCGTTTTCACTCCAAGCCACATTGTGCCGCCAGTATGCCGAACAGAAAAGTTTGCTACCCAATCCTGTGTCTGACTAAATTCATCAACCCATCCTTCGATTGTTTTAGGCATGTGCTGTTTCTCCTTCTATTGAATATCCAAGATCTGCTAAATGTTTTGCGTTAAAGTACACTGATCGACCTAGCTTGAGACCCTTCCGTTCCTCTTCAGTCGTACCGCTCTGACGATAAAGCCTTTGTAGTGACTGGGGGTGGAGTGGCGGTTCGGTTAAACTAGCCGCCACCTCTAGCCTGTAGTATTTTGTAGTACCTGAAGTAAAACCTTCTGCCGTTTTTTTTACTTCCATTTATGCCACCCCCTTTGGACTCAGATCAGGTTTACGTTCCCATGCGATTGCATCTTCCAGATCCCAACCTTGCTGCATAAGGGTCGCTCGACCCTCGGCACGGTCATGAGTACCGCATAGGGTAACCTGACGCTTCTCATCTTCACCGTAAAGCGTTAAGAACATGACGTACCTACCTGTACGGTGACATCTCTCGTGCTCATTCTCAGGATCGATTCTTTCACATTGCTTTTGCATTCTTCTTCCCTCTCTTTTTATTTTTTGTGAGCCTTTTAACGTCTGTTGCTCAGGACTGTTACTGCTCAAGAGTTTCAACATCTAGTGGTCATCGTCACATGCCACGCCTCTACTGTTGCAGTGGACAGTTTAGAGTCATGTCCAGGACACTTGAGACTACTAGTTATTTTGTGTTATCATTTTCAGAAGTGGGGTAGTTTTTCCACAGGTTTCATCACCCTTGTGGTAGAGTACAGTAAACGTACCTCTATACTTCACCTCTCTACCCCACTCACTTCGTTTCACAACGATGGTGTCAGATTAAGAATCCTGGTGAGCTTTAGTTCCGACCAGTCATACTGGTGGAAATCACACCTGCCTACAAGCCAGTTCTTTCTGGGATATCTAGCCTTCAGCAGCGTATCTCTCCCTGATTCAAGACACCATGGACATACCATGTTGTTTATTTCGGCTACGGTTAGTGTCATCTTCACCCCTTTCTGCGGTTTCTACAAACCTCGCTATACTAGTTTATAACATCTGTGAGGTTTTGTCGAACCTCGTTTACCACGGTACATCCGAGTTTACTTCAAGGTTAGCCATTTCTTCGCAAGCCTCATCAAGTTCTCGGTCCGAAGGCTCTCGTCCTAATTCTTCAGCCAGTGATTCTGCTATAGACTCACGAGCCTCTTCTTGTTCAACTGAACTCATTCTGTTCACCCCCTTTCATTGTAGAGTTTAGATGTATACGTGGCGTGTCGATATCTGCACACTCCAGGCACACGACTGTTACAAACCTTGGATCTTTATCTTCTATCCATACAGCATCGCCGTTGATCCGGTAGTTACAGTGGTCACACCACGTTTCATCTGGGTATGCAGGTGTATATATGTTAGTCATGAGAATCCCGCTCAAGCATCTCTCGTAAGATAGAGGAAACTGTACGCCGCCAGGAGTGGAATGACTCCATTTCCTGCGGCTTGGAGTCTTCTAGCCACCCCTTTGGGAGTCCCATCAAGTACGTTACAAAATGCGGGTTGAGCCTCCGGCATGATGTCGAGCAGGTATGACCATCCTTCGTGATCGGTTGGTCCGGGTGGATAGAGTGGGTAGAAAACTTCCTCGCAGTGGTGGTCAATCCATTGCTCTGTTGGCTGTTGCCCTGTAGCCTCGCCTTGTGTTCCGATGCATTCGGAGTCGGCCAGTTCTTCGGGTGCATTTCGGGGTGGATGTACTCCCGTAGGTTGTCGGGTGTTGTCCGTCCCTTCCTCGCACCTGTCGTGAATCGTTCCTGATTGGCCTTCTCTGACCTTGGAGGCAGTGAGTCCATCGTGTTTGGAGTCGGCCAGTTCCCCACCTGTTGTTTGAGTCCGTACTGTGCATGTCTGCCTGTCTCCTTGTCGTACATCCTCGATCCCAAGTTTCCTTCTAGCCTTTCTGGCGATATCCCCGATTCCTGAGCTTGGGGTGTACGCCAGAATAAATAGCCGTTGTCTACGGTGCGGAGCCCCTGTTTCATTCGCCGTAAAGAGTCCTTCCTTAACGGTGTAGCCCATTTCTTGTAGGCTTGGTCTGATGTTGTCGTAGTAGAACCGCATGATTCCTGGGACGTTTTCCAGAAAGAGAGTTGGGTATCCGAGTTCTTCTGCGATTCGATAGACTTCTCCGCTGAGCTCACGGCTATCGTCTTTCCCTTTCTTTCTACCGGCGACTGAATGTGGCTGACATGGGAAGCCTCCAGAGAGGATATCCACTTTCCCACGCCACGGTTTAGCGTCAAAGGTTCTAAGGTCAGACCAGACAGGTGCCGGATCGAGGGTTCCGTCTTCCATATGCGACGCAAGGATGGAAGCGACAGAGATTTCGTTCTCCACGTAGCAGACTGTATGAGCTTCTCCCAGTGCGATGTCGAGTCCAAGTTCAATTCCTCCGTATCCGCTGCAGATACTAAGGATTTTGGTACGTGAATCCACATTATTGACCTCACTTTCTATATTCATTCTACTACTCCTTACACTTCACATCTTCTTTTTTGCAGTCGCAGAACAGCAAACACTGTAGACATTGATTGCACTGGATACCATCAGTCACACCGCAGTCAGGTGGATAATCTTCAGGCCGGTAAGCGATTTCATAGTTGCAGACATTACATTTTGGCGGTGGACAATCGTCACAATCGTCTGTTTCCTCACCATGTTCACAACGCTCTACGAGGCTTTCTATTTCTATTGAAGCGGGTTGCCTTACAATCCAATACCTAATCTTTTCTAAATCCTCTTTCGACTCAGACGTTAGCGTCAACTCGTAGTATGCTGCCATCATTCCACCTCTTTCTATAGTATCTAATTTGATCGACCGATACACCTCAGAAACACTGGGCTTGTGAGGTGTGGCAGGTATCAAATTCTAGTCTTGATGCATATGTTATTCTCCATTTCTGCTACTGCATCGAGTTCAGATGCGGAGCTATCGGTTATTATTTCGTGGTCGAGATCCAATAGTATATCTAACATCATTCCACCTCTGCTTTATGGCTTGCACGGTTTTTACAATCACGCCCATCTGGACCTAGACCGCCACATCTAGTGTAGTATCCCAGGCTTGGAGTGTTATCTATCAGGTAGAATACTACTCTGGACTGTAGCCTAGTATGTAGGCTAGTCATATGATCGTCACAAACTGGTATCAATACTTGCTTAGTCATCTCAATTCACCTCTAGCGTAGGCCGCTACCCAGTTATTTGTGAGCAGTTTAGAGTCGTACTCAGGACGGTATTTGACTAGCTATTCTCCGCATGGATAGCCGTCACATGCTTCATCACAAAAATCAGGGTGGTATTCCTGATCCCAAATGGGATCAGCTTCCATGTATAGGTATTGATCGTCATTATTATCTATAATATCCCGGAGTTCCTTAGCCTTGCGTACTGCTGCCATGCCTGTATTGATTTGCTCAGGCGTTGGTGTGTTGTTGCCTGTATGGTCTACGTTGTCAAATTCTTTTATTAATTTCTGTGTCTCCACTAATGTATCTTGGATAAACTGCAAATCTTTTGTGCAGTCACATGTCTCACCAATTGATAAGAATCGATGATTGGGATCATTCATCTTCTGGTGAATTAAATTCCTTACTAAGTTTATAGCTATGTCTACGCCTGTAGGTTGGTCCATTTTATACACTCACTTTCCTATATATAAATTTATTTCTGGAATTAGTTGTTTAATGTATGCCGATAATTACAGGAACATTCTTAAATCGTTTTGAACCGCATGCATGGCCTTTGGGTGTGCAATTGCCACATTTACCGGGGCATACGAAAGATCTTTTGATACCATACAGCTTGGCACGTTCTCGGAGTTGTTTAGCCCATGCGTTAAACTCTGGTCGATGTGTTAGCACGTCAGGCATTTTAGTATTTGATGGTACTGCTATGAAATCACCACGGAATACAGGTAACTTTGCTATCTGCTGTGCTAGCTTAGATGTAGGTATACTGGCTCCGCCTGTAGTGTTGGCAAATTTGGAGCCTGATGATCTATTCAATTCGTAATTAGCAGGGAATGTGTACTGTTTTTCGTATGCTGTGAATATTTCCCATGATTTACTATAGCCGTAGGCACGGACGTTAGGCCTTGATTCTAATAAGGTGAACCAGAAACGCATAGTGGCGAGACTGTCGAAGTCTCCGTCTACATATAATCTAAAATCTACACCATCAGGAACAACGGCATTAAATTTATCTGTTAAATGTTGCCGTCCAGATTCAGACATTAATAATATTGTGTTCTGTATCTGTCTAAAAAACGCATCTGGATACCGCCAACATTTGAATGAGTAACACCATTCCAGACATTCACCGGCACCAGGACAGAATTTCGCACCCGGTAAAGCTGAGAAACTAAAGAAGGGTAGTTTACCATTACCCTTGGTGTACACAGTAAACTGTGGTATACCAGTAGATAGAAATTTTAGGAATTTATCCCATGCTAACAACCATCCATTAGCAGTGATAACAATTTCACCTGATTCTAATTCTATTTCCCGTGGTGTATAGAATCCTTGCGGTACTTCAATTTCTGATCCTGTATTGATATGGTCCAGGATAGAATCTATTAACTTGATCTGTTCTGATTTTGTTATGTATGGCATCTGTTCACCTTTATATATTTTATTAATTAAGCCATTTAAGCGGTTAAGCTGTAGGTACTTAACCGCTCCGATGGACCAATTAATTTAGAATAAGACGTGAATTTGCTTCGCTGACTATGGCTCTATACTTTTTTTCCTTCCTAATAGTAATTGTTCGGAATTCGTCAAAACTAGCCCAATACCCATTTATAGATTCTATTTTTTCTAGTGTTCTTTCCATTAACTCCTTCTTAGATTCAGGACTACTTGCAGAGGGGCTTAGCCCTTCTGATGGTGTTATGTCTAGCTTTTCTTCCAGTAATTCCATTATCAATTTTAATTCATCTGGATGTAGTAATTGTTCCTTCTTCACTAACTTACTTTTACTTTTGCTCATCGGTTCACCCCTTAAAAATTTATTTGAGAACAGTTATCGCAGATATAAATAATCAATGTCAATACTTTTTACTAGCAATATTTAGCTATTTTTGATGTGTGATTGTAGGATTTATATGTAGCGGTAGAATGTTCAGAGTGTAAATGGTAGAGGATATTTATATAATCTTCTGACATTCGATATATAAAAGTATCACCAGAATATCCACATTAATATCTACATGAATATATACATATACGCTGCAAGTTTTTACGTGTTGGAAATGTACAGGAACATGTAAAAATTTGTAGAACAGCAGCGTTGTGTACGTTTAAGATGTCACACCTATACGTGTAATGTACGCAGGGGGTATCCCTTGGAAGTTCTAGTATATATATAAGGATACACATGCCAGAAATTTGTACATAAAGGAACGCATGTTAATATTTACTATATTCGTAACCTGGCCCTATATACTATATATATATTGATTACGTTTTAATGGGTATTCATAGTGATTACAACGGATTACATTGTAATTACATGTAATTTGTATGTAATTCGTAACGTACTTTTATAGCTAAGATATTCATTTACCTCTTTTTTTTATGTTTTGAAAAGGTATATTTTTTACGTTTTGTAAAAGTTCTTTTCTTTATTTCTTTGGGAATTATTTACTTTAGGTCCTAAAACCCTAAAGTCAGTAATTCTGCCCATCCGATTCTCCCCTCCCCTCCCCTCTTATATATATATATATGTATAATATACTCTTATATATCTTTTCTTATTATGTCGATTTTCCAGAACTTACAGAATTACGGTTATTACGGTTATTTATCTATGTTGTCGGGATTAGCAGCCAGACGATATCTTCCTGGTACGGGAAAATCCTGAAAAAACCCGGTACAATAATTGACAGTTTCCGCATTTTGCGGTACATATATACTCATTATGCGTTACGATCGTCTCAAATATAACCATGGTATAGGCAGACTCTCACGGAATTCCAAGGATATTGCACGAGCCGTGTTAATGGAGCCTGACCGGAGTTATGATGAGATAGGTAAGCGGTTTGGTGTAAGCAGGCAGCGTGTGGGACAGATAGCCAGGAGGCTTGATATTACACGCAGGGTATCTATAAGTGAAAATGTTAGTTTCGTCTAGGAGGCTTTAATGGCAAGGATGGGAAAAGGTGACAAACTGCCTGAAGGAGATCCGAGAAGAACGAGGCCGAACCAGGCCGCCGTCACAAAGGCTACTCAGGATGCCTTCCTTGCGGCATTTTGTATTACAGGAAGTGTTAGATCGGCAGCGGAGGCTGTTGAGGTGTCAAGGAATACTGTCTGGTCGTGGCAGAAAAATGACATTCACGGCTTTACCAAAAAATACGAAAAGGCTAAAGAGGAATTCCGGGAATATTTGCAGGACATTGCAGTAGACAGGGTTAAGGACCAGAAACCAAACGATAATCCCGTACTCCTTATTACACTCCTTAACGCTCACTGGCCTGAAAAGTACAGGCCTGGATCTACAGGGGCAGATAACGCCGCCAAGGAAATTATGTCGGAATGGAAAAAATGGGTTAAGCAGTCTAAGAAAACCACGCCCCCTGCCGATGAAGAAAAATCAGCCTCGCAGCAGGCAGTGGAAGAAGCACAGCAAATACTCGCACGTAAAGGATCGTCAGAGCAGAATTAATAGTCTTGAATGCGGGAGCATAAGACCTAATGGCTACACTGACCGAAAACAGACCAGTCGGATCAAACGTAACCGACTATATATTTTCTAAACTGGAATTCCTGCCGACACCCCTCCAGTCTAAGATACTCACATGCCGTAAAAGATTCGTGCTCGTAGCTGGCGGTGAACAGGCCGGTAAAAGCATGGTCGCAAGCAAATACCTCGTATCAAGATTCCTTGAAACCGAAGAACCGGGACTGTACTGGCTCGTCGCAGCAGACTATGAACGCACAAGAGCCGAGTTCGATTACCTGGTTCAGGATTTCGCAAGCCTCGGTATACTCGCCGAAGTTACCAAGAGAGTAGACCCCGGCAGAATTATACTCGCAGACGGTACAAGAATAGAAACCAAGTCTGCAAAAGATCCACGTACCCTCGCTATGAGAGCACCCAACGGTATACTGGGATGCGAAGCGTCTCAGCTTGACCTCGATTCATTCTACAGACTCAGGGGAAGAGTAGCTCCGAAAAGAGGATGGCTCTTCCTGAGCGGTACCTTTGAAGGATCACTGGGATGGTATCCGCAGCTATACGCATCGTGGCAGGCAAGAGCCGAAGATGAAGAATCCTTCTCTCTTCCAAGCCACTCAAATTCATACCTCTATCCCCAGGGTGCCGATGACCCCGAAATACTGAAACTTAAAAGCCAGTCATCAGATGAATTCTTTATGGAAAGAATTGAAGGTATACCCTCCCCGCCCGCAGGACTTGTCTTCGGAGAGTTCAGAGCCGATATTCACGCCGATGACGCTGTGAAATATGTGAAGGGAGAACCTATATATATATGGATGGACCCCGGATACGCAGGTGCGTATGCCCTCGTTGCCGCACAGGAAATAAACGGACAGATGTGCGTGTTCGATGAAGTCTACGAACAGGGACTCACTACAGATCAGATTATAGATATAGTAACCAATAAACCCTGGTGGAAAGATGTACACTCAGGCACCATTGACATCGCAGGATATCAGCATCAGGCCATGTCTGCCCCCGCAGAACTGTGGATGGACCGCACCGGCATATACCTCGACGCTCAAAAGATACGCATTAACGAGGGAACAGAAAGACTCAAGGGATTCCTTAAACCCGACCCCGTTACAAGTAAACCTAAAATAGTCTTCTCCCCAAACTGCAAAGGTATACTCTCAGAATTCGGTGCAATACCATCTCCATTCGACGGACAGACAAGAGCGTACCGGTGGAAAACAGACAGGGAAGGGAATATAGTGGGGGAAACACCGGACGATAAAAATAACCACGCCATTAAGGCCGTGATCTACGGACTCGTCAGCAGGTACGGATACGGATATGTGAATTCAAAAGACTTTATTAAAGTGAAACGGTGGGCAGGATAACTATGCCAAGATTAAAACCAGAAGATATTATCGATAAGGTGGAATCGCACTACGACTCCACTAACAGTCTGCGGGACAGGATGGACGCAGATCACCAGCTATACAAACTGGCTCCCTATGACGCTGGAGACGGATACCAAAGCTATACATCCAACGAACCCCAGACCTACGCAGATAAGATTGTCGCATGGATGACCAGTGCAGACCTTATCATCCGTATCCCGCCAAACGGTAACCCACGGAATACAAGAGATATTAATAACGATAAGGAAAAATTCATCATTGGAGCACTCAAATCAGCCAATGAAAGACTATCGTCCAGACTCGTACCGTCACTTAAAGATCAGCTTGCATGGTATATAGCAGTTAGAGGATGGTATGCGGGCAGAGCAGTCCTTACCAAGCAGAAAGATAACAGCACAATTATAGATGTGACCCCCTGGGACCCCATGCATACATACTGGGGAGTGGGCAGCGACGGACTCTCATGGGCCTGCTATAAGATTAAAAAGACACAGGCTGAAATAGAAAACCAGTACGGTGTCAGACTGAATGAAGACCGGCAGAATGAAGACGGTATCGATGTCTATGACTACTATGATAATGAATATAACACCATAGTCGTACCAGGAAGATTTATAAAGAAACGTACACCCCACGGAGCAGAAAAAGTACCCGTATTCCTCGGTCCCGTAGGGGCAACACCGCTCGTACAGTCTATGGAATGGTCCTCTATTGAAGATACACTGGAAGATTTCGGTGAATCTGTATTTAAATCCACCAGGGATCTGTACGATAACCATAACCTTATGATGTCTACAATGCTTGAACTTACAGCCAGAAGCAGAAGACAGGGACTTAAGGTTACCAGCCGTGACGGTACTAAAACCCTGGATGAAGATCCCTACCAGGAAGGTACGGAGATATCCCTGGGTCAGGGAGAAGACGTTCAGCCCCTTGGATTACTTGAGATGGCAAGGGAATCAGGTGCCTTTATGGGACTCGTGTCAGGAGAAATGCAGAGAGGCTCCCTCCCTCATACAGTATACGGCGAACTACAGTTCCAACTGTCAGGATTCGCTATAAATACTCTCAGGCAGGGCGTTGAAACAGTACTCGTTCCAAGAGTACAGGCTATGGAACGTGCATATACACAGATATCCAACCTCCTGTGCGATCAGTATCAGACAGGATCGTTTAAGGCAGTGGAACTTTCAGGCCAGGATAATAACAGGATGTACTTCTCAGAAGAGATTACCCCCGACAGAATACGTGACGGCGGTGACGTAGAGATAAAAGTAATGGCACAACTGCCCGAAGACGATATGTCACGGTACGGTATGGCCCAGATTGCAAGGGAAGGTCAGACTCCACTGCTGCCGGACCTGTGGATCAGAGACAATATCCTTGGTATACAGGACGCAGACCAGGTAGACGATGCAGTAAAGGAACAGATAGCAGAACGTACACTGCCCGAAGCAGGTATGTGGTCACTGTATCAGGCAGCTATGAAACAGGGAAGAGAAGATCTGGCACAGATATATTTCGGAGAATTAACTACAATGCTGTTTGCCAAAGCAAGACAAATAGCAGATACTCTGGGGAGCGGTCCGGGTATGCAACCGGGGTCTCCCTCCCCAGTTCCCGGCACTGTGCCTGCCGGGGGAGCAGGCCCGGTACCGCCCATGCCGCCGCCTAATATATCTCCTCCAGCTATGCAGGGGGTACCGCCTCCCGCACCAACACCGCCGGGAGGGCCAGCGGTTCCTCCAGGACAACCAAGACCTGGAGCACAGTCGGATGAAGAAAGATTAAGAAGAATAGGACTGGCAGGTCCCAGGGGATAAATTATGGCAACTACCGCTCAAGAAAGAAGTCTTATAAGGTCATTCGGCAAATTGCCCGAAAGTACTATGGCTGGAAGACCTCCCGATTTTATGATGGATGTAATGGGTGTCGGGGGTGGTGACCCCCGTGCGGCAGGAGGCTTTGCCGAATGGCAGCAGCGTAACGCATCACCTCCACCATCTATATTTTCCTCTTTAACCGACCAGGGGATGGACCCTGCAAATGCTGCAAAAGGTGCAGCGGCAATGTCAAATGATGAGTCTATGGCTAATGCACAGGCAGAAGTGAGAGTGGCACAGACAGACCGGGGCAGCAGGGCAAAACTTGCAGCAAGAGAATTTATGCAGAACTTCCCCGAAGCTTCACTCGGCTTTGATCCGCTGGATGACAGGCTTAGAAATGCAATATCTGACTATGCACGTAACTTTGATGTGTCAGAAGACGAAATACGTAATGCACTGAAAAACGTGGAGCAGGATTTAGCTGCCCCACCTCCTGCTCCAATAGAGGCACCAGGCTCTGCACCGCCACCGCCTCCTGTAACATTGCAGATGCAGACACCTGCACCACCCATAAATCCAATGACTGGTATTCCTGATTTGGCACCCCGTGCAGTTACACCCAGAGGAACTACCCAGCAAACAGATCCGTTTGCAGGATATGCTGCCCTACAAGATATAGAGCAGCCAAGCTTAAAGGTTACCCCGGCAGAGGGTACTGTGCTTCCGTGGGATAAACCAGAAGAACTTTCGCCACAGATACCTGTACCAGTACCTGCACCAACGCCTATACCAGCACCTGCCCCTGGAGCAGGTATGCCGCTTGATCCCGGCTTCAAAGAAGCAATAGAATATGATGAGGATATCCTTGAGGCTTCTGCTTCTGTTACGGCAGATATGGCAGGTCAGCTACCAGCCGAAGAGGCCGTACCTGCTGTTCCCGATGGACAGACTGAGGCAGAGGTAGCGGTAGGTTCATACATTGGTAGTCCTAATCTTACTGATGTCGATTCCCCTGATGCAGTCTTCTTTGGGCAGTACTCTGATCCATATAGTGCCATATTTGAATCTAAGGTGAGAAGTGAAATGGGAGACAGGGGCACAAGAAACCCGGCTTTAGTAGCAACGGCAATGAAAGGGAAAGAACACGCACTTGGCAGCTGGGTTATAGATACCGCTCCACAGGAATTTGATCCATTGGGTTATGGATCTTATTTAGAAGCACCTAAATCCACAGATGAAGCGATCCGCAAGCAAAACTATGCTGCCCTTTCAAAGGCATCTGCTCTTGCATATCAGAATCCCGATGATTCTTTCGCATGGACAGAGGGCACACCATACAAGGATTGGGAAAATGCAGAAAAGACCCTTTATCATTCAATAGTTACTCAACAGCCCGAAGTAGAATTCAGCATTGTTTTGGCGAATGAAGGTATTACGGGCAGGGGACCCTTTGGGCAGTCCCAGATGCAGGGGGCACGTAATTTATATAGATATTGGGAGAATGAACAGATAAGAAATCCGAATGCACCGAAGAGGGGATTCATAGACTTTTGGAATGACATGTCTGCCAAGAGCAGGGGCACCGCAGGACAGACTCCTGTTGCTGCATCTCCTCCTGCTGACATGCAGACAACTACTCCCAGTGCATACGGGGGTACACCTTTAGAAAATCCGTTAGCTCCATATCAAGGTTAAGGAAATATCATGGCTACATATTACGAATTTTATAATCCAGCTACTGGGGATAGGCAATATTCTCAAACAGGTGTGCCGCCGGGGGCGGGGTATATACAGGTAGGAGATCCTTTTCCGTTTTATCCATCAATTAGCAGTACGGCCCCTGCAAGCCAGCAGGTCTTTGCCACTCCTACAGGTCAAAATGTAACATTAGATCCAGGCACAGGGAATTTAACTATAATGCCGCCAAATTGGGGACAGGCACCAACGCCACCCCCGCCACCGCCACCACCAGTGGTCACAGACCCAGACACGGGGAGGCGAGATCTTATGCCGCCGGGCTGGGGGGACGTACCACCACCAGTGGAAACACCACCACCACCACCACCAGTGGTAACATCGCCACCGCCACCAGTGGTCACAGACCCAGACACGGGGAGGCGAGATCTTATGCCGCCGG
>Ga0114934_10001699_pt1 | contig 14307 bp, 7 predicted proteins | sample 4SBtaG_2_FD_99695 | JGI IMG/M metagenome (GOLD analysis project Ga0114934, IMG submission 99695) | Deep subsurface microbial communities from Kolumbo volcano to uncover new lineages of life (NeLLi) - 4SBTROV10_white metaG | ecosystem: Environmental > Aquatic > Marine > Volcanic ... | reverse complement strand
TTTCTTCAAAATCATTTTTAAACGCTTTGTATTCAGCATCAAATTTGTTTACTGCATCATTTAGTGTGATACTGTCGGTATCATCTTCACTAAAATTAAGCATATTAGCAATGTGGTTTTCAATTTTATAATTAATAGTATTTGCTAAATCGGAATTACCTTCAGCTTTAGGAATATTAATTTCTACAATCGCATTGTTTTTAAAAATTTCGTTTGTTTCTATAAATGAAAGTTTGTCCTCTTCAACACATGAAAAAACAGAAAGAAGCATCAGGAAAAGAAAAAAACGTTTCATAAATGTAAGTATTAGCAATATGATATACTAAAGGTATCGCATACTTTTGAATACAACGAATTATAAACTAAATTTGTTGCAAATAAATTTGACACATGAAATTTAACACAAAAACAATACATGGAGGTCAGGAACACGATCCAGCATATGGAGCTGTAATGCCTCCTATTTATCAAACCTCAACGTATGCTCAAAGCACTCCGGGTGGGCATAAAGGATTTGAATATTCTAGAACTCACAACCCTACTAGAAAAGCTTTAGAAAGTGCTTTTGCAAGTATAGAAAATGGCAATTACGGTTTGGCGTTTGGTTCTGGTTTAGCCGCAATTGATGCTGTAATTAAGCTTTTAAAACCTGGAGATGAAGTAATATCTACAAACGATTTGTATGGAGGGACTTATCGCCTATTTACAAAAGTTTTTGAAAAGTTTGGGATTACCTTTCATTTTATTGGAATGGATAATGCTTCAAATATAGAAAAACACATTAATAAGAACACAAAATTGATTTGGGTTGAAACTCCAACAAATCCAATGTTGAATATTATAGATATAAAAGCTGTTGCAACTGTAGCTAAAAAGCATAATGTTATGCTTGCAGTTGATAATACTTTTGCCACACCTTACCTACAAAGACCTTTGGACTTAGGTGCAGACATTGTAATGCATTCGGCTACAAAATATCTTGGTGGACATAGCGATGTTGTTATGGGAGCGTTAATGTTAAATGATAAAAGCATTGCTGAAGAATTGTATTTTATCCAAAACGCAAGCGGTGCAGTTTGTGGGCCACAAGATAGTTTTTTAGTACTTAGAGGTATAAAAACATTGCATATAAGAATACAAAGACACTGTGAAAATGGAAAAGCCATAGCAGAGTTTTTAAAGTCTCATCCAAAAATTGAAAATGTATATTGGCCTGGGTTTGAAACGCACCCCAATCACAATATTGCAAAAGTACAAATGAACGATTTTGGAGGCATGTTATCTTTTACAACCAAAGGGAATAACTATGAAGAAGCAATTAAAATTGTTGAAAAGCTCAAAATATTTACCCTTGCTGAGTCTCTTGGAGGAGTAGAATCTCTTTCAGGACATCCAGCGAGTATGACACATGCTAGTATACCAAAAGTAGAACGTGAGAAAACAGGAGTTGTAGATTCCTTAATACGATTAAGTGTGGGCATTGAAGACAAAGAAGATCTTATAAATGATTTGAAACAAGCGTTAGAATAAAACAAAAAAGCTCTTGAATTTTCAAGAGCTTTTTTGTTTTGAGCTATGATTAATTGATATAGTATATATAACCAAAATTTAGCCATACTAACCAATCATTATATTTGTTAGATTCAAGTTGATGATTTAACCCGTCAATCCAATCATTATTATAGTATTGCCATCTTAAATCTAACATTAAGTCGGAGAGTTTATCGAGCTTATATCTTACACCAACACTTGTTACTAACGACCAGGCACTAAGGGGTTGTGCATTAACTGACCCAGGATTCCAGAAGGTATAGAAATTATTTGGATTAAGGATATCACCATCGCCGTAACTAGTACTAACTTTAGGTGTTGAGTATGTATAATGAATACCCAAGCTTACAAAAGGGGCAAATTTATAAGCAAATCCTTGAAAATCTCTTATGCTAAGCGGGAAGTATTCAATTTGCATTCCTATATCAAAATTTTCTGCAACACCTTTATGTGCTCGAAGCTTATCGGCTTCTGGAGTAGTTCTATCAGGAGCTACCCATTTCCCTAGATGTTCAAGATTGGTTTTATTCCAAGAGATTTCAGTTCTTAATTTAAAATGATCATTAAAATAAGTGTCAGTAGTATAACAATTACAATCAGCTCTGTACGCAAAGTTTATATAATGAACAATACCAATACCAATACCTGAATTTCCAAAGTTCGTTTTTTCATTTATTCGGGTACCATAATCCGATCTAAATTGAACAGGACCAACTATAGCACCAACCTCATGAGAAAACCCCAATTGAGAAAATGCCGTTTGCACAACAGATAAAAAACAAAGAATTAAAATTAATTGTTTGCAATTAAGCATAATATGGTTTTTCAGTTTGGGGTTATTTCGGACAAATATATAAAACTTCGATGAAATAACAAAAAAATCCGATTAAATGCATGTTTATTTATAATAACACGAAATATTTAATATAACTATATTCTACGAAAAGTTATTGCTAAATATTAAAAAAAAGACAGTTTTTTTTAAAGATAATGTATATTTGTGGTCGTAAAATTTATATCAAATTAGTACTTCAAAACTTTATAAATGAAAAATAAAATAGAAGGGTTTTTAGATCTTGTAAAACAAAGAAATGGTAGCGAACCAGAATTTTTACAAGCTGTAGAGGAGGTTGCAGAAACTGTAATCCCTTATATAGTTGAAAACAAAATTTATCATGGCAAAAACATTTTGTTAAGAATGGTTGAGCCTGAGCGTGTAATAACTTTTAGAGTGTGTTGGGTTGATGATAATGGGGAAGTTCAAGTTAACAGAGGTTATAGAATTCAGATGAATTCAGCGATAGGCCCTTATAAGGGAGGATTGAGATTTCATCCAACCGTAAACATGAGTATTTTAAAGTTTTTGGCTTTTGAACAAGTATTTAAAAATAGCTTGACGACTCTGCCAATGGGAGGCGGAAAAGGAGGAAGTGATTTTGACCCTAAAGGTAAAAGCAATAATGAAATCATGCGTTTTTGTCATTCGTTTATGAGTGAGTTATTCCGTCATATAGGGCCAAATACAGATGTTCCTGCAGGAGATATTGGTGTAGGAGGAAGAGAAATAGGATTCTTATTTGGAAAGTACAAAAAGTTAAGTAATGAATTTACAGGTGTGTTAACTGGAAAAGGAATGTCTTGGGGAGGATCTTTAATTAGACCTGAAGCTACAGGATATGGGAATGTATATTTTGCTCAAAAAATGTTGGAAACCAAAGGAGACTCTATAAACGGTAAAGAAGTAGTGATTTCTGGTTCTGGGAATGTTGCGCAATATGCAGCCGAAAAGGTAATTCAGCTAGGAGGTAAAGTACTTACTATGTCAGATTCATCGGGATATATACACGATGCTAACGGTATTGACGAAGAGAAACTTAATTTCATAATGGAATTAAAAAATGTAAGACGAGGTAGAATTAGTGAATATCTAGAAGTATATCCAAACGCAAAATTTGTTAAAGGAGAAACACCTTGGAGTATTAAATGTGATATAGCATTACCTTGTGCAACTCAAAATGAGTTAAACGGTAACGATGCCGATATGTTGGTTAATAATGGATGTATTGCAGTAAGTGAAGGAGCGAATATGCCATCAACAAAAGAAGCTATTGAAATATTTCATAAAGCAAAAATATTATTTGCTCCAGGAAAAGCTTCAAATGCGGGAGGTGTTGCAACCTCTGGTTTAGAAATGACACAAAACTCTTTACGATTCAATTGGACTAGAGATGAAGTAGACGATAAGCTAAAAGATATTATGGCCAACATTCACGATTCTTGTATTGAATATGGCAAAGATAAAGATGGATATATTGACTATGTAAAAGGGGCAAATATTGCAGGGTTTGTTAAGGTAGCAGATGCAATGTTAGCACAAGGAGTGGTTTAATTGTAATATAGATTTATAATATAAAGCTCTCAGGATTTATTTTGGGAGCTTTTTCAATTATAATACATATGATTTTAAAGTATTTGTCGTTAGTTATAAATATATTTGAAACCATTAAAGGATTGATTAAATAAATACAACGAAACAAATGAAAAAGAAATCTGCAATATTAATTATTGTAGTACTATGTTCAGTCTTCATAAGAGCACAAGATTTTACTGCTTTATGGGAGGGGCATTTTTCATATTTAAATGTTACTGATGTTGTTAAAGGAAATAACAAAATTTATGCAGCTTCTGAAAATGCAATTTTTAGCTATGATTTGAGTTCTTCTGAAATTGAAAAGATTTCGACGGTTAACGGATTATCAGGAGAAATTATTTCAACAATTTATTACAGTGAAAATTTTAATCAGTTAATTATTGGTTGCGAAAACGGATTGATTGAAGTTTTTCTTGTAGATACAGGCGAGGTTATTACTGTAGTAGATATTATTGATAAACAAACCATCCCACCAGATGATAAAAGGATAAACCACTTTAACGAATATAATGGGAATGTATATATATCTTCAGATTTTGGGATTTCGGTTTATGATTTATCACGATTAGAATTTGGAGACACTTATTTTATTGGCAATGGGGGTAGTCAAATTAGGGTTAGTCAGACGGCTATTTTTGAAGATTATATCTATGCAGCTTGCCAAGATAATGGAGGTATTAGAAGAGGCTTGTTAAGCAGTCCAAACTTGATAGATTTTCAGGAATGGACTCAAATAACTTCTGGGAACTATTTAGGCATTGAGGCATTTTCAAATAAGTTATATTGCACATCAATAAACAATAGAATTTTTGAAATAAACAATACCATTCTCAACCAACTATTTATTTATCCGAGTAGAACACTAGATTTAAAAAGCACTCCGGATAACCTCATTGTAACTACACAAGATCAAGTTTATGTTTACGATGCAAATTTTAATGTATTAGCAAATCCTATAGCAACAAGTGAGTTTGATGCTAAGTTTACCACTGCAATAACAACAAATGAAGGTATATATATAGGGACTGAAGGATTTGGTGTTTTAAGAACAACGGCTGTTAATACTTCGGTGTTTGAAGAGATTCATCCTGATGGTCCTTTAAGAAATAACACCTTTTCTGTTGAGGCTGGTTTTGGAAACCTATGGGCTACTTATGGAGATTATTCTTTTGACTATGACCCAAGTCCTTTGAGAAAATATGGGGTTAGTCATTTTCAAAATGAACAATGGACAAATATTCCTTATGGCAGTGTATTTAATTCTAGAAATCTTAACGCAATTTCAATAAATCCTCTTAATTCTAGACAAGTGTTTATTAGTTCCTTTCAAGATGGTTTATTAGAGATTAATGATAATGAACCTACTATAAGGCATGATCAAACCAATAGCGGATTAGAATCTCTATTTTTACCAAATAGTCCAAACTTTATAAGTGTTCGCGTTTCTGGAACTACCTTTGATAATAATGGATTATTATGGTCTATTACCTCATTGATTCAAAAGCCATTAAAATCTTATGATCCAAGTACGAATCAATGGAGAAGCTATGATTTTTCAGAGCTAATCTCAAAACCAATCACAGATAATTTAGGATTTAAAGATATTGTGATAGAGCCTTCTAGTATTGTATTTGTATCATCATTTTCCTTTGGAGTTATAGGGTTTGATCCTCAAAACGGATCGATAAAGAATATTAGTGATGGAGGGGGAAATCTACCTGTTAAATTTACACGCGCAATAGCTTTAGACAAGAGAAACCGATTATGGATTGGAACACATAATGGTTTAAGAGTATTATTTAACACAGCCAATTTCTTTTCAGATGAAAATGTGACCACTGAACCTATTATTATTCTTGAAGATGGTATTCCGAAAGAACTTTTAGAAGAACAATTTATTTCTGATATTAAAGTAGATGGCTCTAACAATAAATGGGTTGCTACAATAGGAGCTGGATTATTTTACTTTTCATCTGATGGTCAACAGACGATTTTTCATTTTACCAAGGATAATTCGCCCTTACCTTCTAACACCATTAATGATGTGAGCATAGATACTAATAACGGTTTAGTATATATTGCTACTGATAGAGGCTTACTTTCATTTAAATCAGGAGGGTCTTCTCCAAAAGATGAGTTGTCTGATGCGTATATATATCCCAATCCTGTGAGACCAGCTTTTGATGCCATTTCAAAAAAGATAAAAATAAAGGGTATTACAGATAATGTTAACATAAAAATCACAGATATTGAAGGCAACTTAGTTGCCGAAGCCCAATCTAGAAATAACCTGAGATACCGAGGGTATAATTTAGAAATTGATGGTGGTACAGCGTTTTGGAACGGAAAAAATCTTGCAAATAATAAAGTATCCTCAGGAGTTTACCTAATTATGCTATCCGATTTAGACACCTTTGAAACGAAAGTCTTAAAGCTAATGATTGTTAGATAATGTTTATTTCTACAACAGCCATAGTATTATCAAAAATAAGATATAAAGATTATGACCTAATTATAAAATGTTACACCAAAGATTTTGGTTTACAGACATATTTAATTAAAAATGCACTCAAATCAAAAAAAGGCAAATTTAAACCTGCTTATTTTCAACCATTATCTATCTTAGATATTGAAGCAGACCATAAAAACAATAGATCTTTACAATATTTTAAAGACGCTAAGCTTCATTTTAACTATAGAACACTTCATACTAATGTAATAAAGAGTACTATAGTTATGTTTCTTTCAGAAGTATTATCTAATATTTTAATAGAAGAAGAAAAGAATATACCTCTTTATAATTTTCTAGAAAACACTTTGATTGGGTTTGATGAAAACGATACTAACTCCAATTTTCATTTAATATTTTTAATTAAGCTGACTAAGTATTTAGGGTTTTATCCAGAGTCTACACAAAGGGGAACTCCATATTTTAATCTGGAAGAAGGAAAGTTTCAGTTAACAAAGTCTGGGGTATTTTGTGTTTCAGGAAATAATTTAGTACTTCTAAAACACCTGTTAGGTATAAAATTTGATGAGAGTAAATCAGTAGTTGTTGATGCAATTCAAAAACGAGAATTTTTAAATATGATTTTACTCTATTTTAAGTTACATTTGGACGGTTTTAAACAACCCAAATCTGTGACAATATTAAATCAAGTTTTTAATTAAAAAGATGAAGCACTTAGTTCTCTTTTTTTCATGTTTAATGTGCTTTTTCTTGCAAGCTCAGGAAATTACCATATTAGATGCATTAACCAAAGAACCAATTTTAGGAGTTGCCGCGTATAACAATTCTAAAACAAAAAGCACAGTGACCAATTTGGAAGGCAAATTGTTAATTGATGTGTTTACAGAAAACGAGAAAATTATTTTTCAACATATTTCACACATTAAAGTAGTTCTAACGAAGTCAAAAGTACCTTCCGTTTTGTATTTAAAAGCAAAGACACAGGATTTGGATGAAATTGTAATCTCTGCTTCAAAATTTGAACAAAGCAAAAAAGAAGTACCACATAAAATTGTGAGCGTTAAAGCCGAAGATATTGTGTTTTCAAACCCACAAACAAGTGCAGATTTATTACAAAATAGTGGCCAAGTCTTTATTCAAAAGAGCCAATTAGGAGGTGGCAGTCCCTTAATAAGAGGGTTTTCTACTAATAGATTATTACTCTCAGTAGATGATGTTAGAATGAATAATGCCATTTTTAGAGGAGGAAATGTTCAAAACGTTATATCTATAGACCCATTTACAGTTCAAAACACCGAAATTATATTAGGCTCAGGCTCAATTATTTATGGTAGTGATGCCATTGGAGGCGTGATGAATTTTTATACAAAAAAACCTATTCTATCCCAATCAGAAGCACCTAATTTTAAAGCAAACACAGTCTTGCGTTACGCCAGTGCAAGTAATGAAAAAACAGGACACATTGATTTTAATTTAGGGTACAAGAAATGGGCGTTCTTTACAAGTGCTAGTTATACTGCTTTTGATGATTTAAAAATGGGAAAATATGGCCCAGCGGATTACTTGAGGTTAGAATATATTGACACTTCAAATGGGCAAGACAATATTGTAGAGAACAGTAATCCTAGAGTTCAAAAAATTACAGGGTATAATCAAATTAATTTTTTAGAAAAGGCACATTATCAAGCCAAAGAAGATTTGAGTTTTGATCTAGGGCTGCATTATTCATCAACTTCAGATTATCCAAGATATGACAGACTTATTAGATACAAAGGGTCTCAATTACATTCAGCCGAATGGTTTTATGGACCCCAACGATGGTTTTTAGGGAACCTTCAAATGACCAAATTAAGTAGTAATTCTAACCTCTATGATGAAGTTAAGATTACAGCAGCATATCAAAATTTTCAAGAAAGCAGAAATAATCGGAATTTAAATTCGGATACAAGACGAACCCGAAAAGAAAATGTAGATGTTATTACAGTAAATATTGATTTGGATAAAGTAGTTTCTGAAAGATCCAAATGGTTTTATGGCGTAGAATATATTTATAACACAGTTGGGTCACAAGGCAAGCAAACCAATATTTTCAATAACACATCAACACCTATTGCTTCAAGATACCCTAACGGCTCTTCTTGGCAATCCTTAGCAGCTTACGTGAACTATAAATACAAGCCAAATAAAAAGTTTACTTTTCAAACCGGCACTCGGTTTAACCATATTTCTATTCAAGCCAATTTACAGGAAAACAATATCTTTTTTAACCTACCCTTTAATAGTTCTAACATTAAAACAGGAGCACTTACTGGAACCGCAGGAATCAGTTGGGCTCCAAATAGTAAAATGCTATGGAAGTTTAATGCTTCTACAGCGTTTAGAGCGCCAAATATTGATGATATAGGTAAAATTTTTGATTCGGAACCAGGGACAGTTATAGTGCCAAATTCAAAATTAGAATCTGAGTATGCATATAGTGGGGAATTGGGATTGGTTTTAAATTTTGATAAAGTTGTATTAGATTTTGCAACATATTATACATATTTGGACAATGCTTTGGTACGACGAGATTTTAGTATAAATGGTGAAACTCAAATAATATATGATGGAGAGATGAGTGATATTAAAGCGATACAGAATGCATCAAAAGCATGGATTTATGGTTTTGAAGTAGGAGCTAAAATATCTGTCACCGATCATTTTAAAGTAACGACCCAATATAGCGTTATTGGAGGTAGCGAAGAAGACCAAGACGGTCTTGAAGTGCCTATTAGACATGTGGCTCCAAACTTTGGGAACACACATTTTATTTGGGAGAATGAGAAACTAAAATGGGATGCTTTTTTTAACTATACTAACGAACTTTCGTTTAGCCAATTAGCGCCTTCTGAAGTTGATAAAGATTATCTATACGCTAAAGATAAAAATGGAAATCCGTACGCTCCATCTTGGTTCACATTAAATTTTAGGGCGCAATACCAAGTAAACAATAGTACGGCGGTAATTGCTACCCTAGAGAACATTACAAACCAACGTTACAGATCTTATTCTTCAGGTATAGCCGCTCCTGGATTAAACTTTATTTTAGCTGTTAAATACAGTTTGTAATTTTAAATCAATACCGTTTTACAACTTTTTTGGTGATGATAGTCCCATTAACCAAAATCACTTTTGCAATATATGGCGCTTGACTTAAGTTTGATAACTTATAAGTTTCGGTATTACCTTCTGCTTTTAAATGATATAGTACTCTACCTTGTAAATCTATAATTTGAATAGAATTCATGGCGATATTGCCAGATAATTTAAATTGTACATTTCCATTTTGGAGTTCAAAAATAGATAAGCTTTTATTAGTAATTGCTTGGTCACTTAAAGACAATGCATTTTCGTTAAATACAATTTCAAAACGGTTGTTAAACTCACCAACGATAGCAGTAAAGTTATAGTTTCTTTCCTTTAAATTATGTAATGTGTTTAATAAATTATCTTTTAAATAAATAGGATTTTCATTTAAAAAAGCACCTTCTAACTGCGCAATAGAGAGCGTATAAATAGTAGGGACATCTATTTCAGTTTTAAAGCCAACGGTAATCACTTCATTTTTATTTAAACTATTTATAGTCTTACCTTGTATTGAGAATTTTTTATTATTCCCTTCAATAATTGAGTATAATATACTGGCATTATCTGTAGATAAATTTCTAGGAGCATCATAATAGTCACCATCAAAACCATTGGTAGCACCTTTTACATACCCAATAAGTATTTGATTAAACACACCATTATCCGAAGTTAAATTAACCCATATTTTATTGGCATCCTCTTTTGTTTTTGAACTTGTGGCTTTAAAAAATTGATCGTTGCTCCCTGTTACACGCATAGCGTTATTAAAAATGATATTAGTGGTCATTATATTGCCAAGAATTTCGGTGTCACCAAAGGAGAATATTGTTGAAGGCGCATCATTAGACATAGACACAAAAAAGCTTTGCCCTGAAGGGATATAATTATTTGGAGTTAAGCCATCACCTCCAGCAACATTGCCTGTTCCATTGATTACAGCATAATCAGATCCTGCGAAATTTTCATTTTCGTTTCCGTTTGTATTAGCCGATGGAGCAGTGTTTTGTGACCAAAGGAAAAGAGCCCCTGTTATAGTAGGAGATTGAGTAACTGAAGTGTCTATGGTAGTATTAACTGCTAAAAATTTTGTAGCATCAATAGCTGAAGGATAAGGATTCCCTATGAGATTCCAGTTATTGTCTTCAAGTTCTTCATCATTCCGGTATATAGGTACTGTAACAACGCCATTATTGAAAGGGCCATTAAATGTATAATCAAATTGATTACCTAGTGAGGCATTGAATAAGAATTCATCGTGAGTAGAAGCATACCCGACGCCTGGAATCATAATATCAGTACCACTGGCTAATTGCCAATCGTCACCATTATCATCTATGTCATCTTGAAATCCAAAAGTAAGAGCATTATCATTATTTATTTCAGCTCCACTATCTTTATATTTAGAGGCATCAAACCAAAAACGTCTACTAGTTTCTGCATCAGCTAAACCACTACTTATATTTTCTCCAGAAACTGGAGAGCTCCAATAGGTATATTCGTACCAATTATTTGCAGGAGCAGTTTTTTTTACAACAATTATATCTCCATTTGCTAAAACATTTCCAAAGTTGTCTTTTTGTAATACAGCACCTTGAGGTTGTACTGTAATAGAACTCTCCACGTCAACAACTATAATATCATTTTGAATTTCAATATAATCTCCATTAGCTACATTTAATGTTGAATTATTATTTACTGTAAGACTACAAGCACTAAAGCTTCCGTTAGGTGTAGTATTGTAAGCAGCATTAATAATTACAGGAGTATCTATATCTGGCTCAAGGCCATTTTCCCAACCTCCAGCACTCCAAGTAGCAGTAGTTCCAGAGCATATTACTGCACAAGAAAAACCACAGTCAACTAAAGGCATAAAAACAGAAGATAAATTCCATAAGGTATTAGTTGAAACAGCCGCTAATATTAAAGAAGGATTAGCCAATACTGTGCAATCATATTGTGCACTATTAGTTTCGCCGAGATCTACGGCATTTACACCATCAATTAATCCTGTTGGAATGGCAGAAGTATCTGCATCAACCGCATCAGACCAGCCAGCACCATCAAAATTTATGGCATAAATAAAAGTTGGAGTAGCCATGGAACCTTGATAGGCTAATAGTTGATCTCCACCAAAGTCTAAAAGGAAACCAAGATTAGTTTCTAAAGCTCCTCCAAAGTTTGCGATATATATGGTACCAGCAGTATCATAATTAATAGTTATTTCTGTTCCACAAGACAAATCCGAAGTAGCAGTCCAAGTAATAATACCCTCTCCTTTTACTCTAAACCCGCCGGCACTCAACCAACCTTGATCCGTAAACTGTATTTGGGTTCCATTTTCAATATCTGTTAATAAAACAAATGAAAATCCATCTGGACCTCCAGGAAGAAAAGAATTAAACCCTATAATTGCAATATCACCAGCCGCAAGCGTAGTTTGCCCATAACTTAAGTTAAGAACTAAAAGAAGTGTTATATAAGTAATACTATGTTTCATTCATTAAGTTTAAAATTTAACATTGAAGCGTAATTTGAAATCACGTTTACAATAATTAAAGTAAAACAGCATGAATACAATTGTTTATCCCATACAACGGATTCATAAAAACAATAAAAAGCTTAAGATATCGCTATTAATCTTGAAGCCATAGGTATTAATAACACCTATTATTTTTTAGCATAACTTTTTAAAAAAGCAGACAAATTAGCCTCAACAATCTAAAGTAAGTAGGAATAAAATCCGGAGTTGGGGAACCTGATTGTAGTATGAAAATCACAAAAAGGCGGTCTTAAATGTAAGGTAAATCAGGCAATTAACAAAATTTATATCTAAAATTCGTTTTGTATGGATTTCCTATAAGTGATAAAATAAAGTAAATTTTAAAGGCGTTTTATGGCTTTTTTAGTAATGGTAGCACCATTAGACAAAGTGACTTTTGCAAGATAAGGCGCTAGACTTAGATTGGACAAATTATAAGTTTTACTATTACCCTCTATTTTTAAATCGTATAGAATTCTACCTTGTAAATCTATGATTTGTATAGATGACATGGCTAGATTTCCTGATAATTTAAATAACACATCACCATTTCGGAGTTCAATAATAGATAAATCGTTATTTGTAATGGTTTGGTCTCCTAAAGACAAAGCATCTTCATTAAATACAATTTCAAAACGCTCATTAAACTCACCGACTGTTGAGGTGAAATTATAATCACTATCCTTTAAATCGTGTAACGTATTTAATAAATTATCTTTTAAATAAATAGGATTGCCGTTTAAGAAATCACCTTCTAGTTGTGCAATAGAGAGTTTATAAGTGGTAGGCACATCAATTGTCGTTTTAAAGCCAATATTAATTACTTCATCTTCGTTTAAGCTATTTTCAGCTTTACCTTGAATGGCGAACTTTTTGGAATACCCTTCAATAGTTGTATATAAAATCGCAGCAGCTCCTGTAGATAAATTTCTAGGCGCATCGTATGACATGCCATCATATTTATTTGTTGCACCATCTACATAAGCAGTTAAAATCTGATTAAACACACCATTATCTGATGTTAAATTAAGCCATACTTTATTAGCTACGCTTTTTGTTTTCAAATTATTATTAGCTCTAAAAAACTGGTCGTTGTTTCCAGTAACACGCATTGAATTATTAAAAGTAACGGTATTAGACAAAACAGGAAATGTTCCTCCTGTGGTGCCAGCATCATTAGAATACGACACAAAGAATCCTTGACCTGATGGAATATAGTCATTTGGTAATAAATTATCTCCACCAGCTATATTTCCACTTCCACTATTAATAATTGCATAATCACTTACAGCAAAATTTTCATTTTCATTTCCATTTGTATTGCTGTCAGGAGGAGTGTTTTGCGACCATAAATAGATTGCGCCTTCTATTGTTCCTGTAGGATTAAAAATTCCATGATACTCGTTTAATGTAAAAAAGGAAATTGTACTAATTGCTGAAGGATAAGGGTTGCCAATAAGATTCCAATTAGTGTCATTTAATTCAGAATCATTTCGGTAAATGGGTACGTTATAAACACCATTATTAAAAGGACCTTCAAAAGTGTATTTGAGGTTTTTAGGAAGACCACCTAGAGTAGCGTTGAATATAATTTCATCATGTGTAGAAGCATAACCAACACCAGGGTTCATAATGTCCGCACCATTAACTAAAGACCAATCATCTCTATTATCATCAATATCATCTTGTCCAGCAACTGCAGCGTTATTATTTCCTGTTTCAGCCGTGGCGTCTAAGAATTTACTACCATCAAACAAAAAACGTCTATCAGCTTGCCCTTCAAATAGACCTCCATTAATTGTTTCTCCTGAAACAGGGGAACTCCAATAGGTATATTCATACCAAGCGTTCATATCAGGTGTCAATTTTTCAACTGTAACAGTTCCATTAACCGTATTCGCAGTATTATTAATTTGAACAACAGAACCTTGCGAGTTTACAATAATAGTGCCTCCTAAATCGACGGTTACAGCGTCTTGAATCCAAACGAAAAACCCATCAGTGACAGTTAATGCGCCATTTAAAGTAACTGTGAGACTTAATGCTGTAATATTGCCACCGTTTACAAATGTGCTATAATTGCCGTCAATTATAGCATTAACTCCTATATTGGGTGAGCCGGCGCTCCATGCAGCTCCATCCCAAGTAGTTGTTTGCCCATAACCCAGGTTAAAAGCCAAAAGAAAGACG
>Ga0114934_10001697_pt1 | contig 14312 bp, 12 predicted proteins | sample 4SBtaG_2_FD_99695 | JGI IMG/M metagenome (GOLD analysis project Ga0114934, IMG submission 99695) | Deep subsurface microbial communities from Kolumbo volcano to uncover new lineages of life (NeLLi) - 4SBTROV10_white metaG | ecosystem: Environmental > Aquatic > Marine > Volcanic ... | reverse complement strand
GCGGGCGCATAAACTCTTATGGCATCAGCTCCAATAGTTTTTCAAAAAAGCCAAATGATGAAGAGTTTTTACCGTACGAAGATTTGATAAGTATCGCACAAAAGGCAGCTATGTCTGTCGGTAATTATGAACATAGTTGTACAACAATACAACTCCCTATCAATATGCTTGAACAGGATGGTATAAAATGTGCAGAGTGGGCAAAAGAGAATGGACTTAGAGTACTTGCAAACCGTCCTCTTAATGCACAAAAAGGGGAGTTGATGTTTCGACTAGCCGACTATGATGAGAGCAGAGACTATTTTCATCACTTCAATGAGATGCTAGAACTGTGTGATAATGAGATGCTAAAGCCTCTGTATAATCTCTTAGAACAACTTGATCAAAACAGACATAAATTTGGCTGGATAGGGGATTATGACTCTTTTTTATATGCACAAATTATCCCCCATATAAAAAAGACACTTGAAAAACTAGATGAGAACACTCTTACAACGATGCTAGAGTATATAGAAAGATTTTTAGAAGAGTATAGAAAAATGGTGGCATATGAATGTTCTAAAAGCACAAGAGTGCAGTTAAAAGAGGAGCTTTCTACTTGCAATGAGAAGCTAGAAGTGTGTGCACTTAAATTTTTACTTGATTTAAAAAGTGTCGATACTATATTAGTTGGGATGAGAAAACCATCGTATGTAAATGAAGTTTTATCTATAACTCTATAAGTAGTTATAATTTTTATGACATATTAAGCGATTTTGTCATATTTTATGTTTAGAAATTAAAAGGATAGTGAATGATTCCGTTTACAGATGAAGAACTAATGGGTCCAGTAAAGAGTGTTATAGAGAAGGTTCGTCCTTCACTTGCACTTGATGGGGGTGATATAGATTTTATTACTGTTAGAGGTGGTAGTGTATATGTTCAGCTCAAAGGTGCATGCGTGGGTTGTGGCAGTAGTGGTAACACTCTGAAATATGGAGTAGAGAGACAATTAAGGATGGATATCCACCCTGAAATCAGTGTTGTAAATGTTCCGCTAGGAATGGAAAACGACATAGAGAACTTATAGTAAAGAAGCTGTTATGAGTGATATAAGTAAATATAAAATATTAACACAAGCAAAAGAGAGCTTTTCAAAGTCAGAGTATAAAGATGCACTTGAAAAGTTTGCAAAAGTTTTGCAAAACTATCCTAACTCAAAAGAGGCCTACAACGGAGTTATCCTCTCTGAAATGGCGATGAGCGGAGAGGGTGGTGCTGAAGCTTTGTTTGATTATTATGAAGTGTTGAAAGAAGAAGATAAAGAACAAGCTGATATCATCATGACAGAAATTCTCGAAAATATGGATGGTACAATCGAAAAAATCAGCGAAATTTTTTCAAAACCTCTCCAAGATAGATTGGAGTATGAGGACGGAATTCTTTATGATGATTTTAAAGCGATTATAGCAAGTGGAAAAACTTTTAAAGAAACTTTTGAAAATATTATGTTTTCAACTCGTGTAATCATTACAAAAAAAGATGACTTTATGGACTTTTTGGATAATTTAATAGATAATGGCTATCAGGAGATGGCACTTACATACCTTGAAAATGCACTGAATATTTATCCGAGTGATAAACTTTTAAATAAGTTATTTGTAAAATTATCTAAGGGTGTAGTGAGTGAAAATTGAATTACCAAATCAAAGTTATAGATATGTAACCGAAAATTCTCAAGAGTGTGATGGCGAAACTGCTTTTGTGTTGACGGCACAAAATGAGAAGTATCTTGAGAATGCAAAGCAAAATGGCGCACACTCTATCATTAATATCAGTGAAATAGCAGGACTCTTCGGTATAGATAGAATCAAAGTAGTCGGTATAACAGGTACAAACGGTAAGACTACAACAGCAAGTGCTATCTACTCATTTTTACTTGATCTAGGATATAAAGTGGCTATGCAAGGCACACGCGGCCTTTTTATGAACGATGAAGTTGCAGAGGGAAAAACACTCACAACACCCTCTGTCTTAAACACTTATAGACACATTTATCAAGCGGTTGCAGCTGGATGTGAATACTTTATCATGGAAGTCAGCTCTCATGCCATCGTACAAAAGCGGATAGAGGGTTTACATTTTGAGCTGAAAATCCTTACAAATATTACACAAGATCATTTGGATTATCATAAAACAATAGAAGAATATACGGCAGTTAAAAACAGTTTTTTCCAAGACGAGGGGAAAAAACTTATCAATAGAGATGAAGCAAAAGCCTCTTTTAACTATAAAAGTGCTTATACATACGGTATAGAGAGTCCTGCAACATATAAACTTATGGCATATTCATTAAATGAAGGCTCAAGCGGAATTATTCAGCATTTTCAAGAGATAGTCCCCTTTACAGCATCTCTTCATGGCTTTTTTAATCTTTACAATCTAATGGCGGCAATAGCTGCAGTGCATCTTCTTACTGGCAAAAAACTTGAAGATGTGGTTGATGTTGTAGATAACTTTGCCGGTGTAAGTGGAAGAATGGAGCAGGTAAGTATAGCCCCTAATGTTATTGTTGACTTTGCACATACTCCAGATGGAATGCAGCAGGTATTGAATGCTTTAAAAGAGAAAGAGTTACTTGTCGTTTTTGGTGCCGGCGGTGATAGAGATAAGCAAAAACGCCCACTTATGGGGAGAGTTGCAGCCTCATTAGCAAAAAAAGTCTATATCACAAGTGATAATCCACGAAATGAGAATCCCCAATCAATAGTAGATGATATTGTAAGTGGTATAGAGGATAAATCTTCGATTATAGTAGAACTAAACCGTAAAAAAGCGATAGAGATGGCACTAGATGATCAAGAAGAGGAAGAGGTAGTTGTTATTTTAGGTAAAGGTGACGAAAATTACCAAATTATTTATGACAAAAAACTCCCTTTTGATGATAGAGAAGTTGTCCGCGAACTTCTTAGAGGTGCCCTTAATCTTTAAATAGATATAGTTTTGATATAATCGCACAATTTTAAAAAAGAGAAATAGTTATGGATATTAGAGAAGAATATTTAAAGTTTTTTGAGTCAAAAAATCATAAAAGAGTGGCATCAGCTCCACTTGTTCCCGATGATGCAACACTACTTTTTAATAATGCTGGGATGGTGCCTTTTAAGTCAATCTTTACAGGTGAAGTGCCAGCTCCCACAAATCCTCGTGCAACATCATGTCAAACATGTTTAAGAGCCGGTGGAAAACACAATGACCTTGAAAATGTTGGGCATACCGCACGCCACCACACTTTTTTTGAAATGCTTGGAAATTTCAGCTTTGGTGACTATTTCAAAGAGGAGGCGATAGATTATGCATGGGAATTTATCACGGAAGTTATCAAATTTCCTGTGGATAAACTATGGGTGACTATTCACGATGGTGATGATGAAGCTGAAAAATTATGGCAAAAACATGTGAGCAAAGAAAGAATTCTTCGTCTTGGTGATGCCGATAACTTTTGGCAAATGGGTGATACTGGACCATGTGGACCCTCTTCAGAAATCTTTTTTGATCAGGGTGCTGAGAACTTTTCTGGTGAAGAGGACTATCTTGGCGGTGAGGGCGATAGATTTTTAGAGATCTGGAATCTTGTTTTTATGCAGTATGAAAAAACAGCCGATGGAGAGTTGCATCCACTTCCAAAACCTTCTATCGATACAGGTATGGGCTTAGAGAGAGTAGTGGCTATTAGCGAGGGTGCACTTTCAAACTACGGCTCCTCTTTATTTATGCCGCTTATCCATAAGGTTGAAGAGCTTATAGGCAAAGAGTATACATATGCAAGCGGTGCATCATACCGTGTTATAGCCGACCATATCAGAACTGCTGTTTTTCTTCTTTCTCAAGGAACAAACTTCTCAAACGAGGGGCGTGGATATGTTCTACGCCGAATACTACGTCGTGCGGTAAGACATGGATATCTTCTTGGTTTTCGTGAACCTTTTATGTATAAAATAGTTGATACTGTAGTAGAGATAATGCAAAAACAGTATCCATACTTAGGGCAAAAATCTGAAGTCGTCAAAGAGCAGATAGAGCTTGAAGAGGCGAGATTTTTCAAAACGATTGAAGCTGGAATCGCACTCTTTGAAAAAGAGTTAGAAAATACAAAAGATATCTTTAGCGGGGAAGTTGCTTTTAAACTCTATGATACTTTCGGTTTCCCTCTAGATTTAACTGAAGATATGTTAAAAGATAAAGGGATTGATATTGATGAAGTCCGTTTTAAAGAGCTGATGGATGCACAAAGAAGCCGTGCTAAAGCTGCATGGAAAGGCAGTGGCGATGATGCTGTTGCCGGAGATTTTAAAACACTTATAGAAAAGTTTGGTGAAAACGAGTTTGTCGGATATGAATTTACAGAGTATGAGAGTAAAATTGTTGCTCTTTTAGATCAAAACTATAAGCAGGTTGACGCTGTAGATGCGGGTAGTGAAGCTTGGGTATTTTTAGATAAAACTCCTTTTTATGCCCAGAGTGGTGGGCAAACAGGAGATATTGGTGAGCTGGTTAATTATGCAAAAGTAGTTGATACGAAGAAATTTTTTGGACTCAATCTCTCTGAGGTTGCAGTCACAAAAACATTGCAAGTGGGTCAAACACTCACTGCACATGTAGATATTTCAAGAAATGAGATAACAAAGCATCACTCTGCAACACACCTTTTGCATGCAGTGCTTTATGATGTTTTGGGTGAGCATATTGCTCAAGCAGGTTCACTTGTTGAAGCGGATAGACTGCGATTTGATTTTTCTCACCCAAAAGCGGTGAGTGAAGCAGAGTTGGCTGAAATAGAGAGTCGTGTCAATACTTTAGTTGCTAAAGGCATCAGTGGTAAAACAGAAGTGATGGCGATAGAAGATGCGAAAAATAGTGGTGCAAAAGCACAATTTGGTGAAAAATATGGTGATGAAGTAAGAGTTGTAAGTTTTGGTGATGCAAGTGTTGAGTTTTGCGGCGGTGTACATGTAGAAAATTCTGCAAATATCGGTTCATTTATTATCACAAAAGAGAGCGGTGTAAGTGCGGGTGTGAGAAGAATAGAAGCAGTCTGTGGCAGTGCGGCGTACAAATACTTTACACAGCAAAGAGCACTTATCAAAGAGGTACAGTCTGAGGTGAAAAACTTGGACGCTTTAGCAGGTATTTCAAGACTCAAATCAAGTATCAACGAGTTAAAAGCCGAACTCAAAGAGACACAAGAGTCTGCAAAAGTAGAGTTGCATGGAGAGAGTGTAAATGGTGTAGTTGTAGTTGTTGAAGAGTATCCAAACGGAGACATTAAAGAAAAAATTGATGAGCTCAAAAATCAACACGACAGAGTGTGTGCAATGCTTTTCCAAGTCAAAGGGGATAAGGTCCTAATCGCTGCAGGCGTTAAAGATGCTAGTGCTAAAGCTGGTGATTGGATTAAAAAGATTGCTCCGATTTTAGGCGGTGGCGGCGGCGGTCGTCCTGATTTTGCACAAGCTGGAGGAAAAGACAAAAGTAAACTTCCTGAGGCAAAAGAGGCTTCAATGAACTATATCCAAGAGGAACTAAAACAGTGTTAGTTGAACTATTTTCACAATATCGTACAGAGATTGTATTTTTACATGTAGTGAGTGCCGTCATTTGGGTTGGCGGTATGGTAGCGATGCGTTTTGCTGCACATCATTCATTTCAAATGCTAGATGATACTCCTGTAAAGATTGCAAGAACAGCGCATGCATTGAAAAGACTTTTTGCTATTGTTTCACCTTTTGTTATTATATTGCTTATAACTGCTATTACAATGGCTGTGGGTATTGGATTTCGTGATGCTGCGTTAGATGATACGGGACATGTAGTCGATGACTATGCGATGGTTATTTATAATCTTATACATGTAAAAGAGGCTATTTGGACGATTATGGCACTCAATCTTCTTGCTATGATACTGAGAAGAAACAAAGCACAAAAACTTATCGATGCGGGTGCATATAAACAAGCAGGTGCACTCTTAAAAATTATAGGGCAGTATATGGTTCCTCTTAATATTATTTTAGGAATTATTGCTATTTATCTTGGTGTATTTTTAAGAAACGCTTATTAAATAAATATTCAAATGATACGACTCGCTTCCTCTTCGCAAACCCGCAAAATGCTTTTGCAAAATGCAGATGTAGCGTTTTTCCAAGAATTTGTTGACTTTGATGAAGAGAAAGTGATGGCAACTTCACCCAAAAATTTTGTATATCAAGCGACACTTGGCAAATATAAGGCAAATTTTAAAACTTTTGGCGTGGAGGATTATCCTCTTTTAGTTGCAGATACAGTTGTTACATCTGGTGGACAAATACTTCGTAAAGCAAGATGTATAGATGATGCAAGAAATATCTTGATGACGCAAAGTGGAAGTGTTACTTCAATCATTACATGTATGATTTACCACTCAAAAAAGCAAAAACTTATTGATATCTCTGCAACTGATTATCTATTTGATGCCTTTGATATGGATGATTTAGAGAGATATTTAGAGAGTGGAGAGTGGCGTGGTAAAGCTGGAGCATGTATGGTTGAGGGGTTTTGTAAGCCTTATATCAAAGAAGTTCATGGATATGAAAGCAGTGCTATGGGACTAAGTGTAGAAGTTTTAAAAACTTTTATGTAAGTTTATACTATAATTATTGACTTTATGTGCATTTGGGCTTTTTTAAAATTTAAATTAGCTTAAATTGTGGATTTTTTTGGAATCTGCAAGTGGCTTGATATAATGTTTTTAGTTGTATAGATGGAGGTGCAAGTGAAATACTTTTTAATTCTATTGCTATGTATTTCTCCTCTTTCCTTAAATGCTGCTAACTCTGAAAATGAGATTAAAGCCGCTGTTCTTGGGAAGCTAAGCCATTTTGTAAAATATAAATCGCAAATAAACAGTGACGAGTTTATCATAACAGTTTTTCAAGATGCAACTTTTGCCAAACTTTTAAAAGAAAAATATAACAACAAATCAATCATAAAAATGTTTTAGTAAAAAATGCACACACACCAAAAGAGCTTAGTAGTCCTGATTTATTATACATTGGTAAAGTCCCCCAAGAGGTACAGTATCAGCTTATAAAATATGCTCAGAGTAATAATCTTTTAACTATCAGTGAAGAGAGTGGTTTTGCCCAAAGAGGTGGCATAATATAACTCTATTTCGTCTCTCTGAAAATTCGCTTCAAAATTAATCTCAATGCAGCTAAAAAATCAAACTTAAAAATCAGCTCCTCTCTTCTTTCTTTAGCAACAATTGTCAAAGGTGAAACAAAATGAAAAAAATCTCTTTAAGCTTATATGCCCTTGCATTTTTATCTTCTATAGTGGCTTATGCTGAAGATTTATCGAGTAACTCTCTTGAAAAACTGATGGGCATGGAGAGCGAAGCAAAAGCAGTGGTTGGCTCTCGTAGTGGCTCTCGTGACTTTTTAAACTCAATCGTTCCTATAGATGTTATCACAAATAGTCAAATACAAAAGAGTGGACAGAAAAAACTTACACAAATTTTATCCTATTTTATTCCCGGTTTTAACGCACCAACCCCTGCCATAAAAGATGGTTCAGACCATGTTCCAGCCTCCACACTGAGAGGACTCAATCCTGACCAAGTTTTAGTGCTTATAAATGGAAAACGGCTGCATACAAGTGCACTTTTACATGTAAATGATACTGTAGGGCGTGGGACGAGTGGGGCAAATCTAAACACTATTGCAGTGGCTTCGATAGATCATATAGAGATACTTCGTGATGGTGCAGCAGCACAGTATGGCTCAGATGCTATAGCAGGTGTTATCAATGTTATTTTAAAAAATGGAAATTATACAAATAGTGTTTCTTCAAAAATTGGTATGAACTCAGATGGTGGAGGAGAGAGTGCTCAAGCTGATTTGTTTTACACTGTTCCCCTAGATTATGATGGTTATTTCAATGTAACGACTGATGTGCAGACACAAAACAAAACTGACCGAGCGGGTATAGACAGTAGAGACCAGTATAGTTCTGGAGACATAGGAGTAACTAAGACAACACCATTGGGACAGCCAGAAGCAACAAACTACTTGTTAGCACTGAACTCTAAATCCTATCTTGATAACGATGTTGTACTTTACACAAGTGGCATCTTAAACTATCAAGATAGCCAAAACAATGCCTATTTTAGAACACCAATGGATGCAAACAGCTCACTTTATCCCAATGGATTTTTACCAATGATACAAACAAAAATGCTTGATTACTCTTTAACGGCAGGTGTTACACAGGACCTTGGTAGTGGAAGTTCATGGGATTTAAGTCAAACGATTGGGAGTAATGATTTTCACTATTATGTTAGTAACTCCATGAACTATTCTATGAAAACAGCCTCACCCACCTCTTTTGATGCTGGAGGATTGAGTGCTATACAAGCAGTTACAAATCTTGACTATAAGACAAAAGTGCATGCTATTAAAGTTGCTATGGGTTTAGAATATAAATATGAAAGTTATAAGATAGAAGCTGGAGAGAGAGCTTCATATGCGCAGCCAGACTTAAATGCAAGTGCAGGTTCGCAGGGCTTCCCTGGGTTTAGACCAGAAAATGAAGTAGATGCTTCAAGAAATAATTATTCTATTTATTTAGACCTAAATTATAATATCACGCCTGCGTTTCTTGTAGATGGTGCAGTTCGATTTGAGGATTATTCTGATTTTGGTTCAACTACTAACTACAAGTTAGCACTTTCATATAAAATTCATCCATCTTTACTAGTACGAGCATCAGGAAGTACAGGTTTTAAAGCACCCTCTTTGTCGCAGTCTCATTTTACATCAACTTCGACTACTGTAGATAGCTCAGGCATTCTAAGTTCAACAAGAACATTGAGACCTACAAATCCACTTGCAGTTTCTTTAGGTGCACAAGCTTTAAAAGCAGAAACATCAGACCATTTCACGACAGGACTTGTTTATAAACCAATTGATAATTTATCTTTGAGTACAGATTACTTTTATACAAAAATAAACGATAGAATTATGCTCTCAACAGATATTGTAGTAGGTGCAGATAAAATACGTTATCTCACAAATGCAGTAAACACGCAAACACAAGGGATAGACTTACGAGTAAACTATCTTTATCTTTTAGAAAATGGTGCTAACCTTAGTTTTACTGGAGCATTTTCGTATGCCAAAACAAAAGTTCTTAGTTTTAACAGCGGAGCTAATGGCCTTTCTTCATCAGCATCGGAGAAAAACCGTATTGAAAATGCACAGCCAAAAGATAACCTAAAATTACTTTTTAACTATGATTTAAAACCTATAAACATTGCTTTAAACATCAATAGATATGGTGCTTTTAAAGATGTTTATAATGGTCAAGTTTATAACTTTGGTGCACAATGGAGCAGTGATTTAGATGTGAGTTATGCTTTTACAAAAAAACTTAAAGTAGCTCTTGGTGGGACAAATATTTTGAACTCTTATCCTGATGAATGGGGGAACAGAGTAGTCACAAGTACCTCTACTGCACCGATAGTCCCATATTCACAATACTCTCCCATAGGCTACAGCGGAGCATATTATTATCTAAGGGCTGTTTATGAATTTTAAAAATTTATCTATTCGCACAAAACTTATTTTAATGTTGAGTTTAAGTGCTATTATCGCCTTATCTGTACTCTCTTTAACTTCTGCATATTACATTGTAAATAATCAAAGAGAGCATTCACTTCATAATCTCACGCAACTTGCTCAAATAACAGGTGAAAATATAAAGGCTTCGCTAATGTTTGATGATGAAGAGAGTGCTGTTAAGATGCTCGAACCACTCAGTATTAACCCAAATATAGAAGAGGCTCTTCTTTATACACCAAAAAACAGACTCTTTGCATCCTATATCAATCCAAACCTCTCCATCGCTCAAAAAGAAACGATATTAAAAACGAGACTAAAAAATTTAAAACCTACTCTACAACAGACTATTAATTGGGATCAAATATCTGTAATGACTCCTATCTTTGTAAATAAAGAAGTCATAGGATATTTAAAAATAGATTCTGATACAAAAGATATTGAGAGTGCGATTATCAATCAGCTCCTGCGTTTACTTATAGCAGGAGGGATGATTATTCTTATTATTGTCCTTGTCTCGTTTAAGTTGCACCATATGTTCACAACGCCTATTTATAAACTACTAGGGATTATGGATGAAGTATCTCTCAACAACAACTATGATATTTCCATAGAAATAGACAGTAATGATGAGTTTAAGGAACTTTATGCAGGCTTTTCCTTTATGCTCTCTACTATTAATTCACAAAATAAAAAAATTGAGTTTATTCATAATCAAACTCGTGATTCCATTGAGTACTCTGCAAATATTCAAAAAGCACTTTTACCAAAAGAGAATGACATGGTTGAGTTTTTTGATGATACTTTTACTATTTGGAAACCAAAAGATACTGTTGGTGGTGATATTTATCTTTTTGAGACTTTGCGACATAAAGATGAAGCATTATTGATGGTTATAGACTGTACAGGGCATGGTGTTCCTGGGGCTTTTGTTACTATGATTGTTAAAGCGATTGAGAAAGAGATAGTAGCAAAACTTACTAAGAGTGATTTTGACATAAATCCAGCTATTATTATGCAGTATTTTAACAAGCATATGCGTATTTTACTCCGCCAAGATACGAAAGGAAGTTTTGCAAATGCAGGCTTTGATGGGGCTATAATGTATATAAACAAAAGAGAAAATATTCTTAGATATGCTGGTTCAAACACACCGCTTTTTCTTGTTCAAGGCGAAGAGTTGCGTGTAATCAAGGGTGATAAAGAGTCCATAGGATACAAAAAATCAAATCCAGATTACATTTTTAAAATGCATGAGATTATTATAGATGAAGAGACAAAAGTTTACCTCACAACGGATGGTTATTTAGACCAAACAGGTGGAGAAAAAGGCTTTTTATTTGGTAAAAAAAGATTTTTGAAACTTATAAACTATGCACACAACAAAGAGTGTTTTGAGCAGAAGAAAATCTTTGAAAATAGTTTTGATGCATATAAACAAGAGAATGAGGTTAAAGATGATATGACCTTAGTATCGTTTAAAATAAACCCATCAAAAGGAGAAAATTTATGACCAACAGCAGTGATATAATTATCAACAGAATAGAGCATATCTTTAACAGCGATATTGACTTAAACAGTAGAAAATCTGATGTAAAAGAGTTGCTTAAAGAGTTTAAAAAAGTCAATAAACAGCTTTATAAGATTTTGAAAATCGGTGATAAAATTCAGCGAAAAGATTATGATGAACTTAAAGTTAAGTATGATGAAATTGAGGTACTCAATGAGGAGATAGAAAACACTCAAAAAGAAGTTGTTTTTACTATGGGAACTATGGGTGAGTTTAGAAGTCATGAAACAGGCTTACATGTACGAAGAGTTGCACTTTATTCTAAGATACTTGGAAAGTACTATGGGCTTAATGCTAAGGATACTGACTTGCTTTTTCATGCTGCTCCAATGCACGATATAGGAAAGATTGCTATTCCTGATGCTATCTTAAATAAGCCTGGTAAATTGGATGCAGATGAGTTTGAAATCATGAAAAACCATGCACAACTTGGACATGAGATGATAAATGACTCTGATAGACCTCTTCTTGTAGCCGCTTCAATCGTAGCACATGAGCACCATGAAAAGTGGGATGGTAGTGGTTATCCTAGAGGGCTTAAAGAAGATGAAATCCATATATATGGTCGTATCACAGCTCTTGCGGATGTTTTTGATGCACTTGGCAGTAAACGGGCATATAAAAAAGCATGGAGTGATAGTGATATATTCTCTTTACTTAAAGAACAGAGTGGAAAACAGTTTGACCCTACACTTATCCATATATTTTTTGATAATCTAGATGAGATTTTAGCTGTTCGTGATAGGCTACAAGATGAAGATGAAGAGGAGAGAGTAAATGTTAAATCAAAGTTTATATAGCTACAAAGATGCTCTTGACAAAGAGGGTATAATATTTACATTTTGTGGACCTATTTCACATGATATAGTTGAGGGTGTGGGTATAACACTCAAAAGTCAAATGCAAGAGAGCGATGTCCAAAGAACAACAGCGATGAAAGTTTTTGCAATTTTTATAGAGCAAGTGCAAAATGTGATTAACTATTCTCAAGAGCGAAATGATTTTGACAGCGACATGGGGATGGGAATTATTGTAGTTGGAGAACGTGAGGGCAAATACTTTATAGTTGGTGGCAATAAGATGCAAAACTCTAAAGTAGCGATTTTAGAAAGTAATTTAGCTGACCTTGTTGCAATGAACAAAGATGAACTCAAAGCATTTTATAAACAAAAACGTCATCATAATGAGAATGATGAAAGTAAGGGTGCTGGACTTGGTTTTATAGAAATGGCAAGAAAAGCAAGTGAACCTCTAACCTATAGTTTTGAAAAGATAGATAATGAGTCTTCATTCTTCTGCATTGAAGCACACATTTAAGAAATAAGGAGATAAATAATGACTAGATTACAAATAGAAAAAACAAAAAGTTCACCAGAGATAGATTTTAACCCACAAACACATACGCATCTTATAGCAGGAGAGTCTTATCCTGAGAATACTACACTGTTTTATGACCCAGTTTTAGACTGGATAAACTCTTATTTAGCGGAAGGGCACGAGGGTGAGATTACTTTTAATATAGAGTTAATTTATTTTAATAGCAGTAGTTCAAAAATTTTACTCGATATTTTTGATATGTTAGATGAGACGAAAAATGATAAAATCAGTGTCAATTGGATCCATGATGAAGATGATGAGGCGATGGAAGAGTATGGTGAAGAGTTTGAAGAAGATATAAAGCATATACAGTTTAATATAGTCACAAAATAGCATAAGTGATTTAAAGTTACACTGTGATTGAACCTCTAATTTTTTGATTTTAAGCCATATTTTTGAAAGTGACGTTATAATTCTTGACATAAGCTCTATGCATAAAGGTTTTGAGTGATGATAAAAAAATACAGACTCTATTTTCTACTTTTTATAACCTTGGTAGTTGGTATAAGTGTGTATGCTGTTTTTTTACAATCTATAAAGGGAAATCTTCAACAAAGAGAGCAAAAAGCGTATGCACTAGAGATACAGAAAAAAGTAAGTGAGCTTATATTCCTCAAACAAAAAGCAACTGTCGCTATTGCGCTGAGTGTAGCAAATGATAATCATTTAGCTCAAAAAGTTGCAGAGAATGATATTACTGCAGGTTATTATAAAAACCTTATACAACAATTCAAAAAACATACTCTTTATCAAAACATATGGATACAACTGCTTGATAAAAATGGAAACTCTTTGTATAGAAGTTGGAGTGAACAGAGGGGTGACAAAATAGCAACCTTAAGAGATGATATTGCATCTGTGCTTCAAAAACAGACAATCACTTACTCTTTATCAGTGGGAAAGTTTGATCTCTCTATAAAAGCAATGTTACCTCTTTTTTACAAGGAACAGTTTGTTGGCATTATTGAAGTTATCTCACATTTTAACTCCATTGCAAAAGGTTTGCAAAAATCAAATATTGATTCTGTGGTAGTCGTAGATAAAAAATATAAAAAGCAGTTAGCATATCCTTTTACAAAACTTTTTATTGGTGATTATTATATTGCTAATTACAATGCTCCAAAACAAAGAGTAGAGTACCTTGCAAAACATGGGGTAGAAAAGTATCTTACAAAAGGATATAAAGTTGATAGTGAATATATCATAGTATCTACTGAACTTAAAGGTGTTAATTCGCAAGTTATTGGGTATTACATAACATTTCAAAAGTTACAAGAGACACAAAACAGTGATGTAAAGTTTTTTATGTTTAAGTGGATCGCAGTTACTTTGGTTGTGTTTTTTAGTATTTTATTTATTGTTATCTTAGTTTTATTTTTTCATAATAAAAAACAAAAAAAATACTATAAAAATATTTTAGATACCTCCACTAATGTAGTTGTTATCAATGATACAAAAAATATAATCTCTGTAAACCATACTTTTTTTCACTACTTTTGTGCCTATCAAAATTTGAATGAATTTAAAAAACAACACCCATGTATTTGTGATTTTTTTGTGAAAGAGGAGGGGTATTTACAAAAAGATAATGATGGTGTCAACTGGGTTGATTATCTTATTCATAACAGTAAAGATTTGACACAAAAAGTGAAGATGGATATTGATGGGAAGATATACTATTTTATTGTGAGTGCATCACTGATTTCTTTGGAGTTACATCACTATAGTATTGT
>Ga0114934_10001696_pt1 | contig 14312 bp, 8 predicted proteins | sample 4SBtaG_2_FD_99695 | JGI IMG/M metagenome (GOLD analysis project Ga0114934, IMG submission 99695) | Deep subsurface microbial communities from Kolumbo volcano to uncover new lineages of life (NeLLi) - 4SBTROV10_white metaG | ecosystem: Environmental > Aquatic > Marine > Volcanic ... | reverse complement strand
GTTTCGCCAATCTCCTTAACTGGGTATAACGGTTTGCCTTTTTTGTACTCCTGCATATATATTTTCCCCTCACGGAATACCTTTACTGTAAGGTCTTGCGCAAGTGCGTTAACACAACTTACACCTACACCGTGCAAACCTCCGGAAACTTTGTATGAACCTTTATCGAATTTCCCTCCTGCATGTAGCACTGTCATTACTACCTCTAATGCCGACCTGCCCTCTTTTTCATGGATGTCAACAGGGATACCACGACCATTGTCTCTCACCGAGATTGAGTTGTCCTCGTGAATAGTAACATTAATAGTGTCGCAGTGACCTGCCAGTGCCTCGTCGATGGAGTTGTCAACTACTTCGTAAACAAGGTGATGAAGTCCTCTAACGTTAACGTCGCCAATATACATCGCCGGACGCTTGCGTACAGCTTCAAGGCCTTCTAAAACCTGAATATTATCAGCTGTATAGGTCTGTTTTAATTCCATTTTTTCTTCTTCAGAACTCATAGCAATATCTTCCTTTATTTTCTTTAAAAATCTTTAACGTGCAAAGATACTAAAAACACCCTTTCAAATTACGTATTCTTTTGCCGAAATCGCCTTAGTTATTAACAAAATAATGGTAAAAAATACGCTGGAATTTAATGAAAAATAGAGTCTTATAACCTTAAAGGTAATTTGAAACTTTGAACCGTAAAAGTTAATTGTATTAGAACAACGTACAGTTCAATATATTCTAAAATTTATAGCCTATTCCAATCATAACTTCAAGGCCATAATTGGGATGTAGATAGTAGTATTGATAAGAGTTATTAAGCAAATTTGTTGCTTTAATAAATCCCGAAAAATGTTTGTCGTAGTAATATTCCATACCAATATTAATATCAGTAAATCCTGATAGTTCAAGTGGAGTCATACTCTCTTTAGCAACATTAGCCCATCTTTTGCCTATATAGTCAACCTCCAACCATGGCTTGAATTTATCTTTAATTATGTAAGAGCCACCCACTTTAAGCTGGGAAAGAAGTTTGCCAAATGGCTGCTGATAGGTTCGTAATGTATAGCTGTTGTATTGATACGATGCATACAGATTAATTTTGTTTGACAAAACATAGTTTAATTGTGCATCGAAAGTAAACCGGCTGCCCGAATCAGAAACTACGTTGAATTCGTTTAATCCATTAGAGGGCACAATTGGTAAAGTAAGTGAGGGAAAAGCATTGTGATAGAAATAGTCATCTTCAAAAGCACTCCATCTAACTTTTACATTGAACCCCACCTGCTTACTAATATTTCCTTGTAATCCGCCATAAACACCAATCTTATCATTTGTCCAGCTATCAGGTATTAAGGAAGATATAAATGGGTTCTCCTCTGAAAGCGACCTGAAGCTGTTTTTCTTTAACCCTCCATCAATACCAACATATAATTGAAGATATTCGGGTAAAAGATTGACATCTACTTTTACGTCAGGATAGATTTTGAATTTTGAAACCGAATCGGCTTTTAAATATGCCAAATTGACTCCTGCTTTAAACCGGAAAATCCCGTAGCTCGCTTTGTAATATGGAGTTGCATTTATGTATAAATCTGTTCTATCAGTAAGACTGTCGCTGTTTCCGTAATAGGAGACTCCTCCTTCTATTCCCAAATTTTGATATTCCAGCATATCGGTAACATGAAAGGATTTGTGCAGATCAAATGTTAAATCTGTTGACATCTCCGAGGTTTTGTATTTGTTGAAATAGTAATATGAGTTTAACCCGATTGTGTGGTGTAGTTTTTCGTTGTTTTTATAATGACTGACAAATAGTATATTAAGATTGGCAAGGTTATATGCCTGTTTCAGGAGGTCAGCATCGGGAATACTGTTATTTGATTCGTCAGGGAGATAGTACCTGTTAGTGTTGTATCTATAGCCGCCGTCAATGGTAAAGGTGTGGTAACGGGAAAATTTAGAAAAGCCCAATTCTGCAAGGGATGATGAAGATGGAGCATCTGAGTATCCTTTAACTTTTCCAAATGTGGAGATATGTTTGAGATGTGCGTCAAACCTGAATTTTCCTTTGTGCGATTGGGAGTGAAAGAACTCAACATAAGGCGATAACCGTGATCCGAACCCGACTTTTACAAGATTGTTGTATATATCGCCAGGTTTGCCGGCACGGATGGATGCCGGTTTAATGGGTTTAAAGGTTACCGGAGTGTAGAAATATATATTGATGGGCTTGAAATCAAAAGTCTTGTTTGCCTCAGGCATGGCAGGTTTTTCAGGCGACAGATTGATTTTATAACTTTGGTTTATTGATGGGTCAACCGAGCCAATAATTACCACTTGTTCGTTGTGTTGAGATTGAGTTGTTGTACCTTGGGAATATCCTGTTTTGGTTAAGAATATTGAAAGAATCACAATTACAAAACCCATACATAATGTTGGATAATTTTGGTGAAAACAACTTTTTGTCATATTAGAGAAATTTGAATGGTTATTGCAAGCCGGTTCCATTTTGCTTCTACTTATGTTTAATTTACTGATAAGCCTATTCATTTTCAGCCTCCTTTTTCTCTTTTCCACTGGTTTTTATGCTTTCAATTTTTTTTAGCTTTTCGCGGGCCACTTGTTTAAGGTCTTCACCTGAGTAGTTATCAATTACGCTTTTAAGCGTTTGTTCCGCCTGGAAGGTGTTGTTGCGGACAACGTAAATATCTGCCAGTAAGATAAATCCTTTTGCCACCCAATATTCAAAATCGACATATTGGTTTGCGAGTTGGTAAATAAGCTCTTCCGATTTTTTGTCGTTTTTGTTGTTAAAAGCAATAAGTGCTTGATAGTACTTTGCTTCGGCTCCCCATTCTCCCGATGTGAGTTTGTCGGTGATGGCAAATTCGCGTTCGGCTTCGGCATAATTACCTTTTTTATAGGCAGTTTTGGCAATTACATAATGGGCAAACACAATTTGGTCTTTTGATACTTTTTCGGTTTTTAATATTTTACGGGCAGCATCGGTTGCGGTTTGGTTATTGTCGATATAGAATGCACTACGCATAATTCCGTCTAACGATTCAAGCATAATAGATTTTGTTTCTGAACGATCTTTAAGCTGCGAATAGAGTTCCAATGACTTATTATAGTTTTTGTTGTCGTATTCCATACGTGCTGACATAAGCAGTGCTTTTGTTGTGTATTCGTTATCGGGGAACTCTAATATCTTTTCATAATAGAGAAGAGCCATCTTTTTGTCGTTTTGTTTTTCATAGCAGTCGGCCAGATAAGAGTAGGATTTTAGAACAAAACCACCTTTGGGAAATTTATCGATATATTTTGATAAAGCATCAATGGCCCTGTTACAATTATTTTCGATATAATAATTTTCGCCCACTACAAAATTGAGTGAGTCCTGTTCCGAAGTAGATACCTGAATAAAGTTAAGACCTTTGGCATAGGCAAAATATTTGTCAACCTGACCCGTTTCCGTATAGATATCTTTTAAAGTGTTGAGTGACTCACGTGCTTCTGATGATGCCGGATACTTTGCAACAACCTCCTTTAGAACTTTTATGGCCTCGTTATACTGATTGTTTGTGTAATATAGAAGCCCTATTTTAGTGAGCGCTTTTTTAGCATAAGCACTTTTGGGTTTCTCTTTTGCAATTTTATCAAAACTGGTAATGGCATGCCGTTGATCATGTAAAATAAGGTAGGTTGACCCAATATCATATAATACCTCTGTGTAGAGCGGCGAATTACGATACTTCCTGACAAACTGATTTAAAGCTTCAATTTTTTTGTTAAATTTTCCCTGACCCCCATAGCATGAAGCCTTTTGGTATAGAGCATAGTCGGCATCCGGCATATTACTTTTTACTACAGCATCGTAATAGTTGGCTGCTTTTTCGTAGTTTTTCTGAATATAATAGGAGTCAGCCACCCGCAATTTGGCATCTGCAATGAGTTTGTCAGAAGCTTTCCCGTATTTTAAAAATCTATTGAAGTTTTGAATGGCGCTGTTGTAATTTTTTGTGTTAAAGGATGTGTATCCCAAATTGTAAAGGGCAACGGAATATAGCTTTGTGTTTACAGCGCCACGCTGTTTTAAAAACTTTTTGTAGTAGTTCTCGGCATTGGTAAAACGGTGAAGTTGATAGTTTGCATCTCCAATCCAATAGAGGGTTTTTGAATAAATATCTTTGTCAACCGGATATTTCATTGCTTTCTCAAAAAAGTAAATGGCTCTGTTAAAATCAGAACGCTCTAATAGCTCTATTCCTTTAGAATAGGCTAAATGTTGATAAACGTTTTGAAGCTTTTTTCCAGGACTACCTGTTTTGTCAATGGATTCAAGTGCTGCCTGGTAATTTTTTGATGTTAGAAAAAGCTGTACCAGCAAATCGTAAGCCTCATTTATTCGTGAGGAGTTTGGGTGATTGCTGATGAATTGTTCCATAATTTTAATTTCATCATTGTATGGGTCGCCACCTGATTTTATGCAGGCTTTTTCGTAATTAAAAATAGCATCAGTGGTAATTTCAGGAACGCTGTTCATCTGTCCTGCTTTTAAAAAAGCATCTCTTGCAAATTTATCCTGTTGGGTGTTCAGGTAGCAGAAGCCAAGATAGTACCATGCGCTTTGTGCTATCTCTCCCCTCATCTTTGTAGCTTTCTGAAAGTTCCCGATGGCGGAATTGTATTCGTTTGCCTTGTATTTTACAACACCAATTTTATAGTTTTCTTCGGGGCTTATGGAACGGGTACTGCGTTCAAAAATTTTAAAATATTGGTAAGCTTTGTCGTAGTTTTCCAGTTCGTACCATGAGTTTGCTATCAGGCGGGCAATCTCACCTTTCGATTTATAAGGGGCATTACGGTAAAATGATTCTCCCATATCAGCCACCTTTTGGTACTCCTTCTTTTCATAATAGATATGGATTAGGTAGTTTGGAATATATTTTTTGAACCGGCGGTTGTTTTCAATTTTTTTGAAAACCGTCAAAGCATCATCGTAGTTGTGTTTAAGATACTGGATATGTGCGTAGTAGTAGTTTGAGGCAGCAGCATAGGGACTATCGGAGTCCATAGCTTTTTTAAAATATGCCAGTGCCTTATCAGGCTTATTGGTTTTTAAAAGAGAGAAACCTGATTTGTAGTAAAATTCAGAGCGTTGCTCAGACGATAGATTAAAAGGAGATACCTTGCTAAAGGCCTCCAAAGCAGGGCGGTATTTACGGTTATTAAAATAGAGCTTTCCCATCTCAAAATATACTGATGGCATATGTGCACTTTCAGGATATTTTTTACCGAACTCTACAGCGAGAGAAAGGGCATCGCTATTTTTCATCTCTATGGCTCCGACAAGCTTGAAATATTCTGCATTTTCCACATAAATATTACTGCTGTTTTTATTCTGTTGAATATATTTATCAAAGAGCTTGCCCGCCGGCCCATAGGCTTTTTGAGAAAACAGATCCATAGCCTGCCTGTAAGTTTGCCCGGGTTCGCTGTAATAAACCGACTCCTGTGCATTTAATCCCAATGATAAAACTGTAAGCAGAAAAATCATGCCGGTTCTAAATAGATTTTGTATCATATCATCGATAATTTTTTCGAAAATAAAAATATTGAATTCAAGCCATACAGCATTGATAGGCTTAAATAGTTATTAACAGATTTAGTTTATTAACGTGATAGTGTTGTAAAAGTTATACAAAAGATGTTTTTTTAGCTAATGAAGTTTTGACCTTTTAATTAAATAGGGGATTAATATGTTTGCAAAGCCTTTGTTGATGTCGGCTTCGACATAGTCGATGCGGTAGCGATCGCAGCGCTCTTTAAGCTCTTTTTTTGCTGAAGCAAATTGCTCCTGATATTGCCGGCGGACTTCAAGGGGGTTTAGTTTTACTGTCTCTCCGGTTTCCATGTCAACAAATCGATATGGGCGATCGTCAATATTTAATTGCTCTTCCAACTTTTTATCTGTAACATGGAATAGAACCACTTCGTGTTCGTAGTGTTTAAAATGTTGTAATGCGGGAAATATTTCATCAAGTTTATCAATATGATCCATCATATCGCTAAAAATAATAACCAATGAACGTTTGTGGATAAGTTCGGCGATGGTGTGAAGAGAGCCGGAAACATTGGTGGTTTTTTGATTTTTGGCAAGTTCGGCAGGGAGCAGTTTTTCCATTTCGGAGTATAGGAATTTGCGATGTGTCATACTTGACTTTGCATGGGTGTGTAATTCAACATGGTCTGAAAAAAGGCTTAATCCAACGGCATCACGTTGTTTTCCCATCAGGTTAATTAGCGCAGCGGCAGCATATATTGAAAAGGTGATTTTGTTGGGGTTGTCAATGCTAACCTTATCCTGTACCGGAAAATACATGGATGAGGAGTTGTCGATAATTATTCGGCAACGAAGATTGGTCTCCTCTTCAAATCGTTTTACAAAAAGTTTGTCGGTACGGGCAAAGAGTTTCCAGTCGATAAATCGTGTGGCTTCTCCAGGATTGTAAAGTCGGTGTTCAGCAAATTCAACTGAAAATCCATGAAACGGACTTTTATGTAGTCCGGTGATAAAACCTTCTACAACCTGTCGTGCTAAAAATTCCAACGAGTTAAACTGTTGCAGTCTGTCTCTGTCAATGGAGTAGTTCATTATTTGCTGTTAAATATAAAGGCTGTTAATGTTAACAGCCCTTAATAAGTTTTAAAAGAAAAAAAAGATTACATCAATTTTTCCAACTTTTCAACGAGTACCTGTTTTGGCACAGCACCAACCTGTTTGTCCACCACCTCACCACCTTTAAAGAAAAGGATGGTTGGGATGTTACGAATGCCGTATTTACGGGCTGTTTCAGGGTTGTGGTCAACGTCAAGTTTGCCCACAACAACGTTTTCGCTAAACTCTTCGCCAATCTCCTGAACTATGGGACCTACCATTCTGCAGGGGCCGCACCATACTGCCCAAAAGTCAACAATTACAGGTTTATCTGAGCTTAATACAAGCGCATTGAAATTAGCATCTGTGAATTCTAAAGCCATAATATTTTATTTTTTCTGATTCCTAATAAACGGCAAATATAAATAAAGAATATATAGGATTGTTATGAACTCTATTAATTGTTAGCTTGATTTTAGTTTTTAACTTCTGTTATGAGGATTAACATAAAATTAAAAAATACAATCTTACAATATTAAAAGAATTACGAAGCTGTTTTTTTAATCGTATCATCAACCGGAATAGGGTTAGTAGAGAAATAGAGTTGCAAAATCCCTTCGTGGTTTACCGGATTATTAAAGAGTAATTTCTTTTTAATGGAAATGTCTTTACTGTTTTCAAGTAGCTTGTCAATAGTACGCTTATACAACTCATCATTATTTTTTTGAAGGTAAAGATATACCGGTTTGTCAGAGTTGGCAATATTTAAAGGATTATATGGTTTGCCCCAGTATTTAATTGTATTGTCCCATGTAAAATACATGTATGTGTCGGGGTATAATTTATTTAATTTCTCTCTATAATTAGGCCATTGTTTACCGCCCATGGCGAAACTATACATAATTGCATATTCATGAAACGGACAACCATAATCCTGACTTACAATTATTTTATAACTATTTTTGGGAAGGGTGTTAATAAAATCACGGGTTTGTATGCGGGCGCTCATTTGTTTTGAAATACTTTTGGAAACAATTCTAGCGTGAGGAATTGTTTGGTTGATGTTGTAGCCAATAATGAAAATTAATATTATTGACAAACCTGTTTTTACCGCTTTCTGTTTAAAATATACTTGAATTATCTCTTTATTCAAAATAAGCAAAAATGGGAAAAACAGTATCGCCGGAATAAAATACCTGATAGCAAACTGTTTGCTTACAATAAAAACCAATCCTGCAAAGGTTAAGGTCAATCCCATTGATATTAGTGAAAATGGTGACTTTGCTCGTTTTGTAAAAATGAGTATTAGTAGTAATATTATCAAAATGGCTGCTGCATAAAAGAAATATCTTTCGTCAGTTAATATCTTACCAAGATTTTTTAAAAAGAGTGAAACATCAATAATGTTTGAATCGCCTCCTTGATATCTACCGCTATGAACAAACATCCCTTTCATCCAGTTCCAGAAATGGTGCCACTGAAAAGCCACCTGTGGTGAGAGTAAAAAGAATATGGCAATGGAATAGAGTAAATATTTAATCTTACGGCTTAATTTTTTTATTACAAACAAAGGGAGGACAATAAACGGCAGGAAAGTCATTTTAATCGATAGGCCTATGCCCACAGCAAATGAGTATGTTGCAAGAGATTTTGTTGGGTTGTCGTTTTTATTAAAAATCTCACGCAGTAATTGCACTTGTAACAAATATACGGGGATCACCAGAATTAACTCAGGATAAATTCTTCCAATAATAGAGTACCAAACCTTAAGAATTAAAGGTTCAACCTGAATAAGCAGAGCGTAGAGATAGTTGTTAGTAATTTTAAATGTTGCTTTCCCGGCCCAAAGCATTACCGAAGCAACTATTGTTGTAATTACAAGGTTGCTAACTGCAAGATAGAGATCGGAATTTGCTATGGCATCTTCAAAAAAGGGAGTCCTATTCCCACGAAAAAAATAGATAATTCTAAAAACAACAGCAAGAATAATTTGGAATATTGACCCGGGATGATCGATGTTGGCTTGGCTAAATTTTCCTGTGGCAACACACATGCCGCTTATAAAGTCGATATATTCAGGGTCGGTTGAGCGCAACGATAAATCGCCAAATACCTGCCTGAAATAAAACCCAAGTAACAAGTAGATTACCGGGAAAATAAAAAGCAGATATTTATATTGTTTTTTCATTGTGGGCAAAGATATTAATATTTATACCTGTTGTAATACTTTCTCATAAAGTTAAAAATTAGCATTGTAAAAGATTGGTTTTTTTATTACCATTTAACTACTGCTATTTTAATTGAAATTCAATATTTAATTTTTCCAATTCATTAATAAAGCCTGCGGGTTCAATTCTGGCATTAATTGATCTCAGTTTTATGGATCGTTTCTCTTCAGGGTCCCATAGTTTTATTTCCAAAGGAGTTTTTCCGCTCTTTTCACGAACAACTTTCAGTAAATTATTAGTAAATTCTTCGGTTACATCCGCCGCATTAATATTAATAACAACCGCCTTGGATTTTTTTTCCAACACCTCTTCCATAAGCATAATGTCTTTAACTTGAACCTGCAAGTTGTTTTCATCGTGGTTGCGAGATTCAACCCTTGCCGTAACAAAAAGTATGGCTCCGTTAAATATAAGATGCTTTACCTTAAGGTATTGTTCCGAAAATATCATTAACCGGATACTTCCTGTAAAATCTTCTATGGTAAAAATACCAAAAGTAGACCCTTTTTTCGACAGTCTCTCTACAGAATCAACCACCATACCTCCGAAGGTTACGGTTTTGTCTTGTAGTTTCTTTAAATTATTATTTAAATAATTAATATTTACCGAGCAAAACCTATTGATGGCCAGTTCATGATTGTCCAACGGATGTCCTGAAATATAAAATCCTGTAACCTCTTTTTCGCCTTTAAGCATAACCGTTTGACTCCATGGTTCACAAACAGGAATCTCAGGGTCTTTGATGGCGAATGCATCTTCCATGTCTCCAAACAGGGATGTCTGTTGAGAATTTTGCCTCTCTTTGATGTTTGCTCCATGTTTTAAGACCTTTTCAATAAAGGTGTGACCATCAGGTGAGTCGCGATAAAAATATTGTGCCCGGTGGGTTCCTTTAAACGAATCGAAGGCTCCTGCCATGGCAAGTGCTTCAAAACTTCTTTTGTTTACCGACTTTAGGTTTACCCGTTTGGCAAAATCAAAAATATTCTCAAAAGGGCCGTTTTCTTCACGCTCTTTTATTATATCTTCAACAGCTGAACTTCCAACCCCCTTGATGGCTGCAAGGCCAAAACGTATGATACCTTGATTATTTACAGTGAAATTGTGTGCGCTTTCGTTGATGTCAGGACCAAGTACAGGTATTCCCATGTGTTTGGTCTCTTTTATGAAAAAGGTGATTTTGTCGATATTGTTAAGGTTTCTGCTTAGAACGGCAGCCATAAATTCAGCAGGGTAGTGGGCTTTAAGGTATGCGGTTTGGTATGACACATAAGAGTAACAAGTAGCGTGCGATTTATTAAAAGCATATTTGGCAAATTCCTCCCAGTCGTGCCAAACTTTTTCAACCTTTTTCCTGTCAAGCCCGTTCGCCTCACATCCTTTAATAAACTCAACCTTGAGTTTATTCATCTCTGCTATCTTTTTCTTTCCCATTGCCTTACGCAAAGAGTCAGACTGACCTCGCGTAAAATTGGCCATCTTTCTTGATAGCAACATCACTTGCTCCTGATAAACCGTAATGCCATAAGTTTCTTTGAGGATTTCCTCCATTATCGGAAAGTCGTAAACAATATCCTTGCGGCCATGTTTCCTGTCGATAAATTCAGGGATGTACTGCATGGGGCCCGGACGGTAAAGGGCGTTCATGGCAATAAGGTCTTCAAAGCGGGATGGTTTTAGGTCTTTAAGGTGTTTTTTCATCCCATCCGATTCAAACTGAAACAGTCCTGTAGTCTCCCCTTTGCTGTATAGTTCATATGTTTCCTTGTCATCTAAAGGAATCTTGCTAATGTCGATTTCTATGCCTTTTGACCGCTTAACATTATCCACTGCATCTTTAATAATGGAGAGGGTTTTTAATCCCAGGAAGTCCATTTTCAGCAAGCCGACAGACTCAATAAATTTACCGTCATATTGTGTCGCGACTTCCAACACGGAACCTTTTACAGTAGAAACCGGGACATATTTTTCCAAATCGTCGCGTGCGATAATAATACCGCAAGCATGGGTTCCGGTGTTTCTAACAGAGCCCTCAAGCGTTAGTGCATTTTTAAGAGTGGACTGAATTTCAGGGGTTCCGCTGTTCAAATGTTTTTTTAATTCGGGAACCTCATCAATAGCTTTTTGTAGTGAAATACCAGGAGTGTCTGGCACCAGTTTTGCCAGCATGTTGGCTTCATGCAATGGTAATTTCTGAACACGGGCTACATCGCGAATGGCCATCTTAGCTGCCATGGTTCCAAAAGTAATAAGGTGGGCTACCCGTTTTGAACCATATTTTTCCGAAACCCATTGTAAGACTTTCTCTCTTCCGTCATCGTCTAAATCAATATCGATATCCGGCATTGATATGCGATCGGGATTAAGAAACCGCTCAAAGAGCAGGTTGTATTTCATGGGGTCTATTTCGGTAATTTTCAGACAATAGGCTACCACCGACCCGGCAGCACTACCTCGTCCGGGGCCGACTATAACACCCATTTTGCGGGCTGCTTTTAAAAAGTCCCAAACAATAAGGAAGTAATCAGGAAACCCCATCTTTTTTATGGTAGCCAATTCAAAGTTAATACGTTCTTCCAACTCTTTGGTTAACTCTCCATACCGTTCTTTAGCACCTTCAAAAGCAATACTTTCTAAATAGCTGTCAGCATCTTCAAAAGGTTCGGGAATCTCAAAAATAGGCATAATGGGGTCATGGTCCAGCTCATAATTTTTTACCTTGTCAACAACCTCATTAGTATTGATGATGGCCTCAGGATTGTCGGCAAAGAGCTGTTTCATCTCCTCTTGCGTTTTAAACCACTCCTGACGTGTGTAGCGCATCCTTTTTGGGTCGTCAATGTCGCTCGCAGTTCCAATACATATTAACCGGTCGTGTGCATCTGCATCCTCCTTATTAATAAAGTGGGTGTCGTTAGTAGCTACAACTTTTATGTTGTGTTTTTTACCTAACGCCACCAGCTCTTTGTTGACAAAAATCTGGTCTTCGTAAACTTTTCTGTCTATTTCAGGGTCTCCCGAAGGATGTTTTTGTAGCTCAAGGTATAAGTCGTCGCCAAAAATCTCTTTGTATTCCAAAATTGCCTCTTCACCCTTTTCTATCCCCTCGTGAATTAACTTGTCGGGAACTTCGCCGGCAAGACAGGCGGTTAAAGCAATCAATCCTTCGCTGTGTTTTCGTAGCAACTCCTTATCGATTCTGGGTTTGTAATAGAACCCTTTTGTCCATGCCGTAGAGATGAGAATCATCAAATTGTCATATCCTGTTCTGTTTTTTGCCAGTAGCACAAGATGTCATCCTGATTTATCGATTTTGCTATCCTCTTTTTTTTCTAAACCACGTCGGGCAACGTAAGTTTCACAACCAATAATAGGTTTAATATCCGCATTATTGCAAGCTTCGTGAAACTTTTTTACTCCAAACATACTTCCGTGATCGGTAATGGCAATGGCTTTCATGCCATCTTCTTTAGCTTTGGCAACAAGTTTAGGAATATCAGAAAGTCCGTCAAGCACCGAAAATTGAGTGTGGTTATGTAGATGTGTAAATTGAACTCCGTTGAGGGCAGCCGACGGAGTAATATTTTCTTTTTCTTCGGGTTTCAATTCTTCTTCATGGTAGGCTTTCACATTAAGGCCAATGGGCTCAATGGGTGTGTCGTGGCTTTTCTGAAACTGTTCTACCACCGATGGGTCAACTTTCAGATGTTGCGACCGGATAACTCCCAAACGGATAAGCTCTAAAAAGCAACGCGCTGTTGCCTGTACGTCGGCAGATGCATTATGGGCGGCATTGAATTTGCTTCCAAAAAGCTTTAGATGAAGCTCTGCTAAGGTAGGCCATTTATATTTTCCTCCTTTTCCACCGGGCAGCGCACAATAGTTGGTTGACAGGTCTTTGGTGTCAACAACATTGATGGTGTGGAGTGGAGTGTCAATTTTTGTTCGTAAAAACTCAGCTCCTATTACGCTTATATCAAATTCAACGTTGTGACCGGCTACTGTTTTAACCGTTGATAGAGCAGTGTTAAAAGCTTTAAGAACATCTTTTAAAGAGTGTCCTTCCTTTAGTGCTCTTTCGGTGGATATTCCATGAATTTTTTCAGAGCCGCGTGGAATTTCAAATCCTTCAGGTTTGATAATGTAGTTTTGAACCGACACCAGCTCTCCTTGTTCATTATGAATCTGCCAGGCCAGCTGAATAACCCGTGGCCAGTTTTCAAAATCTGTTAATGGTGCATTATAATTACGAGGTAAACCCGTTGTTTCGGTGTCGAAAATAAGAAACATAATAAAAAGGAGTTGCTATAATAATTAATTCGTTGAAACAAAGCAATGTAACATTTTTGCCTTGTAAATTGCAAAGTTATGGAAATAGCTTTTTAAAAGAAGTGTAGTTAATAACTTTTGAGAATAAGTTTTTAACAATGACGGGAAAAAGAGCAGCTAAAGTATGCAATACCTTTGGTAATTAATATGTTGAACTATCTGCTAAATTATTAATATTGCCAATAAAACTACCTCAGCCGGTCGGCTGAACGTACTAGCTTTTCATCTTTAACGATGCCATTAATGGCAAGAATTAGTAGAACCAGTGCTGCCAAAGGCATAGCAATTCCCACATAGTTATATTCAGCAATAATATTAGTAAGTTTTTCCAAGGAAGGAATATTATAAAAGAAGATAAGAGCCACATCGCCAAGTGTAAAAATTATAAGACCTCTTACCATTTTTGCCTGCATCATCCTCCGACGATACATAAATATGGTAATAAGAGACCCAACTATAACCAAACCTGTTAGTGCAGTTAACGGAGCTACAAACATTACATCAAAAGGTGGGGTACTGTCAGGAACTAAACTTACCACCCGGTAAATATAAAATTCCAATTGATAATTGCCGGTTCCAATAAATTTTGCGATTGGAAAAAAGAAATCGAGCACCATGGCAATGGCAGCTAAAAATAAATAAATAGATTGCTTACGCTGAATCATAATTTCAATATTTGATTGAGATGCAAAAATAAAATAAAATAAAAGCACAAAATAAATATCAGAATTAAAATTATATCGTATATTTGCAACGCAGTTTCAGCCTGTTAATGGCTTTCAATAAAAATCCCATTCATTAAACTATTCTTAAATCTGATTTTCAAATCAAAAAAAATTGGATATTCTATTTTTAAATAAATTTATATATGTACATTAAATCTGAATTGGAATCTAAGCTGGTTAGCGAGTTAAAAGCTATTGCTAATCAATTAAATATTCCAAAAGCGGACAAACTGGAAAAAGGAGAAATTATATACAAAATTCTTGATTTCCAAGCTGCCAATCCCACTTCTGAGACTCTTGAAAAGGAGAAAACTTCGACAAAACCACGCAGGGGACGTCCTAGAAAAAGTAACACTTCTAATAAAAAAAGAGAAG
>Ga0114934_10001695_pt1 | contig 14314 bp, 15 predicted proteins | sample 4SBtaG_2_FD_99695 | JGI IMG/M metagenome (GOLD analysis project Ga0114934, IMG submission 99695) | Deep subsurface microbial communities from Kolumbo volcano to uncover new lineages of life (NeLLi) - 4SBTROV10_white metaG | ecosystem: Environmental > Aquatic > Marine > Volcanic ... | reverse complement strand
TTTCGTACTGTAAAGTTCTGCGCATTAAGCCTGAGATTACCCGTGCCAACTTCAGATATATAAGAATGATTTCCATCGTGATAAATCTGTAGGTCATCACTAGCACCAAACTTAGCCTTGACGCTATCACCAAGTGATAAATTACCAGTTAGAGTGCCAATATCTTCAAAGTCGATTGAGCCGTCAACTATCTCCGCCCCTGTTACATTCTTACTTGAGTTTCCACTGTTGTAGCTCATTATCTTCTCCTATGAATAGAACGCTAATGTAATCTTAGTCGTTGCTGGTGCAATGATGTTTAGTTCAGTTAAGTCCGATACATCTCTAACACTTGGGTTTAGATCAACATAATCAGCATCAATAGAACCCGTTGGGATAACTGCTGCTGTACCATCGTATCTTACATAAAAGTCACCATTAGCACTAAACGCACAGATGTTACCGTTTGTTGGGATAGTTACTGCTTGGTTAGTTGTTGCCGCTAACTCACCTGCGTAATAAGTATCCGATGTATTAATGGCTTCGGTTGATTGACCGTAAGTACCTATTTTTATTCCTAATGCTTTCATTTGTTTCTCCTGTTAATTATTAATCTGTCAAGTAGGTGATAGTACCTTTGATGATCGTTGTGTTAGTGCAGTCAGCATCGTCCACAGGAGTGCCGCCCCCTACATACATACTAAGTTCATCACTGTAATCTATCGCACTGAGTGTGATAGTCTTATCTGTAAAGCCCATGCTACTGTAAGACGAAACAATACCACCGAAATCAAGCGATGTGTTCGCGAGTACGCTATCAACTGGTTTAGGCATACTAATTGTTATAGATCCTGTTGCTGTACCCTTCGAACTTAACCAGACCATAAAAGTATAGAACACCATCTTACCGACTTGGTGATATGCACCATTCTGTGCAGTGTATGTAATACCTGTGTTATTACCTCCAAACTTCACCGTTGGGGTATATGTGGTATATGAAAGAACACCGTCTAATGCATTAATTTCTGCGGCACTAGCTGTAACACCTGGCACAAGAGCTGCTGATAGATCAACATCACCTGACGCATCGAAGTAGACGTATTTGTTTGCTCTGCCTGCAATAGTTTCTGATATAGGTGTCAATGAACCCTCAGCGGATGTTGCTAACATCACCGTTCTGTTTAAGAAAGACTCTCGAGCATCTTGTAAACCCATGATGTTCTTGTCAAGTGCTGACTCGTGGGTCTCAGCAGGGAAAGCGTCACCACTGATGTAATCTGTTTCTTGGGTAAGTGGGGTAGACCTAACAATTGTTACTCGCACTGCTGATGCTGGAGCGGTTACGAAAGTTACATCTCCACCCGATGCCCCACCTGCACCAGTTAATGTATAATGAGTGGTTAATGTTTGCAGTACATCATCAAGATATACAAGAATGTCCGCGTCTGCTAAGAACTTATAAGGGAAACTAAATACCGTAGTTGATCCGTTACCTGTATAATTTTTACGCGATGCTGTTGTACTAATTGTCATTTGTTATTTTCCCCCTTAACACAATTATCTAGGCTCATCTGGATTAATTGCTTTTTCTACATTATACATACCTGATGAGATCAGATAAGCGTGAATTTGTCTAGTCTTTTCAACAGATTGTTGAGCATTTTCCGTCTTGAGTAATAATCGCTTCATTAACTCAGGATCAGTCATTGCTTGTATCAATACGGTTCTAACTTTAGCCGTTGGTATCTTATTAAAGATTGTACGAGCTGCCCTAGAACCAGCTGATGCGATGATTAGTGGGTGAGCTTGAGAACCTGTTACTTGCCCAACTTTACCAGCAACACTAGCACCGAATATTCTCTCAGCGAGGTCAATCAGTGTATCACCAACACCCTCTGGTAATTCAACAGCAGTGCCTGGTTTCTTAGCGGTCATAATGTTATCAACAGCCTTGAATAACTCATCGATTTGATTAATATCACCACGTGTGAAGATACCACTGTTTTTAAGAACTTCAATAGGTGCTTTACGCCCAGTTACTGATGAATTATATAAAATGTGCTTCAGTTTATCTAACTGGATATGACCACTCTCGGTAGTAGCTTTACGAATCGCTGCATCGAATACTGATGTTTTAAGACCATGTTTAGATTCAGCACCACCCTTTTTAGCAATCTTGATAAGCGCCATCAGTTTTTTCTCTTGGTCAAGTGACGTTAGTGCCTTGTGAGCCATTTCAACAGGATCACCTTTAGCCAGCTTACCAAGAACTGTCTGAGACTCAATAACTCTAGTTGAGTTCTTAACAGATGCTTCAAGGTTCTTTCTTACAGACTCTGTAGTCACCGCTTTAACCAAATCGTCTTTAATCTCTGGGAATCTTGACAGTAGTGCCTCATTATCACGAATAAACTTAGATACTTGCTTGATGCCGACTTTACCTGTTTCAGGGTCAATCATATCTGCGGCAGCTAATCGAATAATTCTATCTTGAGCGTGCATCATTGTTTGGAATGATGTGTCATCTGTTAGACCACGGGTAAGCATAAATCTAGTAGCTTCTTCAAGCTCACCAAGTTGTAACTCAGATGCTTCTTTACCACCAGCAAGTGACTTTCTTAAAAGAATTTCAGGTGCTATATTATCACCATATCGACCAGTTGATAGTGCCTTACCCGCAAAACTGTTACTGAATGTTTCGTTTAATTCACGAGAGAACACTCGAGCTGTATCATAAGCATCACCAGCTACACCACTGAATGCAGTATCTAAGTCGTCTAGTACAGAATCAGCCAGTTCGTTAAAGATACGCGCTTGACCATATTTACCAGCCTTAGATGCTTCTCTACCACTTTCAAGTAATTCTGACCTAAGTTGCATCATTTCACCTGCGTTAGTGCCTGCGATAGTACCATCATCACTTACTTTAGTAACACGTTTGATAAAACTAGAAACGACCGATGGTAACTTCTCACCACGTACTTCAGGCAACATATCTGCCTTAATGTTTTTGAATCTAGCTACTAATGAATCAACACCAGATGTTGACGCTTTATCAACAGCATTCCATAACTCAGTTTCAGCGCTTCGTGCTTCTTTAAGAGCATCACCTAGTGCTTTTTTAGCCAGTGTGCTTATTTCAGCTCTAGCACCTGGTGTGTCCTGTGTGATTTTAATAACCGCTTCATACGCTTCTCTCTCAGCGGATTGAATACGGCCTGCCAACAATGTTCTAATGTATTGTGTTTTTAGTTGAGCAACTGCTTTTAGCGCATCGGGATCACCTGTGCGGAACAGAACCTCAGCCATAGTAGATAGTGACTTTAACCCCTCGTCTGCCATAGCTGCTGACTCAGTACCAAACTGTGCACTGTATTCTGATAATTTTCTCTCAAGTGCAGCTAGAGCAGGAGAACCTGTCTTCTGTGCCATTGTCTGTTTACCAACACCTTCCATACCTGATTCGGTAAGAAGTCTAACAATTAATTGTGGGTCTTCACCATGGTTTTCTAACACCTCTCTCAATAGTTTACCTGCTGCTGTCTCTTGAGCAGATGGACTAATAGCTGTTATTACCTTCTTGACTAAATTAACACTTGTGTTAGTAGTGCCAATAATAAGCCGTGTCGGGTTAAATAGACCACCAACTATCTCAGCGGTAACCCTAGTGCCTGTTTCACCTGGGGCATATTTCTCAGCACCACCTGCACCAACTGCAGCAGTAACTGCAGCAGATGTTTCAACAACGATACCTTTAGTAGTCGCTGATGTCTTGAACATTGAGTTTAGTAACCTACTAACAGCTGTCTTACCTGCTGTTTGATAACCCATCTTACCTGCTGCCGTTACAGCACCACCAACTCCGATACTACCACCGAATGATTCACCAGCGTAACCATAAGGTCTTAGCTCTTTCGGTAAATCTTCCACGCTTTCAACAGCAACACCTGTGTCAGCTAGAACTTCTCTCGCCTTACTACCAGCGTACCATGCGGTAGCACCACCTGCAATAGCACCTGCTAGTCTAGCACCTGGAATAGGAATTGGGGCAGCTAGAGCAGCACCTTTCATAGCACCTGGTACAACACCACCAAACTCAACAGCGCCACCTAACGCAGTTTTACCGAATGTTTCCGCTTTTTCACCCATTGTAGGTTCAGCACCTTCAAATTGAGCAAACTCGTCAGTAGGTGCAGTCTGTTCAGAAACACCACTTGCGCTTTGAAATATTGAGAAATCGTCAGCCATTACTGAACTCCCATCACCTGATCTAATGGTGGAGGTGTTACAGCAGACGCAGGCTCTGCGGGAGCAGGTGTAGTTTCAGCTTCTTGCTCAACAGGTGCGACAATGTTATTAAACATTAATTGACCCGTTGGTGAAATGAATGGTGCACCTGGAGGGAGTGCTTTAGCCTCGTCAACTGTCTTAACTCTAATAGGCACACCCAAGTGTTCTCTAAACATACGAATACCGTTTAATACGTTCATTGCGTGCTTTCTTTCTTCAGAAGATACTTGTTTACTTTGTGCTGTCTTAAACGCCTGATTTTCACGTTTCTCTAAAGACTCGTCTAAACCAATAAGGCGTTTTTCATAAGCTGTAGGGTTATCCCAGAATGATGATAAGATTGAAACTTCTTTCTCAATAGCTTCACGCTCACCTTCAGCGTATCTAGGATTGTTCTGTAGGATTTTAACCAAGTTCTTCTGTAACCCCTGAGCATATTGTTTATCGATAGTAAACTCACCACCACCTTCAACCATTCCACCGATTAGTGGTGTTTGACCCACTGTTGTTGCAATAGATGGAACAGCACCTGCAATGTTCTCCCTACGACCCCAGATTGTTCTGCTCTCGTCCACAGGGGCATCAGTAGATAAAGGCTCTTCAACATTAACATCATCACCTTGATCTGCTTCAGATTGTGGTATTTGAATACCTCTGCGGTCAAGAGCTTCTTGAACATGAGGTGGTAACGTATTTCTACGAGTTTCCCATAACTTAGTATCAGGGTTTTGGAACTGTATCGGCTGAGTGTATTCAGTAACAGCAGCCATGAAGTTCTGTTCCTGCTCTTGTGTTAATGTACCAGTTGCGAACCCTACAGCGTTATCGTTCATAATGCTAATAGAGCGTCCTTTCAAGCTAGTACCAAACGCACCACCTGATGCCTTCTCTTCAGCGACATGAACACCGTATATTTTCTGAATCTCTGCCTCAGTAGCAGGTCTACCAACAGCAGTTGAAAAAGCTTGTAACTTCTCAGACAATGTCATGGTACTGTTACCACTAGCAGGTGGTGCAATGTTCATAAGACGTAAGTTCTCTGCTTCTGATAGTGGGCGACCTAATAGTGTCTCCATCTCAGATCTCTTTTGAGTCAGTGTTTGCTCTTGCTTCTCAACTTTACGCTTACCAACAATAATCTGTGTTTTAAGTTGACGATGCGTATCTTGATTAAGAATAGATGCAACATTATCACCAGAAATTAGAGCATCTGCTGAGTCGAAGTCACCCGCACTAATATAAGCAGAAGCTGCTGAATTAATAGCAGCACTCTTCATTTGGTTACGGTATGCTGTTTCAGCTTCTTGAGGCAACGCTGATGCTAACTCATCAACAGACTTATCAATGTCTACGAAAATGTCATTTATATTAGCAGGAACATCACCAGCCATATCAGCGAATGTACGAGTCTGTTCACCCAGCTCATCTTTAATAACTTGGTATTGCGCAGTGACACTTAACTTATAAGCGTTTTGAGAATACTGAGTACCCGCTATCGTTAATTGTTCTTCTAGTCTTGCACGACTTTCTTCTGAACCTTTGTGATTAGAAACAGCATTAGCAATAGTTTCCTTGATGAAGGTGTTGTACTTACCAGGGGCTTCCGTTGAAGACATATCATCTTCTGATTGCATCCTAGTAGCTTCTTGTTGAGCTAATTGATTAAAATCCCTAATGCCTCGCACACGCTCAATAGTATCAGAACGATTCGCTCTACGAGTTTCAACATCTTTCATTTGGTTAGCGATTTCCATACCGTATTGACCAGCTTGTTGCAATGCACGACCTGTGGCTGCACCGAAGTCCTCTGCTGTGGCTTTAGGTGTGCTTGTTGTATATCTCTGAGTATATGGTTGAATTTTTGGCATGTCTATCCTTTCTTGTATGCGGAATATCCGCCTAATAATGTTGCACCTACTGTATAAGGTATCGCGCTACGTGCTGAACTTGCTTTACGTTTATACATATCCGATTGGGTCTCACCTGACCATCTAGCGTTAAGAGCGTCTAGTTCTGCCATCTCAGCAGACTCAGCTAGAACCAGTAATGGTGTACCTTCAGCGGTAACACCCGACTTGGCTCTACCTGCTCGCATCTTACCCATGACTTTCTTAGACTCACGCCTACGTCTAGCTTCTTCAGCCTTAGCTTCCATCTTAGCAAGATTGGCGTTATATTCAGCAGCCTGTGCTTGTGCCTGACCTGACTTGATTTGACCAATCGATGAGATTATCGTAGAACCTATTAGTGCGGCTGTCCAACTCATGCTCTCACCCTTGCATATAATATCTGATCGTCACCTAGTGGTGTGTACGCTTTCATATAACCCTCTGGTTCAAATCCTAACATTCTCATCCATCGATGACCCTGTTTGAAATTAATATCTACTGTTGCCTCTATTCTACGGTAATCTACCTGATTAAACAACTTCTTAATAATTCTATGTAGTTTTATAAAATACTTACCTGCTGTTTCAGATAACACCGCCCAAGCAACCGCTCTGTTAGTCCACTGTGGTGCTAGACCACATACGCAGATTATATCGTTATCTTGTTCAATGGTCCAAACAACACCCATCTCAGCAAGTGGTTCAATGTTTAAATCGTCCATGTGAGATAGAATGTCTAATTGACTATCCTGCACCTTGATGCTCTCAACATCACCTTTTCTCCAATCTCTAACGATCATAAGTATGCACCTGTGGCATCACCGCAACCAATGTACAAGGTAGCGGTAGTTGATGCTGTAGAGTTACTTGTGGTTGCACCTCATAACCTTCAGGCCACGGTAGAGGTTCAGTGTCACCAGTAAACAGCGGTACAGACTCATCCATCAAGTCACCTGAATCTCTCATATGGTATTCGTTCATATCTGTTGTATCAGCACCATAGAATAACCCTGGTCCTGTCTCGTGTAGTCTAACAACAGTGTTCGTAATTCTCATTGATTTACCTTGAGCAGTGCCGTCTCCACCACCTGCCTCAAGTGGCATTGTTTTCATTGTTGCGTTGTATGACAGACCAACATTTACAATAGATGCAGATTGGTTTAGAGTAATACTGCCTGACGATACTGTTTTATTAGGATGAACATAACCATCTGCTAAGATTGTAACAGACTCACCCTCTAAGTGACCTAGTCCGGTAATTACAGTAGCAGGTGTAGAGTTATAAGTTAAACCACAATCAACAAAGAACGCTGTGTCATCAGTTAAGTATTTCTCAATGTACTCGATATATTTAACAGCAGAGCCGTTGATAGTGCGCTCTACAACTAACCAAGTAGAATCTTGGTCTCCATCCCAGTGGGGGATAGAGGTTACTGATTTAACACTACCACCGACATCTTGCCTATGCCATGCAACAACATCTTCTGTGCGCTCATAGGTCATCCCTTTCAGTCCACCACAACTACAAGGAAACCATAATATCTGAGATGGTTCTTGTTGGTATGCTATGTCAACTACACCGTTAGTAGTGATATGTTCCGCTAATATTGTTAAGTTGGGGGCTACATAAGAATCAGCTTCAAAACTGTACACAAACTCTCTAATCTTCTTAGTAGAGCGTTGTATGAAAATAACAGCATTACCGATTTTCAAAGGTCTGATTGAAGCAGTACCGTATGTTGTCTGAGGTGTAATTTTCACATTAGTAGGTGTAATCGCTTCATCTAGTGAAGAGGCACTTACTATAAACTCACCACCTGATGTACCCACACCCATTACCTTACTAGGCATTAACCACTCAATCGTATTAATCTCTTGAGAGTTGATGGTGTAGTTTAGAGCATCATCATCGTTTGAACCATACTTGTGATTTTCATAATCGCCTGATGTCGAAGCCCATAATGTTTGAGGTCTGGAAGAACTGCCTGCGAACCATAATCTATCTTCGTAGAAGGATACTGTCTTAGGATAACCCTTACTGTCTGACCATGCTCCTTCAGACCATCTCTTAGAACCTGGTGATAATGCACTTTCAGGTAGTCTCTTAATAACGTCCACAGTTACAAGAGTATCACTTGTATACCCTGTTACCTTAACGTAGCCTGCACCATCGTGTAAGAAATCCCACGACACCGCACCATCACTCTCATTACCTTCAGTATGAATAGGTGGGCGAGTACCTGTTGTTGCAGCAGTTGTAGCTTTGTACAAATTACCATCGTAGTTTCTAATATCGTTTACTGATATTGCTTTAGCTGTCTCCCACTCATCGTATTTAGATTCTATTGTTTCAGCAATTCTATAGTGAGTACCGACATCGAAAACACTGAAAGTAGATGCCGATGCAGCTAATGCAACACCTGTACCAGTAGTGAAATTTGTCCAAAGTGTAGTAGTTGTGGTATTCTCATCATCGAACGCAGGCCAGTCGAATGTGACTTCAGTTAGTGTCCATGCAGTATGTCCTGTTCTTGCTAATTTATAAGGAGGGTGGTCTGGGTGTGTGATGTAAGTAACATCCGCAGACTGAGCGTACTGTAATGCTGATAACTCTGTATGAGCATAAGGGCTTACAATCTCATATGGACTTCCACCAGATACGATATTACCACCATCCTTGTAAAATCTAACGTACAGGTCACCAAACTCTAAAACGTATGCTTGTTCTGTAGAATATTCAAAAGGCATCAACCTAACTGTTTTAGTTGAGTCTTTAACTTCTTTTACAAATCGTGTACCTGGGCGTTTCTTAACAGGACCGTGTACTTGAGGTAAGAAGTTCTCTAACGTCTCACAACCACTGCTGTATTTATCAAGATCAGTACGTCCTTTTAACTGAGGTGATAGTTCACCAGCGTTAAATTGATTTTGTATTACAGACGCTTTAGGCACTCTTAGTACCTCACGTTAACCCAATCGTCCTCTTCAAGAACCATTGGTGGGTTTTCCTGAGCATCTGCTCTCTTAGCACGAGTTAGCCCATCGGTATATTCTTCCCAAAGGATATTACGTTTAGTATTACTTTGAGTTAAGGCTTCACACAACTCGTATGCTAATCTTGATGACACAGCATCAACAAATAAAGAGTCGAACTGCACAGGGTCTGTAATTCTAGCAATGTAGCGAATGTATAAAGTATCATCATCCGCTAGAATTTGATTACTTTCTACCTGATACTCACCAGCGCTCATATCACGAACTTCTAGTAGTCGCAAGAAGTCTGATGGAACAGGGTGTTGATAAGTAAAACCCCATGACGGGGCTGTAGCACTTGGTGCTGTAATTGTTCTTACTACTGCAAAATTCCACGGGTGATCGCGTAACACTTGGTCACGAACAATATCCCACGTTCTATTGCATAAATCTGAGGCTTTTGTACCGTCTGTTAGACTTGTGATTGCACCATGACCTAACTTGTCAAGTGCTCTATTACAAATATCTACTACTGATGACATCTACACACCTCTTAATATGGGAAGGGGGTATCTCACCCCCTTCGGTTAGCTTAGTCTACTGTGTAGTAAACCGCCGATTTGATAGTACCTGAGATAGCTGCACCACCAGTTGTGATTAACACATCTGTTTCAGCAGTATTCTCATAACCAAATCCACCAATAACACCATCTTCCGACATCAGGATTTTACCTGTTGCAGAAGTAGATGCTGATGCTGTGATGTAACGATCATCATCAGAAGCATCACCTACTTTCAAAGTAGACGAAGCACCTAATGCGTCATGGAAAATCACAACTTCATACACGGTAGCACCTTTAGGTAAGCGAGCAACAGTGATGTCACTACCTGACGCTAAAGATGAAGCTTCGTATGTATCAAACGCTACTCTCATACGACCATGTACTTGAGCAGATTTAACTTTTGTTGATGGAGTTGCGTCCATCGCTGTAATATTAGTACCTTTTACACTAGCCATGATAGCCTCCTATTATTCAGAACATAAGATTTCAACAACCTTACCTTCTTCAGTTCTTGTAGCACCGAATGTACCTTTAACGTACACTTGGTTTGAGTATGACTTGTCGGCACGTTCTGTAACTTTACCGTTAATGTCATTCCAAACACCACAATGAATACCTGACTTAGCCCAGGCGATAACTCTACGATCAGAAGAACCATCAACACCAAGTAGTTCTGTTTGAACAAACTTGAAGCCCATGAAAGTATCAACTTGACCTTGCACAAGTGCCTTAACAGTGTTGTAGTCAGCAGATGTAACTTGTGTAGTACCAAGCATATCGTCTAACTGCTTCGCAGTTACAGCAATGTATAAAGGATCGTTTTCTACGTCAACTTCGTTAGCAAGAAGAATCTTCTTAGCTTCACGTAGTTTAGGTACAGTAAGACCAGCAGACGATGCAGCAATCTGTTGTGATGCAGAAAATGCAGTGCTAGTAGTACCGTTCTCACCAGTCTTAGATGTACCAAGCGCAGCTGAAATAATATCAGTGTCCATAGCACGACCTAAAGCGTATGCACCGTTTTGAGCATAAGGACTAGTTGGGTCAATCAACATACGTAATTTATCTTGATCGTCAATTAAGTCAGCCCACTCGTAATCTGTCGGGAATACCCAACGTGCATCATGTGGTGTAGAGATTAATGGTGTGTCACTGTGGCGTGATGTACGCTTTTGTGCAGTAACAGAACCGATTTGTTCAACAGCTTTAGCGGCTTTACCCGTGTAGCTACCCATAGTTACGCACTCACGTAACTTACTTCCTCGTTGTTGCAACAATAAACCAACATTAGTTGAATATTGCTGCACAAACGCAGTATTTACTTCAAAACTCATAACAAGCTCCTAAAATTAAAAAATTCAGTCGACTTTATAGGTTAGCTTGTCCATCATAAGATAGGGCTTGAACTAATCAGGTCATTCCAAGTTGTCTCATTTACGAGGCTTAGCTGTTACCTTCTTAGGTTGCGAGTTCGACTTCCTCTCGCTTGTTTTCGATTTTAACACATACTTTTCTAACTCTGTGCAAGTTTTTGTGATAATTTCCGAATCCGTCAACGCAACCCTAGAGGCTTGTGGTATTACAGCCTCTACAATACGTAACCTAATTTCATTATCATCCATGAGCAGCTTCCATCAAACGCTTCATCTTATTAACCGCGTCTGGGTTACCACCCAGGTATTCACCCATGAATGATTTATCTAACTTCAATTCTGATAACTGTTGACGAGCTGTCGCAGGTGTAAGACCGAATGAGCCGTTAGAACTACCACGAGAACCATCTTCAAAAGAGTCCTCACCCATCTTAGAACCAAGATTAGCAAATAACTTCAACATCTCTGCTGTACCCATCTTACCTTCTAAGTCAGTTAATGATTGTTCATCGTAACCTAAAGCAGCAACCGCACGTTTACCCATGTCCATCTGAGCATCGTAGCCTTGACCCCACTCTTTCTGTAAGTCACCGATTGCTTTTTCAGATGCTTCTCTTTGACCCGTCTCGTGTGCTTCCATACGCGCAGTAGTCATCTCATTATATGAGTTGAATATTCCTTGTGCTTGAGCATCGGTCATACCCTGAGCGTGAGCTGTATCTCTGAACCAGTCGAAGAAGTCAGAATCACCACCATCAGCAATCTCTAAAGAATACTGATCTGCTGTTTCAGGTCTTCCTAGCTTATTAAAGAAACTACCTCTGTCTTCATCCGATGCGTCAACACCTGGCATTTCAATTAGGTTCTTAGCACCACCCTGAAACTTCTCTAAGTTCTGATAAGAACTCAATACGTCTTCAACACCACCCCATCCTTTGTTCTCTACATAGGCGTTAGTGTCTTCATCAAATCCAGCGTTCCATGCTGTTGCTTGTCCTTCTACAGCACCAGCGTCACCGCCAGTACCGTTATCACCACTAAGGGCGGCAGTACCTTCACTCATTTTCTTACTCCGTTGTTATAAATCATTCATTGATCGAGGTGTTATCCTCAATCAGGTTGTACACATCTTCTTCTGTTAAGTTCAAATACGCTTGAATCCTTAACCAGACTTCACGTCTGCCTTCAAGCAGATATGTAATTCTCTCATTGTTGACATCTGCTGTAGGTGTTGTCGCTCTACAGAACCGTCTTAAATCAGCTAATACCTTCTCACCCTCATGGTTCTTGAAAGTATTCTTATAAGCTCTCTGTCTATGTAATGTTAGTGGGTTTAAGTTCATTATTGAGTCAATAGTTGATTAGCTTGAGCGGCATCCTTCATAGCACCTGCCATAGGACCTGCTTGTTCTACCATCTGTTGCTGTTGTTCTTGTTGCTCACGTTGTTCTCTAATACCTTCAACATCTTCAGGACTACGTAATATAGGCATCGGAACACCTGATACTTCAGCAGTCATTCTAGCAAGTTTATCTCTATCAAACACATCTAACACTGTTGGGTCAATCTGAGCAAACGGTGCTAACAGCTCCATCGTTCTCTGAACACCCACAAGCTCTTCAGCTCTTTGCATACGTGACATAGGTGAGTCATAGATAATGTCATAGTCTCCACCTGCTTCTTCTAGTGCTGGTGGTAGAGGTGGTAACATCTGATGTGATTGTAGTAACTCTAACTCACGCTCAATCTGTGGACCTAGTGCTTCAGACTGCTGTCTACCCATAGTAGGTGTCAACAACATTCCTTTCTCTTGTGCTCTAATAAGAGCTTCAGTAGCAGTCATTCTAGGTGTATCGACTAAGATTTGGAATAGTGTTACAAGGAACGCATTATCAATACTTTGTCTACGTTGCTCCATCTTAGCTTCAGCAATATCAACTCTAGCATTAGTTTGTAGTGGTTGAATCATCTGACGACCATCACGACTAACACCACCCATGTTTAGACCACCCGGTGTCATGTTAATAGTCATAGCACCACCACCTAACATCCCATCATCGTGTAGTAATAGAGGCGGGTCAATCAATTTATGAGCTGCACGAATGTCTGTCTTAGCCATCTCGTTAAGCATCTTAATATCAGGTAGTGCTGTCATCGCAGGTGAACGACCGTAAACTTCATCTGGTGCAGTCACATAACGACTAATAGAATACGGGAATGAGCCGTAACCACCTTCAGGTGCTACTAGTTGTTTATCTTGAATTGAAATATAGTATGACGCATACGGCATACCTTTAGCATCCATACGACCTGGTTGGAAATCTTCTCTAGGTGCAACTACATGGACGAATGTAAACTCTTGATTCTGTTTAGGATTTTCTAGTGCTTTGATAATGCGCTCAGGCATCATCTTCTCACCCCATCGCTGAACTGCTTGACGTGCTGTAAACTTAAACTCACGATAAACAGTATCAATAATCCCCTGATGGTTCTCTAGGAAATAAGTATCTCTAAGATTAACACAGCGGTATCTCAGACCAACACCTGGCACGAAGTCAGTAAACAGACTACCTGTGCCAAACGCACCCATGCTTATCCATCTCTCAAAGTTCTGCGATGCGAAGTTAGCTTTAGGTGAGTATCGTGCTGAATGGAGAATGTTGTTGACTTCGTAGAAGTAAGCCTGAACATCATGGTCTTTGTTTAAAGATTCATCTGTGGTCTTTAAGTTGTGCCACTTCTGTTGTCTTGGAGTCAACATCGAGTCCATGACCGCAGCGAATCTATCTAGGGCAATCTGTGGGCGAGAGTCAAAGACCTTCTGTGTCTTCTTCTCACCTTGTACTTGACCACCGACAAATCCTGTTTGTCTGGGTAGTACCCTTTCAGCAATCTCTTCCCAGTGTTGTTCCCAAGTGCTTCTGTTACCTTTAACATTGTTAAAGTTATGTAATACTTGATCTAAATCTACCATCACTCATCCCTCAGTTCGTTAATTACTTTTTCCCAAACTTCTTCTTCGCTCATTTTCAACTCATCGTCTTTACGTTTAGAGCGAGAATCAATCTCGTTCGGTTCTATTATCTCAGCCAGTACGTATCTGAATACAGACTGTCCACATCTTACACCTTCCCACTGAAAGTGTAACATCGCAGGAGGCTCTTCGTACTGACCTAATGTCGTAGGGTCAAAGTCCGACTTAGTAACAGTCATACATCTTCTATCCAACCCACAAACCCAGCATCAAT
>Ga0114934_10001694_pt1 | contig 14314 bp, 10 predicted proteins | sample 4SBtaG_2_FD_99695 | JGI IMG/M metagenome (GOLD analysis project Ga0114934, IMG submission 99695) | Deep subsurface microbial communities from Kolumbo volcano to uncover new lineages of life (NeLLi) - 4SBTROV10_white metaG | ecosystem: Environmental > Aquatic > Marine > Volcanic ... | reverse complement strand
TCGATGATGAAAGAGGTGATTACCCGCGGCACTGCGGCTGGGCGGGTTGTTCTGGATGTGCCGGTTGCTGGTAAGACCGGCACCACCAATGGGTCCAAGGACGTCTGGTTTATCGGCTACACCCCGAATATCGTTGCCGGGTGTTATATGGGCATGGACCTTCCGCGCCCGTTGGGCCGTGGGGCGTATGGGGCCTCGCTCTGTGGTCCGGTATTCACCGATTTCATGAAAAAGGCCGTGTCCAAATACGGTAGCATCGATTTCAAGGTGCCCGAAGGTGGCGTCTTTGCCAAGATCGACCGTTACACCGGCGAGCGGCTGCCAGATGATGCGACTGGCGAAAATGTCGTATCCGAGCTGTTCCGTCCGGGTGAAGTCCCGGTCTTTGGCGCGCTCAGCGTTGTTGACGGGGGGTTCGCGATGGGCTCGAACCTGCCGATCTTCGAGCCGGGGCAGGCGGATCAGCCTGTGGTCGAGGATAGTCCGGACATCATCACGCAGCTCGGCGTCAAAAAGAAAATCCCCAAACGCGCGACCTTTGGATCGCTCTCGTCGGGCGGGCTTTATTAGGGGCGCGCCCTTTACGCTGGCGCAGCGCTTTACTAATAAGCGCCCAGCTTCACTATTATTGACAGGGTTGTGGTTCATGCGCGCGGAAATTGAAAATATCGTTGCAGACATCCAAAAATCGCTGGACCTGCTGCGTCAGCGGCTGGGCTGGGACACGGCGCAATATCGTCTGGAAGAATTCAACGCCATGTCTGAGGACCCCAAGCTGTGGGACGATCCGGCCCGTGCGCAGAAACTGATGCGCGAGCGGCAGGCGCTGGTTGACGGAATCGAAACCTGCAAGGGGCTGGAGCGCGATGTTCAGGACAATATCGACCTGATCGAACTGGGCGAGATGGAGGGCGACGCCGAGGTTGTGGCCGAGGCCGAAAATGCTCTGCGCGCATTGAAAAAGCAGGCCGCCAAGAAAGAGCTGGAGGCGCTTTTGAACGGCGAGGCGGATTCCAACGATACGTTTCTGGAAATCAATGCAGGCGCGGGGGGAACCGAAAGCTGTGATTGGGCCTCGATGCTGGCGCGGATGTATGTGCGCTGGGCGGAAAAGCACGGCTACAAGGTCGAATTGATCAGCGAAAACCCTGGCGAAGAGGCGGGGATAAAGTCGGTCACCTACAAGATTATCGGACACAACGCCTATGGCTGGCTGAAAAGCGAAAGCGGTGTGCATCGCCTGGTGCGGATTTCGCCCTATGACGGCAACGCGCGTCGGCATACCTCGTTTTCCAGCGTCTGGGTCTATCCGGTGGTTGACGACAATATCGAGATCGAAATCAATCCCAGCGATCTGCGCGTGGATACCTATCGCTCGTCCGGGGCCGGGGGGCAGCATGTCAACAAGACCGACTCGGCCGTCAGAATTACCCATTTGCCGACCGGGATTGTCGTGACCAGCTCGGAAAAATCGCAGCATCAGAACCGGGCCTATTGTATGGCGGCACTGAAATCCCGCCTTTACGATATGGAGATGCGAAAACGCAACGAGGCGATCCACGAGGCGCATGAAAGCAAGGGCGACGCCGGCTGGGGCAACCAGATCCGTTCTTATGTGTTGCAGCCCTATCAGATGGTCAAGGACCTGCGCACGAACGAGGAGACCTCGGACACCCAAGGCGTACTGAACGGGGATCTCGACGCGTTCATGGGGGCAGTTCTGGCGCAGGATGTTGCTGGCAAATCCCGTGCCGAGGCGCAGGCCGAATAAGGCCCTAGGCAAAGAAACCGGGGCGATTGCAATCGCCTGATCGTTAGGGCGTAGACCTAAACGCTGCGCAGGTGAAACGCCGTCATTTCCCTGTCGGTGCGGTTTTCGGTGCCGCCGGTTTTGCGGCGGCAGGTTTCGCGCCCGTGGGGTTGAGCGGGTCGTCCTGACGCTGGACCGAACCCTCGAAATGCGCGCCACTCTCAATGGCGATCGTCTTATGGATGATGTCACCCTCGACCCGCGCGCTGGAGGTCAGGCGCACCTTGAGGCCCCGCAGCCGGCCAACGACGCGGCCATTGACCACGACATCATCGGCGATGATCTCGCCCTTGACGGTTGCGCCTTCGCCTACGGTTAGCAGATGCGCGCGAATGTCGCCCTCTACCATCCCCTCGATTACCAGATCGCCCGTGGTTTTCAGGTTGCCGGTTATTATCAGATCAGAGGACAGCGACGAAGGGGCCGGCTTGGGCTTGGGCGTGGCGGTGCCGGCCTCGGGGATCGCGTGTTTGCCAACCGGGGCGTTTTTCGCTGCGGCCGACTTGTCCTCGCCCATTGCGGGTTTCGGAGCCGGGTCGTTGATCTTACTCTTAGAAAACATCTCTGCCTGCCTTGATATATCTTGCGGGGTTGACGGCCCTGCCGCCGACCCTGACTTCATAATGCACATGGGAACCGGTGCTGCGACCTGAGCTTCCCATATCACCGATTCGCTCGCCTTGCGAGACCCTTTGTCCCTTCTTCACGCGAATTTTTGACATATGGCCATAGCGGGTTTCGATTCCGCGGGCGTGCCGGATCTTGACGAGCCTGCCATATCCGCCAGCCCAACCGGCAAAGGATACAACCCCGTCGGCCGTGGCGTAGAGCGGTGAGCCATAGGCCCCCGCGAGGTCCACCCCCTCGTGCATGCGAACCTTTCCAGTGAGCGGGTGACGACGCATCCCGAATGGGCTGCTCAGGCGGAACGCGGTCTTTAGCGGCAGCACCAGCGGGGTTTGCTCGGCCCCGATTCGCATCAGGTTGACCTTGTCCATGGCGGCAAGCAATTCGTTGGCCTTCAGCGAAATAGGGTCGGTTGGGGGGCCGCCCTTGGTCGAGACAGAAACCCGCATCAGTGGCCCGCCAATGCCGGAATAGCCCCGCTTGACATCGCTGAGCAGTTTGTCGGTTGAAATTCCGACCTTCTCGAACACTTTCTGAAGCGGCGCCATCGAGACCGTTACCGCATCTTCGAGGCGCGCAAAGATCCGCTGTGTGCGCTCGCGGTTCAGTCTGGCGCGCTGTTTCAGCGTCGCGACCCGTTGGGACAGCTCAACGGCCCGCGTGGCCATCTTGTCCCGCTCGTTCACGGTATCGGCCAGCGCGGCATTCAGGAAATCAAGCGTCGTCTCGGTTTCCTGCGCCGCCCCGAATCGCGTCTGGGCCGAGCCGGTCGCCGCCTGAAGTTCGGCCAACAGTTGGTCGGCGTGCTTTTCGGCCCGATCCCGCTGTTTGACGGTCTTTTGCAGGGTGCGCTGGATCACATCGATGCCGGTTCCCAGTTCGCGCCGGTGATCCTCGGAGGCCAGCAACGCCGATTGCTGGGCCGAGATCTGGCGCAGCGCGACATAAAATCTGGATTGCGCCGTGCGGGCCTCTTGGGCGCGCTGGTCACGCTCGTCGGCGAGCGCGGTAATGCGTGCTTCGTAGTCGGCCTGCTGGGTGCGGGCCTGAACCCTGTTGCCATCCGCGCTGAGCGCGTCAATCAGGAAAACCGAGGATGTAAAGATCGTCCAGCCAACGAACAGCGCGGTCGTCAATGTAACGCCAAGCTGGGTTAGCGGGGTCAGGCGCAAAAAGCGGGTCGAGGTTTCAGAGCGGAGAAACAGCCGCTGTTCGCGGAAGTACCGTTCGGCAAAATGCTCGAACTTGCGTTTGACGCGCGATTTCAACAAACAGCCCCCCGGGTGACCCGAATGAGAATGGCGGGCCACGGGTGCAGTCCGACCGAACCACGATTTTTTAATAAAATGTATCCGTGGTTTCAACCATTTTCACGATTCCGTACCGGCGGATCGCCGCCGAGTATCGGATTATGAAACAATCCCGGTGTTTATCGGGAATTGGCGCAGATAATGGGCCAATTTTGCGCCCGTGCCGCGCGATGGGTGGCGGTTTGTTGCCGGTCTGCCCACGGCTGTGGCACGGGCGACTGTTGCAAACGGGCCGATGTTGCTATTTTAACGCCAGAAACAGGAAGGCGCGTGGCCGGGGAAACCGATGCGCAGGCGCCGGACTCGCATGGCATAACCGGAAAGAGCATGAGCGAGCAGCGAAAACCCAGAAAAATCCGGCATTTATGGCGGGCCCTTGGGGGCGTTCTGGGGGTTGCGGTCCTGTTGTTCGCAGGGCTTGCCTATCTTGCGATCACAGGGGTTACGGCCCCCGATTGGGTGCGCGTTCGTCTGGAAAACCGGCTGAACGCGCAAATTCCGTCAGGCCGCCTGCATTTCTCGGCCATCCGTCTGGCGCCGCTTGGGGGCGGGTTTAACCCGCAGATCAGTCTGCTTGACGTCGAGCTGCGCGATGCAACCGACCGCCTGCGCGCGGTTCTGCCGCGGGTGACGGGCAAGTTTGACGGCGCGGAAATGCTGCGTGGGCAGTTGCGTCCGGTGCGGGTCAGCCTGCTGAACGCCCGTGTCCTGCTGACCCGGAATGCGGACGGACAATTCGATGTCAGTGTCGGCGCGCGCCCCGATAATGCGATCCTGTCCGAGCGGGGCAATTTCGGGGCCTTGACCGGTGCTTTTGAAAAACTGTTTGAAACGCCGCTGCTTTCTTCCCTGAAAAAGGTCGAAAGCGTTGGAACCTCGGTTTATCTGAAAGACAACCTGTCCGGGCGGGCCTGGTCGTTTCGCAATGGCAATCTCGTGGTCACGAACGCGGCCGGGAATCTGTCGGCGTCAGTCAAGTTCAAGCTGGACAACCCGCGCGGCCGCGCGGCCGAGGTGACGTTTGGCTGGAAAAAACGCAAAGGGGCGCCAAAATCCGAATTTTCGGCCCGGTTCAGCGGGCTGCAGACCGAGGACATCTCGGATCAGGTGGCGGTCTTCAACTGGCTGCGGGTGCTGGATGCGCCCATCGGCGGCGCGATGACCTTCGACATGCAGGAAAATGGCACCTTTGGGCGTTTGCACGGGGTGCTTGATTTCGGCGCCGGACGTGTGCGGCAGTCGCCCAAGACGCAGCCTTTTCGGTTTTCCGGTGCCAAGGCCTATTTTTCCTACGATCCGGCTCTGGAAAAATTCACATTCGAGCAGATCAACGTCGAAACCGAGGCCGGCAGCCTTAAGGCCGAGGGGCAGGCCTATCTCGGCGACAGGATCGACCGCACGGTTGGCGCGCTGATCGGGCAGGTCCGATTGTCGAAGATCACGCTGAACCCGAAAGGGGTTTTTGCCCGGCCGGTCACCTTAGACAGCGTGGTAATTGACGCGCGTTTGCGCATCGATCCGCTGATTGTCGATATTGGCCAGATGGTTCTGGTGGATGGCCTGACCCATATCGTCATCAAGGGGCAGGTCCGGTCCGGCACGACGGGCTGGACCTCGGCGCTGGACTTGTCGGCAAACACGCTGGCAACTGATCGTCTGATTGCGCTTTGGCCGCTGATTTACAAGCCGAAGACGCGCATCTGGATGCAGAAAAACCTGTTGGCCGGCTCTCTTCAGAACATTCGTGGCGCCTTGCGCGCGCAGCCCGGACAAAAGCCGGTGCTGTCGCTGGGCTTTGATCTGAAGGACACGTCGGTCCGTTTCATCAAGACGCTACCGCCGATCGTTGATGGCATCGGCTATGGCGTGCTGGCCGACAGCAAGCTGCATGTGATGGTTGAGCAGGGCACGCTTGACGCCCCTGATGGCAGCAAGATCAACCTTGGCGGCTCGCGCTTTGCCATTCTCGATACGCGCGTGAAAAACGCCCCCGCGCGGGTGGATCTGAAAACGCAAAGCTCGGTTTCCGGGCTGCTCTCGCTTCTGGATCTTCCGCCATTCCGGTTTCTCAGCAAGGCCGGGGTTGCGACCGATATCGCAAAGGGGAGGATCCAGACCGAGGGGAAAATCACGTTCCCGCTGTCCGAGAAGGTCACATTCGATCAGGTCTCGCTGGCGCTGGATGGAGCTTTGAGCGGCGTGTCTTCTGACAAGTTGGTGCGCGGCAAGACATTAAGCGCGTCCTCGCTGAGCGCCTTTGTCGACAACAGCGAATTGACGATATCGGGGTCGGCCCGGCTGGGGCGGCTGCCGCTGTCGGGTGTCTGGCGGCAGGGGTTCGGTCCTGAAAATCGCGGCAAGAGCAGACTGGAAGGGCAGGTCGAGCTATCAAACACCTTCCTTGACGCGTTCGGCATCGCCTTGCCCAAAGGCACCGTCAAGGGGCGGGGCAGCGCCCATCTCGTGGTTGATCTCAGGCGCGGCAAGGCGCCAAAATTCCGCATGATTTCATCCCTCAACCGCATCCGTCTGGCCCTGCCTGCGGTGGGCTGGGTAAAGCCAAAAAACCAGAAGGGCCGGTTGGAGGTGCTGGGCACATTCGGCAAGACGCCGGGGGTCAGCAAACTGTCGATCAAGACCAGAGGCCTCAGCGCCGACGGGCATATCGCGCTGAAACCAGGTGGAAAGCTGGACGTTGCGGCCTTTGATGCGGTCAACGTCGGCGGCTGGCTGAAGACCCGCCTCAATATCCGGCCCGGCAAGGACGGGGCGGCGGTCTTCGATCTGGCCGGCGGAACGCTGGACCTGCGCAAAAGCCGCTTTGCCAGCCCGCGGACCAAGGGCCGGAAAGGCAATCGTATCATGGTGCGGCTGGATCGGCTGATCCTGAGCACAGGGATCAGCCTGACCAATGTAGACGGCGCGCTGAACACGGCGGGCGGGATGGCTGGCTCGTTTTCGGGCAAGGTGAATGGCGCGACCCGGATCAAGGGGACGCTTGCGCCAAACAAGGGGGGAACGGCGGTGCGCTTCACCTCGGACGATGCGGGCGCGGTCATGCGTGCGGCCGGGGTGTTTCAATCGGCGATTGGCGGACGGATGGACATGCTGCTGATGCCGTCGGGCAAACCGGGCGTTTACAACGGCACGCTGAGTGCCAGCAAGGTGCGCGCCAAGAATGCAACTGCGCTGGCGGACATCCTGTCGGCAATCAGCGTTGTCGGCCTGCTCGAGCAGTTGGGCGGCGACGGTATTCTGTTCAACACCGTCAACGCCAGATTTCGCCTCAGCCCAACTGCCGTGGCGCTGCAACAGTCCAGCGCGGTCGGTGCCTCGCTTGGCCTGACAATGGCCGGAGTTTATGATTTCAAGAGCAGCCGCGTGGACATGCAGGGGGTCGTGACCCCGATCTATCTGCTGAACGGCATTCTGGAGCAAGCCAAGATTTTCGGAAAACTTTTCGGCAAGCAAAAGGGCGAGGGATTGTTTGGCTTTACCTATACCCTCAAGGGCGCTGTCAATGCGCCGAAAGTCGGGGTAAACCCGCTGTCGATTCTGACGCCCGGTGCATTCCGCGAGATTTTCCGCCGGCCTGTTCCAACGGAAATCGGAAAGCCGAAGATCACAAAGAAGCCGCCTGATACACCCGTGGGCGGGCAGGGGAACCGATGAAACTTTCCGATTTCGATTTTGATCTGCCGGAAGGTTTGATCGCAACCCGCCCCGCCCGGCCGCGACAGTCCGCGCGCCTCCTTTATGCCCGCGCAACAGAGATGCGCGACCTTCGCGTGGCCGACTTTCCCTCCCTTCTGCGTCCTGGCGACCGGCTGGTTCTGAATGACACAAAGGTCATCCCGGCGCGCCTTTTTGGTCATCGTGTCCGTCACGGCGATCAGGGCGAAACCCGCGCCAAGGTGGATGTAACCCTGCTGGCCCCGACGGGCGCGGGGCAGTGGCGCGCGCTGGCAAAACCGGCAAAACGCCTGAAAATCGGCGAGACGATCGTCTTTGCCGCAGGGCTTTGCGCCGAGGTTCTGGACAAGCCGGATGGCGAGGTCACGCTGGCCTTCAACAAGCTGGGCGCGGCCTTTGATGCGGCGCTCGAGCAGGCTGGCATGATGCCCCTGCCGCCCTATATCGCGGCGCTGAGGCCGGTGGACCGGCAGGATGACACAGATTACCAGACCGTTTTTGCCCGTAACAGGGGGGCGGTCGCGGCGCCCACGGCCTCGTTGCATTTTGATGGGGCGTTGCTGGATGCGCTGGCAGCCCGCGGCGTTGAAACCAGCCATGTGACGCTGCATGTAGGGGCGGGCACCTTCCTGCCGGTGAAGGTGGATGACGTCTCGGAGCACAAGATGCACGCGGAGTGGGGCGAGGTCAGCCCAACTGCAGCCGATGCGATCAACCGCACGCGGGCGCATGGCGGGCGGATCATTCCCGTTGGAACAACGGCGCTGCGGCTGATCGAATCCGCCGCCGATGCGGACGGAACCATGCGCGCCTTTCGGGGTGACACCGATATCTTCATCACGCCGGGCTACAGGTTTCGTGTAACCGACGGGCTGATGACCAATTTTCATCTGCCAAAATCGACCCTTCTGATGCTGGTTTCTGCGTTGATGGGGCAGGCGCGCATCCGCGAGATTTATGGGCACGCAATCGCCAACAGGTATCGATTTTTCTCTTACGGCGATTCGTCCTTTCTGTTGCCGGGCTGAGGCGCAACTTCTGCACGCGTCGCTCAGCACCGACCTGTCTGTCGCATATGGGCAGGTTTTGCATAAAAATCGTCGCTAGATGGCCTCAAGTCCGTTGAAAGGGTCCGCCATGCTGGCTGTCGCACGAAATTCATGGCCGTTGCTGCTGGGAATGCTGCTCCTGATGCTTGGAAACGGGCTGCAGGGCACCCTCCTCGGCGTCAGGGGGGCCTACGAGGGGTTCTCGACCAGCGCCATGTCGATCGTGATGTCGGCCTATTTCGTCGGCTTCCTTGGCGGCTCGCGTCTGGCCCCGGAGATGATTCGCAGGGTCGGTCATGTGCGGGTCTTTGCCGCCCTTGGTTCGTTCATCTCGGCGGTTCTGATCCTTTATGCCGCAGCCCCCAATCCGGTTGCCTGGACGATCATGCGCGTGGCGATCGGGTTTTGCTTTTCGGGGGTTTATGTCGTGGCTGAAAGCTGGCTGAACGACGCGTCAACCAACGAGACGCGCGGGCAGACGCTGTCGCTCTATCTCATCGTGCAGATGATCGGGATCGTCAGCGCGCAGGGCCTGCTGAATGTCGCAGACCCCAACGGCTATACCCTGTTCATCATCTCATCCGTGCTGGTTTCGGTCTCATTTGCCCCGATCCTGCTGTCGGTCAGCCCCGCCCCGGCATTTCACAGCACAAAGCCGATGACCCTCAGAAGGTTGTTTACGGTCTCGCCGCTGGGCTTTGTCGGGGCATTTCTGCTGGGGGCGGTCTTTTCGGCGCTGTTTGGCATGTCCTCGATCTTTGGCGCCGAAATCGGGCTGAGCGTCGGCAAGATCTCGATATTTGTGGGCAGTATCTATGTTGGCGGGATGATCTGGCAATATCCGATCGGCTGGTTTTCCGATCGCATGGACCGGCGCATCCTGATCGCCGGGCTGAACCTCTTGGGGGCTGTCGTCATGCTGGCCGGGGTTCTGGTCGACGGCGGGTTCCTTTGGCTGCTGGTCGTGGCCTTTATCCTTGGCGGGGTCTCGAACCCGCTTTATTCACTCTATATCGCCTATACCAACGATTTTCTGGAAATCGACGACATGGCCGCGGCCTCGGGCGGGCTGATTTTTGTCAACGGGATCGGCGCGATTTCCGGCCCAATCATACTTGGCCGGATGATGGACATCTGGGGGCCGTTCAGCTTTTTTGGCTATCTTGGCGGGGTTCTGGGTTTGATGGCGATCTATGCGTTCTACCGCATGACCCAACGCGCTTCGCCCGCGATTGACGATCTCAATGCCTACACCCCGGTTGCGCCGAGCGCTTCGCCCGTTGCTGTCGAGGTGGCCCAGGAGGTGGCAATCGAGATGGCATTGGAGGAAGAAAGCAACACTGAGGCCACAAAAGAGGAGGTGCAATAAAAACGCCTTGAAAATGTCTAAATCTTTTTGACAACTGCAATGGAAAGGCGTGTGGTTTGCAGTGGAGGGCAGCATGGCTGACGCAGAAAGCATTAGGCAGTTCTGGATTGACGAGGTCGGTCCCGAGGGTTGGTATAACAGCTCGGAAACACTGGATGCGACCATTCAGGAGCGCTTTGGCGAAACCTGGGAAAAGGCCCGCCACGGCGAGTATAACGAATGGGCCTGCGACCCGGAGAGGGTTCTCTCGCTGATCATTCTGCTGGACCAGTTCCCGCGCAACATGTTTCGCGGCCTCCCGCGGGCCTTCAGTACCGACCGCAAGGCCCTGTGCGTGGCAAAAAAGGCGATAGAACAAGGGTTTGACCTGCGCACGCCCGAGCCGGAGCGGCAGTTTTTCTACCTGCCAATGATGCATTCCGAAAGCCTCACAGATCAGGAACGCTGCGTGCGCCTGATGACATCGCGGATGAATAAATCCGGGGCGGGCAACCTGTTGCATGCCAAGGTCCACCGTGAAGTCATCCGTAAATTCGGGCGGTTCCCCTACCGGAATGCGGCCCTATCAAGGGCGCCGACCGTCCAGGAGATCGCCTATCTTGACGGTGGCGGCTATGGCCAGACTTTGCGCCATATCCAGGCGCAGTAACCGGCCGACTGATTCGCCGGGCACGGGGGTCGATCTGAAATAATTGGAAAGTTTTTGGCTGGATTACGATATTTTTTATCGACAATATCATTCTCTCTATCATATTCTGTCGGGACTCCGGTTTGATTGCCCTGAACGGGAAATTAGTTTAACACCAAACCAATTTCACGCAGGAGAGCGCAGTGACCACCAAGACATTCGATATGATCATCATTGGCGCGGGCCCGGGCGGCTATGTTGCCGCGATCCGGGGCGCGCAACTGGGCCTTGACGTTGCGATTGTCGAACGTGAGAACCTTGGCGGCATCTGCCTGAACTGGGGCTGTATCCCGACCAAGGCGCTGCTGCGCTCGGCCGAGGTGTTTCACCTGATGGGGCGGGCAAAGGAATTTGGCCTGAGCGCGGGAAAGATCGACTTTGATCTTGCGGCTGTCGTCAAACGCTCGCGCGGCGTGGCCGGGCAGCTCTCGGCGGGGGTAAAGCACCTCTTGAAGAAAAACAAGGTGACGGTAATCATGGGCAGCGCGCGGCTGAGCGCGCCGGGCAAGGTTGCGATAAGCGGCGACTCCGGTACGCAGGAGCTGACGGCGAAATCCATCGTCATTGCAACCGGCGCGCGCGCGCGCGAATTACCGGGGCTCGAGGCCGATGGCGATCTGGTCTGGTCCTATCGACACGCCTTGAACCCGCCGCATATGCCAAAGAAGCTGCTGGTTATCGGCTCTGGCGCTATCGGAATTGAGTTTGCCAGTTTTTTCAATACATTGGGTGCTGACACCACGGTTGTCGAGGTCATGGACAGGGTGCTGCCGGTCGAGGATGCCGAGATATCGAAATTCGCGCGCAAGCAGTTTGAAAAACAGGGCATGAAGATCCGCGAAAAATCCACGGTCAAAAAACTGGATCGCGGAAAGGGCAAAGTCATCGCCCATATCGAAAAGGATGGGAAAACCGAAACGCACGAATTTGACACGGTGATCTCAGCGGTCGGGATCATCGGCAATGTCGAGGATCTGGGGCTGGAAGAGGTTGGCGTGAAAACCGACCGCACCCATATTGTCGTTGACGAGCATTGCCGCACCGGCATTGACGGGATCTATGCGATTGGCGACATCGCCGGGGCGCCCTGGCTTGCCCACAAGGCCAGCCACGAGGGTGTCGCCGTGGCCGAACGGATCGCCGGGCTCAACCCGCATCCGGTGCGCCCTGAAAGCATTGCAGGCTGCACCTATTGCTATCCGCAGGTGGCCTCGGTCGGTTTTAGCGAGGCGCGCGCAAAGGAGCTGGGTTTCGAGGTCAGGGTCGGGCGCTTTCCCTTTATCGGCAACGGCAAGGCGATTGCGCTGGGCGAGGCCGAGGGGTTGGTCAAGACGGTATTCGACGCAAAAACCGGCGCGCTTCTAGGGGCCCATATGGTCGGGGCCGAGGTGACTGAACTTATCCAGGGCTATGTAATCGGGCGCACATTGGAAACCACCGAGGCCGAGCTGATCAGCACCGTATTCCCGCATCCAACCCTGTCGGAAATGATGCACGAATCGGTTCTGGATGCCTACGGGCGCGTCATTCACATGTAACGCGCGGTTTTTTGGCGCGTGCTCAGGAAAAATCGCGACCGATGTTCTGCTGATAGGCCTTCACGAGGTTGCCGAAGCGGGTGAACTTGCCTTCAAAGCTGAGTTCGATCGACCCGATCGGCCCGTGCCGCTGCTTGCCGATCAGAATCTCGGCGCGACCGTGCAGGTGCTCCATCTCCTCCTGCCATTTCATCATCGCTTCCACGTCGTGATCGCCCGGTTTCTCGCGCTCTTTGTAGTATTCTTCGCGGAACACGAACATTACCACATCGGCGTCCTGCTCGATCGAGCCGGATTCCCGCAGGTCGCTGAGCTGCGGGCGCTTGTCGTCGCGGTTCTCGACCTGACGGGACAACTGGCTGAGGGCGACCACCGGAATGTCCAGCTCCTTTGCGATGGCCTTCAGGCCCTGCGTGATCTCGCTGACCTCGTTCACGCGGCTGTCCTTGGCGCGGGCCGGACGCACCAGTTGCAAATAATCGACGACCAGAACGTCAAGGCCATGCGTGCGTTTCAGGCGCCGTGCGCGTGCGGCAAGCTGGCTGATCGGCAGGGCCGGGGTGTCATCGATGTAGAGCGGGCAGGATTCCAGTGATTTTGCTGCCTCGACGAATCGGCGAAACTCGGTTTCGGTCATGTCGCCGCGGCGGATCTGCTCGCTGGGGACTTCGGCCGCCTCCGAGAGGATTCGCGCGGCCAGTTGCTCGGCCGACATTTCGAGGCTGTAAAACCCGACAACGCCGCCCTCGATCGCGCCTTCACTTCCATCGGGCAGCAGACCCGTTTTATAGGCCTTGGCGATATTATAGGCGATGTTGGTCGCCAGCGACGTCTTGCCCATCGACGGGCGCCCGGCCAGAATCAGAAGGTCGGATTTATGCAGCCCGCCCAGTTTCTTGTCCATGTCGATCAGGCCGGTTGAAATCCCGGCCATGCCGCCGTCGCGCATATAGGCGGCGTTGGCCACCTGCACTGCGTCGGTGACCGCCTTCAGGAAGCTCTGAAACCCCGAGTCGGTGCTCCCCTGTTCGCCAAGTTGATAGAGGCGCTGTTCGGCCTCGACAATCTGGTCTTTCGGTTCGGACTGGATTTCGACCTTGGCGGCCTTGCCGGAAATTTCCTGGCCGATGGCGATCAGATCGCGCCGGATTGCCAGATCATAGATCATCTGCGCGTAGTCGCGCGCCGCAAAGACCGAGATCGCTGCCCCCGCAAGGCGTGCCAGATAGGCCGGGCCGCCCAGTTCGGCCAGCCCCGGATCGTCCTCGAGAAAGGCCTTCAGCGTAACGGGCGAGGCCAGCGCGTTTTTCTGGATGCGTTGCGCCGCAATTTCAAAAATCCGCCCGTGGACCGGATCGAAAAAATGCGTCTCGTTGATCAGGTTTGCGACCCGGTCATAGACGTCGTTATTGACCAGAAGCGCGCCCAGCAGGGCCTGTTCGGCCTCGATATTATGGGGCAGGGCGGGGACCTCCGCGCCTTCCCTGGCCTCGGGGGCCAGCCCTGGAATGATTGTTGCAACGCCGCTCATGTCATACCCCTTGATCGCCCCGTTGCCGGTATTTCAGAAACCTGCGCCTTGTGCAATTGGACAGCTTTGAGGAAATCCTGTGGACAAGCTGTGCATCAAATACCGGGGCGCGGGTGATACCGGATATTGTAGCAGAACGCGACGGTTCTGCAATATCGGGTGGGGGCGCTATTTCAGGTCCAGCGGAAAATCCGGCCCGTCGCCATGCACCAGATCATGTGGGCGGATCAGGACGTGCGTGACCCCCCGTGGGATCGGGACATTGCCGAGGCTGCGCGTGAAGGGCTGTTCATCGACATGGGGATGCAGCAACCTGCGATGGCCCAGGAGGTTGCCCTTGTCGTCAAGAATGCTCCACCCGTCGGCATAATGCTGCCAGCCCTCGTCGGCATGTTTCAGCGTGACGTCAAAGCGCCACGTCTTGCCGGTATGAATGGCTCTTGCGGCTACGACCTTGGGAATATTGGCGAATGAGGGGCTGGCAAGGGTCAGGGTGACGGCGAGAATGGCAAGATGTTTCACAGCAGGACTCCTTTTGAGGATTGGCAGCGTGTCTGCCGGGGGCGGGACCAGCATAACAACCTGCGCAAGGGGCGGTGCTCACGATCAAGAGAGGCGCCCTCAGCCCTCCATCGCGGTGATGATCCGGCTGAAATCGGCCGCCTTCAGCGAGGCGCCGCCAACCAGCCCGCCATCGAC
>Ga0114934_10001693_pt1 | contig 14317 bp, 9 predicted proteins | sample 4SBtaG_2_FD_99695 | JGI IMG/M metagenome (GOLD analysis project Ga0114934, IMG submission 99695) | Deep subsurface microbial communities from Kolumbo volcano to uncover new lineages of life (NeLLi) - 4SBTROV10_white metaG | ecosystem: Environmental > Aquatic > Marine > Volcanic ... | reverse complement strand
ATGCATGGCAAGAGCTGAGAAATCAAAAAGCTATTGGTGTGAATTGGCGCTTTACCACGGCCGATGCGAGGATTAAATTAAAAACACTTTATCCGTCAATACAAGTGTGATGGAGTACTAGTCCCTTAAACTGATATCTTTGCATCATAATTGCGCATAGGGTGTTTTGGTTATTTAACCTTTAGAAAACGGATACTATTTCAATCAATATAAAGCCTGACAAGTTTATTCATTCCTGCTTGGAAATCGCCGCTGGCAAATACCTGGAAAGCAATCTAACTTTTGAAGCCGTTTTGATATGGGATATCTTCATAGGTTCAGTCGTCAGAAAACTCTTTAAATGGAAGTAAAAAATGCAATTATTGATTGCCGATGATGATTTAACTTCTCGATCTATACTCACGTTCGTCTCAAAAAAATGGGGTTTCGAGACGGTTGTAGTAGAGGATGGAGAACTTGCCTGGCAAGCACTTCAGGTTAGTGAACCACCACGTCTGATGCTGATAGACTGGGAGATGCCAAGACTCAATGGCTTGCAATTGTGTGAGCGTATTCGACAGCAGGAAACAAACGATCCGCCATTTATAATTATGCTCACTGCGCGCAGCGAAACGGTAGACCTTGTTAAGGCTTTAGACGCAGGCGCTAATGATTATATTGCTAAGCCTTTTGTAAATGAGGAATTACTGGCCAGACTACAGGTCGGTCAACGTATGCTGGAACTGCAAGATGAATTATTTAAGGCAGGGAATGAATTACGTACGGAACGTGAGGTTATAGAGAATATCATATTAAGAATGAGGTCTACGTCCTATTTTGATTCCACCAATATACGTCATTTGGAAACGCCTCTGGAAAAAACCTCGGGTGATATTCTGTTATCCGCTTTTCGTCCAGACAAGGGCCAACACTTAGTACTGGGGGATTTCACTGGACATGGCTTGCCCGCTGCCATTGGTGGTCCGATTGTTTCTGACGTTTTTTATAGTATGACGGCTAAAGGATTGCCTATGCATCGGATTGCTTCCGAGATTAATCGGCATTTATATGAAAAGATGCCAACAGGCCTATTTTGTGCGGCGATACTTGTTGAATTGGATCCGCAAAGACGCAAACTATTCGTCTGGAATTTTGGTATGGAAGATGTTTTGCTATTTCGTGAAAAACACCTTTGGAAAAAGGTAACTTCAGATAATCTGGCCCTGGGAATACTCAATCAACGGATCAACCCGGTTAGCCCAATTGAACTGCGTGCAGGGGATAAACTCTATGCTTATTCGGACGGTATTACGGAGTTTGTTAACAATCAGGGTGAGGAATTCGGAAATCATCGGCTTGAGCAAGCGATCACAAAATTACTTGATTCTCAGGGTGAGATTGAGATGCTGACAGAAATTGCGAAAGTTTTTAGTGGAGGCAAGGGGCCGTCGGACGACATTAGTGTTGTTGAATTGAGTTGCTAGAAACCAGACTGCACGTGGAAATATAAAGAGGCTTCGCTCCCTCGAAAATCAGCCCCAGCTAAAACTGCCAGTTATCTGCCCGGCACCTCACTCAAGCGTAGTGCACGCAGTTTTCGGTAAAGCAAATTTAATCGTTGCTCCCCCATCGGGGTTATTTTCAGCCCATATAGACCCGCCATGAGCTTCAATAATTTCCTGGCAAATAGCCAGACCAAGTCCTGTACCTCCGGCGCCAGTGTTCGTTTTACTGCTTTGAATGAATTTATCAAAGACAGTAGCCAGCTCGGTGTCAGGAATTCCCAGGCCCTGGTCGGTGATCTCAAAAAGGATGGCAGGTAACCGGCCAGAGTCTGATTTACGTCGGCCGGAGGGGGTCTTTGTCGTTGACAAAAAGATCCCGATACACTTACCGTTTTCTGTAAATTTAATCGCATTAGACAGTAGATTGCTGATAACCTGTGCCAATTTATCACGGTCAAAATTGGCTGATACGTTTATATCGGGAGGTTGAATACTCAACTGAATATTTTTTTCCGCTAGTTTAGCTGAAAATTCTACACCTATTTGCTGAGCCAGCGGATATAAATCATTTTCTGCAAAGTTATATTCGACTTTTCCTGCTTCAAGCTTGGCAAGATCCAGAAGATCATCCAACAATCTCAACAGCCGAGTTCCACTGGTATGAATATGACTCATAAATTTTTCAAGTTTCTCTACTGCTGTGGGCTTTACAGGTGAAGTTTCGAATTGTTTCATACCCAATTTGGAAAAACTAAGAATGGCATGCATTGGTGTTCTTAATTCATGTGACATGTTCGAAAGAAAATCACTTTTTGCGTGATTAGCCCGTTCGGCTATTTCTTTCGCCTGTTTAAGTTCGGATACCTGTTCGTCGACCAATTCCTGCAGGCTGTTCTTATGTTTCTCCAGTTCAATCTCTGCAGTTTTTCTGCTGGTTATATCAAACAGAATACTTAAATATCGATAGACCTGATTATTCTCATCTTTCAGTGGAGTGATTGAAGCGGAAAACCAGACAGGTGAACATTGATCAGTGCAATAGCATAGCTCTCCAGACCAGGCATTGCCCTGTTGCAACGAATTGCTGATTTCCTCGTCGATATGGGTATTCGTGAGATCCGATTGACTTAAACCTATTAATTTATTCTTCTGAGTCTTTAGTTTTTGGCATAGTGTGTCGTTGATATTAACAATTTTAAGCTGTTTGTTGAAGATAACGACCCCGGCGACTAAATCGAGTGCATACTTGTGATCGTTTAACTCACGTTCGAGTTTTTTATTGAAAGTAATATCTCTGAAAAAGAACACTGACAACTCTTCTGTTGCGGTACTCTGAACCATGTCATTAAATGTATCTTTTTCAAAGAGAGTGGTATCCTGTTGACTCGATTGTCCACTTGACACCTGTAACAATATATCGTCTCCTTGTCTGTTGCGGCCCAGTACCGGTAAATTTTCACTCGACCGTGAAGCAATAAATTCTCGAAGGAAATTGGCGATGTTGTCTTTATGCCAGTCAGGGCAGGGGATTAAATCGGGAATTTTTCGCGTTACTATTTCCGCTTCGCCATATCCAAATATTTTTTGTGCAGCAAGATTAAAAGTTTGAACGGTTCCGTCTGCATTAAATGTGATAATACCATCCGAAGCATTATGCAGTAGAGATTGTAATTTAGTTTGCGTGGAGATGAGTTGAAACCCTGTTTGAGCAACAGCATCATGCCGTACTTTCAGGTCTTTTAGTTCTTTAAGTAAGCCTGTAACCTGTTCGGGTGTGGTCGTGTTGTTTGTAGTGGTTTCAGGGTTCATTGGCAATAATATTCAGGTGGTTTTGTCTGTATTATTTTTCGTATGTAATACCTTGTTCATTCATTATTATAATTTTTTATATCCATTGGTTTAGTTATTTGCATCCAGAAATAACGGTTGAAAATTGTGAATTTGCGATCATGCTTGATTAATTGTAGTACTAAATGGGAAACTGGGCCTGTAACATGATAAATATTGGCTTGAAGAACTATTAGAATTCACTGCAAAGATTTGATTATTTCGTTGAGTGAATGCGTTGCGTGATCGCATTCTGTAATTGAATTTTTTACTTCCAGTTGCAAAACCCAACTGACCGACTTTTGCTCGCTTTGACGTATTGCTGCCTCATTTACAGGTTCACAGGCAGACAAAAGTTGTTTTTCCGCCAATTCAAGTTTATGTGCAGATTCTGGATCTGTAATATCGTCAAGCATTAACCCCACATCCAGAATGGCATTATTCTGGCGACGAAATACTTCTTCAACATATATTTTAAATTCTTCGGTAGTTCGGGTTTTGCTCTGTCCATTGATGTCAACCAAAGTGACTGTTGTACAGGATAATAAAGACATCAAAAAACAAATAAACAACCATCGAAGCTGTGAAAATTTATGGTAAAACATTGTATAAATACCCCAAAGGTCTTTAGGAAATCATTTCCTGGGAGGCGGTTATAGGATAAAAGTCGTCGCAAGGAAAGCGGGGTTTGAGCCGCCTTTTCTCAATGGACGACTTATTCTCGGACAGTCTCCCATAGGCTTATTGGCAAATAGCAAGTACAAATTATATGGGGAGGTTAATGTTCTTGCTAGGTATAGTATGCTGGTTTCGGTATGATTTCTTCCTTTCAGTATCTGTTTACTAAGCACTATGCGAACCTATAAAACTGCACCTCTGGCATCCACACAACTACCAGCCGGTATACCCAATATTATTGCCAACGAGGCTGCGGAACGATTCAGTTATTATGGCATGCGAGCGATCCTGGTCGTATTTATGACCCAACATCTTATGAATTCTTCCGGCCAACTTGATGTTATGACGGAAAATGATGCCAAAGGTTATTTTCATCTTTTTGTTTCTGCTGTATACCTGACACCGATAGTTGGGGCGCTTTTGGCGGATGGCCTTCTAGGCAAATATCGAACCATTATTTTACTTTCTCTGGTGTACTGTTTAGGTCATTTGGCTTTATCGATTGACGATACCCGAATAGGCCTGCTTGTTGGCCAGGGTTTAATTGCACTGGGTGCCGGGGGTATCAAACCTTGTGTATCATCTCATGTGGGCGATCAGTTTGGTCGCACCAACCAACATAGAATGAGTCGCGTATTCGGCTGGTTTTATTTTTCCATAAATCTGGGTGCCTTTGCGTCAATGTTGATCATGCCGTGGTTGCTGGATCAATATAATTCAACAGTTGCTTTTGCAGTTCCTGGTGTCTTGATGCTTCTCGCAACATTTGCTTTTTGGTCGGGTCGTTTTAAGTTTGTTCATATTCCTGCAGCAGGTGTTGGTTTCATAAAAGAAGCATTCAGCGACACTGGGTTATCGGCAATGGGGAAATTATCTGTCATTTATTTATTCGTTGCGATGTTTTGGGCGTTGTTTGACCAAACCGGTTCTTCATGGGTATTACAAGCTCAAAAAATGGATCGTATGATCTTCGGGTTTGAGGTGTTGCCGTCCCAAATACAAGCAGCCAACCCATTGTTGATTATGATTTTAATTCCGGTTTTTTCTTACGGGCTTTATCCGGCAATTAACCGGATATTTGTTTTAACAGCACTGCGCAAAATTTCAATAGGTATGTTTGTAACCAGCGTTTCATTTGCATTGTCTGCCTGGATACAAACTCGGATTGATGTGGGTGTTTCACCCCATATCGGCTGGCAACTGTTAGCGTATATTATACTTACATGCGCAGAAATCATGGTATCGGTCACTTGCCTGGAATTCTCTTATACGCAAGCGCCAAAATCAATGAAATCATTTATTATGGCTTTTTTCATGATGTCTGTTGCGATTGGTAATTTATTTACCAGCGGTGTGAATTTCTTTATTCAAAATGATGATGGCAGCAGTAAGTTGGCGGGTGCTGACTATTTCTGGTTTTTTACTGTTCTAATGTTGTTAACTTCTATATTGTTTCTTTTTATTGTTAAAAATTATAAGGAAACTGAGTATTTCCATGATGAACAATCCGCGTAGGAGGCTGTTTATTTTCATTTTTGCTTAATAAAAGCGCAGGACAGCGTTCCTTGGGTGAGCTGCTATTCTTTTATGAATGCCTGAAAACCTGGAGAATAAGCGAGTCGCTACCTCACCACTGTTTATTCTGGCCGAATCGGTGCCTCATTTCATTAAGTGCTAATTTGGGGAGTATTATTTTCATATCTACCACCGTCCTGCTCGTTCTTGTGTTATACACAAACCGCGATAAAAGCGGGTTTTTTCGCTTGAGATTGATATTATAGAACTTTGTCCAATTTCCATCTCATGCCTTGATTTTCGTCCTCCAATTCGTTTTCAACAGTGAGGAAAGTACGTTAAAATTGGTATCTATGATAACTATTAAAGGATCGTCTGATGCTGCAGGCCGGAAATGGCCGCTTGAATTTCATCCGACGCGACCGGTTCCGAAGGGGGGACGCAACGATTTCAATATGACCGGTGGCATATTAGGGGCCATTGGTGGAACGCCACTTATCCAGCTAGAAAAGATCTTCGGTACCACACATTTTGACTGCTTCGCGAAGCTGGAAGGTCTGAATCCGGGCGGTAGTTCCAAGGATCGAGCCAGTGTTGCCATCGTTGAAAGTGTGCTGCAGACCGGCGAGATCGATTCCGACACCCTTATCATAGAAGCCAGCTCTGGCAATACCGGGGTTGGATTGGCGCAAGTGTGTGCCTATCATGGCTTACGCTTTCTCTGCCTCATTGATCCAAAGGTTACACAGCAGAATATCAAACTCCTCGCCGCTTATGGTGCCGAAATAGAAATGATCGAACATCCTGATTTGGAGACCGGAGAATTTCTGCCCGCTAAATTAAAGCGCATTGACGAGATACTTGATACAGTTAAGAATAGTTTTTGGGTCAATCAATACGAGAATCGAGAGAATTCTGCCGCGCATTATCGATCAACGATCAAAGAAATCCTGCGTGATTTGGATGGCAGGATGCTCGATTATCTTTTTATTGCCACCGCTACTTGCGGCACGATTAGAGGTTGCCTTGATTTTCTCAGGGATCATGGCTATCCGACTAAAGCAATAGCGGTCGATGCGGTCGGCAGTCAGATTTTTTCCAATTTCAAACACGACCGTCTGATCCCCGGATTTGGATCAGCGATCTGCCCGAAATTGACACCGACTGAAGGTGTACACAAGACCCTGCACGTCAACGATATTGACTGCGTGGTGGGTTGCCGTCGCCTTGTACGGACCGAGGCTATCCTGGCGGGTGGATCATCTGGCGGCGTCATCAGTGCGGTCGACCGAATGAGCAACGAGATTCCAAAAGGTTCTACTGTTGTTGTCCTCCTGCCTGATCGGGGTGAGCGCTATCTCGATACCATTTATTCTGACACCTGGGTACAGGAAAACCTCGGTGACATCGCGCATCATTGGTCGGATGCAGCAAAGGAAGAATAAATTGTCCAGTAATGACGTACTGATCATCAGTGCTGCCGAAGTAGAGTCGGCCCTAAAAGGTCATGAAGAAAGAGTTTTCCATGCAGTTCAGAAAGCCTACGAAACGCATTCCCGTGGCGCCAGTTCGCTGCCGCACTCCAGTTTTCTGCGTTTTCCCGACAGTGACAAAGACCGAATCATTTGCCTGCCGGCGTATCTTGGTGACGAGTACCAGCTCGCTGGTGTTAAATGGATTGCATCAATGCCTGAAAATGTTTCCAGAGGCATGGAAAGAGCATCAGCGGTCATTATCCTGAATGATCGTATCACTGGCCGGCCAGAAGCGGTTATTGAAGGGTCGACTATTAGCAAGCAACGGACTGCAGCATCAGCCGCGCTGGCTTCGCGGGTGCTTGCTCAGGTTGAACCTGAGGCGATCGGCTTTGTCGGTTGCGGCCCGATCAATACCACAGTTGCACAGTTTCTCACAATAGTCTGGCCCAATGTTCGTCGTTTGATGGCGTTCGACCTCGATCCGGCCCGCGCCGAAGTTTTTGGTGTGGCTTTACGTGCACAACGACCCGGCATGGATTTCAGAGTGTCGGCAGGTCTGGAAGAGATGCTAAGCGAATGCTCGATGGTGACTTTTGGAACCACAGCCATCACGCCTTATATAGACAATCTCGATTCCTGCCCCGCCGGTACGACCATTCTTCATGTATCTCTGCGTGATCTGAAGGCTGGCGCAATTCTCTCCAACCACAACATCGTCGACGATCTCGACCACGTGAACAGGGCTGCTACCTCGGTCCACTTGGCATCTGAACAGCAAGGAAATACGGATTTTGTTCACGGCTCGCTGGGCGATATTCTGCTTGGTAACATCAATCTGCCCGAACGCGATGGTCGCAAGGTTATTTTTTCGCCTTTCGGTTTGGGCGTGCTCGACCTGGCCGTTGCGGCCCTGGTGCAGAATATTATTGTCGAAGATGGCGGTGGAACGCTCGTCAAATCATTTCTACCTTAACAGCTTGAGGATTTAATCACTATGTCAGTCGTTTGGAGTTGCAATGAATGGGATCCACTGGAAGAAGTCATAGTCGGCAATCCGCTGCGAGCGAGATTTCCTACGGCAGACCGAAGTACTCAACTGGCGGAATTTCCCGACCGTTCGCTGAAGGAAATCCCGCAGGGCCCTTTTCCACAACAAATTATCGAAGAGACGGAAGAAGATCTAAATGCATTTGTCGCAGTCCTCGAAGGATTGGGCATTACCGTAAAACGCCCGGAGACATGGCCACACGAGGCTAAAATCTCCACAATCAACTGGGAATCTCAGGGCTATTATAATTATTGCCCCCGCGACCTAATACTGGTCATTGGTGACCACATCATTGAAACACCCAATGTCATCCGCAGCCGCGCCCAGGAATCGTTTAGTTACCGCACGATGATGGTTGACTATTTAAAATCAGGCGCCAAATGGTACAGTGCCCCCAAACCCATGTTATTGGATTCGCTGTTTGAAGTTGACCTGGAGAAGCCGACGCCACGTAACGATGAACCCGCCTTTGATGCGGCAAACATATTGCGTCTTGGTAGGGATTTGATTTATCTGGTCAGTGCCACGGGTAACGACATGGGGGGGCAATGGTTGCAGACAATTTTGGGCGAGAATTTTCGGGTTCACTTTCTCAAAGACGTCTATTATGGCAGTCATATTGACTCCACCTTTGTGGCCTTACGTCCGGGCCTGATGCTGTGCAATCCTGCTCGAATTAACGACAATACTTTGCCCGAAATTTTGCAACAGTGGGATATCATTTATAGCCCACCGATGGAAAATACAGACCGATATGGTGACGATTATCTATCGAAGAGTATTGGTAGTAAGTGGATCGATATGAATTTATTCAGCATAAGTCCGAATTTGGTCGTAGTCGATCAAGACCAGACGGCTCTGATCAAACTCCTGGAGAAGCAGGGTCTTGATGTCATCCCGTTAAAGCTACGACACTCCAAAATGTTGGGTGGTGGCTATCATTGCATCACCCTGGATATCCGTCGTAAAGGGACGCTTGAACAATACTTCGATTAACCACGCCGCTTTCACCAAACCCGACAAAGGGAGAAATTTGGCGAGACACTCAAGGGCCTTGTATCACGGGCAGATGACTGAAATCTATGGCAGTAATATACTTAATAGCCGTCTTCGTGGTCTTCTTTGTACTGACCTATCTAGCGTGGAGGCGCTACCTTTGGGCGGCGGAAAAAGTACCCCATGGGCGTGCAGATACCTGCCATTACAGCTTGACCGATGTTTTTGGCGACCGCCATCAGGTGAACGTTCCGCATCAGCAAGGAGTCTGCTGGCTTTCAGAAATCTTTAGCCGCTCGGCCATAGAGTTTCCTGACTTTACGGCTTTACAGATACCCCACACCGGAGAATCTCTGACCTTCGCTGAACTCGACGCACGAGCCAACAACGTGGCTGTGGCCCTGTCCCCCTTTCTCACAGGTCCGGATCAAGTCGTGGCTGTGTTTATGTCCCAGGATAACTGGCAGATCGTGGCCTCTCATCTCGGCATTCTCAAGGCTGGCGGTACTTTGATGTTTCTCGACAATACCTTGCCGGACGCTCTGATTACCTACATGCTTAATGACGCAAATCCGGTGGTTATTCTCACGCGTGGGCAGGATAAGTTCCGCGACCTACCGACGCTCGACGTCCTGGCCTTGCCCGAAAAGATGTCTCGGTGCAAATCGCCACCTTGGCTGGACGACCCCACGCAACGCCTTGCAACTATCTTCTATACCAGTGGAACCACTGGGATGCCAAAGGGTGTGGAATGTCCACACGCAGGCTACATTAATCTGGCGCTAAGCTACGCTGATTATTTCGACCTTATTCCTGGTATGGACGCGACTTCACTCACTTCGTCGCTGGGTTATGACGGTAGTATCTCTGAAATGTATAGCGCCTGGGTTTCGGGTTGCACTGTGGTCATGTTGACCAAGGAACAAATTCAATCTGGCCCGGATCTCGTCCCCATTCTAGTTGAGTCTGAGGTCACGGTGCTGTTTTGCTCGCCGGTATTGCTTACCACCCTCACACCCACTCCTGAATTGGATCTTCCCTATCCGCTGTGCCGTTACATTGTGCCGGCGGGTGAAGCTTTTCCCACTGCGCTTGTGGAACCCTGGACGCTTGGCAGACGGCAGATCATCAATACCTATGGCCCTACAGAGGGTAGTACCGACACAAGTCGCCAAAGCTTACGACCGGGCGAGCCCATTACCATAGGCTCACCTTTCGCTAACGTCACTTATGTCATCCTCGAGGTTGGCCTACTCGATCCACTGCCGCACGGCGAAGTCGGCGAGTTGTGTATTGGTGGCGTACATGTTGCGCGCGGCTACCGAAACTTGCCGGAGCTAACGTCTCAAAAGTTCATCACGCACCCCCAGTTCGGCCGCCTGTACCGCAGCGGAGATAAATGCAAAATAGACACCCACACACTGCGTGTGCACTTTCTCGGCCGAGTCGACTCGCAGCTCAAAGTGCGTGGGCACCGTGTCGAAACTCAGGCGGTTGAAGACATATTGCAGACACAGTTCAAAGAAATCGAAGCTGCTGTAGTGGACTATCAGAATGAAGAACTGGTTGCCTTCGTCACCGCGCCTTCAATTTCCAGAACCGATATCTCTGTAGTCGCGCCTGCACCGGCGGATTGGGCTGCCCGGGCGACTGCGACAATGGTCGGACAACTTCCAGCACCCTCTGTTCCTACGAGGATCTTCCTGGTAGAAAAATTTGTCATGAAGCCAGTATCCGGGAAAATTGATCGTGGCTGCTTACCCAAACTATCTCATCTACTGACAAACGTTGAGCCGGAAATAAAAAACATCTGTACCAGCAGTCACGACTCAGAAGTCGGTAAAGTCAATCCTCCTGATACCGATGCAGGTATAGAAGAAGGCTGTGAGGAAGTGTTGGCGATATGTCAGGCTGTGTTCGAGACACCGTTGGATTGGGATGATGTATTCGCTGACCACGGTGGCCATTCGATCGTCATCGCACGACTGGCGCAACGCCTGCAGACTGCAGGATGGGCGGTACCGGTCCGGGCGCTGCTTAGTAACTGCGACACGGCGCGAAAGGTGGTTAACCGTCCGCGGCAACTCCAACAGGTACCCGAAGTTCCTATGCCTGCCTCGAAATCCACTGGGAAGAGCATTGAGCGCGATGAAGCTGCGGCAAGGGTGCTCGCTGTGGGGTATTTTAGTATCCTGCAGGTCCTGTTCCTGTTGTTGTTATATTCCCCCGCATTGATAGGCTTCCTGGGATTTATTGCTTTCGCGGAAATAGGCGAGTTTTTTATGACTGCCAGTCTCTGGGGCTTCATTGGTGCCGGGTTACTGGCGTACTTGTTTGCCCTTGTTTTGCCCTTCGCCGACCTGCTCTGGGTGATGGTGATTAAGCTTTTCATGGGAGGGCACATAGTCAAGAATAATGTGAGTCCGGGTGTATATCCCAAATGGAGTAGAATGCATCTGCGAGTCTGGTGTGTCGGACGGCTGGAAACTTCAGTGCTTCGCCCCCTGGGAGCAATGTTTCGCAGCGCACCCCTTATGGCATACATTTTACGCCAGCTGGGCGCGACAGTGGGCGACAATCTTCAGTGTGCACACGATGTGGAGTTTTCCGGGCCATTGGATTTATTCAACACCGGGGACGATGTCGCCATCCAGACCGGAGCCTACATTCACATGACAAGGTGGTTGGGTCAGGATTTACATATCGGTCCTGTATATCTTGAGAGCGGCTGCAAGATTGGCATGCGGGCAGCCATCGCCAACCATGTGACCGTAGGCCGCGGTACCTGGATCAACCCGTTTACTCCAATTCTTGGCGACGTAGGTTCGAATGAGATGTGGGAAGGCGCTCCGGCGCGTTTCAGTGGTCGTTGCACGGAACTGAAGCGTACAGCGAAAAACTGCGAGTACAGTTTCTCGTTGTGGTTCATGGAGACTTTCAATATCTTTATGCAGATCTTTCTGGACTTTTGGCTAGTAGTGGTTCCTACAGCAGCGGTAAGTTGGCTAGCTGCCACTTTTATACCCGTCAGAGAAACAGGAATCGCCAGTGAATACTTCAAGGTGGTGCCGCTACAGGAGATTGTCTGGCAGATGAGCTTATACTCCTTCATCACTACCTGGGTTTCCATCGTCCTGTTCTCTGTGCTGGTTTGCTTATTTCTTCGCTGCACGCCCGCTTCGCCCGGTCTGTATTCCACGCGCGGACTAAAGGGCTCTTTCCTCCTGTATAGACTGAAAAAAATGAACCAAATTCAGAAGCAATGGACTTGGACCGTTACCGGGCAGTATCTGCGCGCACTCGCCGGTATGCGCTTTCCGCGGTTGGGTGCCTCGGAATGCGATGTCATGTTCAACCTCGTACCGGAACTTGCCAGTGTAGACTCTCAGGTGTTTTGGTCCAATGGCTGTTTTACCAACATGCTCGACTATGGTGCCGAGCACATAAAACTTCGCCAGCTCGACATGCCCTGGAATTTCTTCAGCGGCAATAATAGCGTGCTGGAGTACGGGCAATTCCCATCCAACTTCCTGCTGGGTGTTTCTACGCCGGGGAATGACATACATTTCCGGCGGCAAATGCGATCACGACTGGGCGAGCCGATCACGGTAGCGGGAAACCCACCTGTAAAATTTGCCAGTGCGCACTTTGAGTCTGAGAATGAAGCCCTGCAACTGCCTCGCTTCTCCCTGTTCCTTGCACGTGTCTTTTTGAATGATATTTTTAGCATTGGTATTCTGCGCATCCCCAATATAATCGTCTTTGTGATACTGTACACCAGTCTGTTGCGCTTGGATGGACACTTGATTGTCAGCGCGTTCATTGCTTTGATTCTTGCAGAGATTACTCTGGTTTTGTTCTGTGCTGCGGTCAAGAAGTGCCTTGTCGGTAAATGGGGCTTTGCACATTCGACTCCGTTCTGGTCCTGGCGGCACTTTAGTTATTTTTTCGCACAGGATTGTTTTTTCGCCTGGTGCAAGCGACCTTTTAACATTTTTTCCGGGACACTGCTGTCTAATATTATTCTGCGATTAATGGGGTGTCAGATAGGCAAACGGACCCTGGTGGCTTCGCCTATGCAGGCCGCTGACTGGAATGCAGTGAGTTTCGGAAACGACTGTATAATCAATGGTTATTTGCAGTTTCATACCTTCGAGCAAATGATGCTGAGAGTGAAGCAAACCAGGATCCAGGATGGCAGCGCTATCAACTTCGGTGCCACGGTTATGAGCGGTGCGGTCATTGAATCTGATACTACGCTATTGCCGTTAAGCCTGGTTCTAAAGGAGATGCACCTGTCAACTGCGACCTACGAAGGCAGTCCCGCGGAGCCTATGGAATTTTCCATTCGAAATGGGAGTCAGCGGAGTTGAAGTAGCAGTACACTACACTACCATGATGATACACGATCCTAAAATGTATTTCGAAGATCTGTTGAAGACTTTTTTCAACAGGTATCCATTTTTCGATTTGAGAAATGTAGACTTGCAAAAGTAGTACGACGCCTATCCAGGTACTAATACAAAAGTAGCAAAAAACGATAATTTCAGTATACTGATGAATTCCAATAAATAAAGGGAGGTTTGCGATGAATAAAATGATTATTTTGGTTTTTGTTGGCGTGCTGATGATTGTTAATGCTCCTGCGTGGTCGGACACGGTTTCGAATGCCTATAAATGTGAACAGCAAGATTCAGCTTCTGATGACGATGTGATGGAAGCAGCTTCAGCGTGGCTCAAGGCTGCAAAGGAAGTGAAGGGTGGCGAAAATCTGCAGGTTTATGTGCATTTTCCCGTTGTTGCCGCAATGGGTGAAACTGATTTCTTGTTTGTTGTAAAAGCGCCTTCTTTGGCGGAGTGGGGTATATTTATGGATAACTACCAGGGTGATACGCTCGCGGAAGAGGACAAAAGGTTTGCAGAGATTGCTGCTTGTCCAGACAGCACCTTATTTCAATCAGCTCAAGTGGAATAGGCACTATCTAACCGGATTGAAAGGTCGTCAAATCTGGCGACCTTTTTTATTACTCGCTTAGTTTTCTTTAAGAAACTTGTAGATTATTATCATAAGTGGATAGTGATTTACAAATCCGCGTTAAATATTAACAGGTGCAATATATTGAGACAGTTTGTTTTGATAGGTGTACTGCAGTAGTGTTCTTATGCGCTTGATGTGTCAACACTTATCCGGACACAAAGTTACGCAGATATTTGACGATTTTCATAGTCTACCGGTGACAAATAATCATTGGCAGAATGAATTCGTATACGATTGTAAAAGACCTCGATAT
>Ga0114934_10001692_pt1 | contig 14318 bp, 15 predicted proteins | sample 4SBtaG_2_FD_99695 | JGI IMG/M metagenome (GOLD analysis project Ga0114934, IMG submission 99695) | Deep subsurface microbial communities from Kolumbo volcano to uncover new lineages of life (NeLLi) - 4SBTROV10_white metaG | ecosystem: Environmental > Aquatic > Marine > Volcanic ... | reverse complement strand
GAGGCCATAAAGAACTGTTCTTCACTTCTGTGCCCGAATAGGACAGATGAACTCTTTGCTCTGGCTATGGATAACTCACTTAAAGAGACAAAGCATGTGATAAAAACTGCTCTGGAGAACGGAAACGATGCCCGCTACCTGGCCGCACTCATAAAAAAGATTGAGGACGGAGCAGAGAGGGCGAAAATGCTGGCATACCTTCATCTCCAGTGCGTCAAAAACCGTAAGCCAGAAAGATTCATGAAAGAGGCGGTTGAAAGTGCGATTTCTATCGATGAAGAGGAGAGAATTGAGGCCCTGCGCTATCTCGTAAAGCAGGCAAGCAACATGGATGACCTGAATACAATCTTCAGAGGCTCAAAAACTCTGAAAAAGACAGATCAGGGACGCATTGTAGCAGCCATCGCTGGAAGGGCGGATAAAATAGGGGAAAAAGAGAGGGCGAAAGAGTGGTTTGATACCGCGGAATCTCTGCTTTCTGATGCTAACAGAACGGACAGAGCGGCAATAATGATTAACATTGCTTCAGGGCTCGTCAGGCTCGGCGAGAAGGAGAAAGGGGAAAGGATTCTGAGAGAGCTTGAAACCGAAGCCGGGAAGAATCCGGGAATTGCCAGAAAGCTCTGCATGACCCTCGAAAAACTCGGACTGAATTCGGATATCTGCAGCTCTGATAAAGATGAGAGGGATTATCCAACGGAGCGGAGCGGTATCTCGCTGGTGCTATTCAACACATACGAAGGGGGCGGGGGTGCAGCACAACTGCGGGCAATCGCAAGAGCAGGGCCACTCTGCATCGCTTCTGGTCTGGACCTCGTTCTCGTGGAATTTCCATATACCGACCTGAAGAAGACCGTGGAGAAGGTCATAAAAGAAACGAACATCGGCAGAGGGGGGAAGTATCTGCACCAGATGGCACAGGATGGCAGGATAAAACTGATGAAGAAAGAGGGGTTAATGGAGAACGGCATCTGCATAGCAACGACCTCTCACCCAGATGAAAGAAAAAAAATAGATATGAAGGATGCAGTTAAGATTGCAAGAAAACGCCCAATTCTTATTATTATGGGTCTGGGAAAGCACGGCCTTCCAGCAGAATTTCTGAAATCGGTACCATACCATATGGAACTGACCGGTAAGAACATCCCTCTGGAAACCTGCACTGCTATGGGAATAATTGCGGAGCGGATAGCTCAGACAGTAAAAAATCCAGATGTGACCAGTAAAGAATAAATAAGACTATTTTACAGGCATTGGAGCAGGAGGCAGATAATGAGCGTTCTGGAGAGCATAGGAAACACGCCGATGATGGAACTCATAAATCTCAATCCAAAGAGACCAGGAGTAAGAATCCTTGCCAAGTATGAGGGATGCAATCCTGGTGGTTCCATTAAGGACCGGGTGGCTCTTTACATGGTGCGCAAAGCCGAGAAGAGCGGTGCGTTGACGCCAGATAAAATAATAATAGAGCCCTCTTCCGGAAACACCGGTATAGCTCTGGCCATGATTGGGTCTGCGAAAGGATACAGGGTAAGAATCGTTATGCCGGAATCAGCCAGTTTGGAGAGGCGCCAGATTCTGAAGGCATATGGAGCAGAAGTCATCCTCAGTCCTGCTGAGAAGGGTATGGATGGTGCAATAGAACTTGCCCGCAGCATAATGGAGAGCAATCCGAAAAAATACTATATGCCTGACCAGTTCAATAATTCTGCAAATGTTCTGGCACACTATGAAACCACAGGCCCAGAGATTCTTAGACAGACAGATGGAAATATCGATGTATTTATTGCAGGAATCGGAACCAGCGGGACACTCGTAGGGGCTGGAAGATATCTTAAAGAGCAGAGGCCAGACATCACGATTATAGGTATAGAACCGCTACCCGGGCACAGAATACAGGGTCTCAAAAACCTGACAGAGTCAATGGTTCCTTCCATATTCGATAGGAGCATTGTGGATAGAATGATAAGCATTGAAGATCAGGAAGCCTTCAGTATGGCATCAAAACTGGCAAAAAGAGAAGGGATATTCGTAGGACTTTCAAGCGGTGCCGCGGTTGCAGGAGCCCTGAGAATATCTGAAGAGATGGACTCTGGCAAGATAGTAACGATTCTACCTGACCGGGGGGACAGATATCTCAGCACAGGCATCTACACTGAAAGAGACTAAAAACGCCCTTTATGGATCCGTTGCATATTCATCTCTTCCTCTGTATGCGCTGCCTTCTCCTTTTTCGGCACACCCACGGCAATCATGCAGAGAACCCTGTAGTTTTCAGGTATGTCCAGTATCTCCCTGACTCTATCCTCGGCCTCGTTTCCATTACTTATATCCCTCACCTGAACCCAGCAGGCACCTGTACCCATATCGGCCGCCTCGATGAGAATGTTTTCCGCAGTTGCAGAGCAGTCCTCAATCCACCAGTCCGATTTTTCTGGATTCGCTGTGAGAACCAGAGCAAGGGATGCATTCTCAATCATAAGGGCGTATGGGGTGGCGCGGGAGAGCTCTTTTCGGACATCCTTTCGTCGGACAATAATCAGCTCACATACCTCGTAATGCATTGCAGACGGAGCCCAGAGAGCGGCCTTAATGAGATTTTCAATCTGCCACTCCTCAAGTTCCGCATCGGGAATAAAGCTTCTATGGCTTCGCCGCACCCTTATAGCATCGTTTACTGCTTTCATACATCATAATCGGATAGACATAATTAAGCGTTTCGAGCAATCGTTAGTTTTATGAACCATGAGATATTTCCTCGCATGAACCCTTGAAATAGAGAATGAAGAAATAAAGGAATAAAGGGCCCGTGACGACCAAACTCCAAAGGATGTTTGGGAGCCTGGGCCCTGAGCGAAGCGAAGGGCCCGTGGGTTAGCTTGGTATACTTGAGCGTTCGGGACGCTTAGACTCCGGTTCAAATCCGGGCGGGCCCACTTCAGGCTCTTTCACAGGCTTTTTCTTTTTTGCTTGCTGCGCTGGGTGCGGCTCCAAAGAAAAATACTGGTGAAAAAGAAACTCGCCGCACCCTGCTCGCTCGCAATTTTGTTGGATGGGCCGACTAGTGGATGTCGATAAGATAACCCCCTCCAAGAAAGAGATTCAGAAGAAAGAAATCGGGGATGGCCTGCTCGCAGGGGAGGTGGGTAGTTGTATCTTGCAGGAGAGAGAAAGATAAGGATAAAACTTAATAACAGTTGAGATATACCCTATGCAAGCACAAAAAGGAGAGGAATATAATGGCAGTAAAAAAAGCTGAACTCTATTCATCCATTTGGCAAAGCTGTGATGAACATGGTTGGATTATGTCAAAACAGATTGAAAATTTTATGAGTGAAGAGATAAAAAGTAATGGCGATAACAATGCCAAATAATGAACTATGGACTAAGAATAAAGAAATAGACTTCTTCACGAAATCTCTTGAGGTTGCACCACCAGAGAAGTTATTCTACACTGCAAATGATGGTAGACGTTATGCTTACTGGCCGAAAAAATATAAGGGAGTTAAGAAGACGCTGCAAAGTAGAAATTCATTCATTGGAGCATTTACAGAGAAATGGTCCCAAGAGTTATTGGCTGGAATAGCTAAAGAATTGAATGCTTATGCGGTAAAAGGCGTTGTTTGTGATGAATTCGAACTTACAAATAGGTCCCCTGCGGATGTTGCTATTTGCAAAAGAGATTCAATAATACAAAAACCAGAAGATATCATTGCTCTTTTTGAAGTAAAAATGTCTATCGTTTGGAATTGGGAATACCGCAATGATGAAAAATTAATTTGCTTGGGGGATTATAAGACACATCAGGGGAATCCAGGCCTGCTTCGTTCTGATAGCATGCTTAAAGCTATTGGAAAAAGCATTAGCGTTAGAATTGCATCCCTAATGTCTGCTAATGTTCCAATTATCATATTAGGCAACACGCCTGTAACCAAAAATTACTATTCAAAAGTTGATAATCTTAAAGATTATGGAATTATTCAGGGTTTTTGGTCTCTGAATCCCAAACCACTTGATGTTGATTCCACCGATAATTTAAAACGGACTGAAAAAGAAGGCTTTATAAGATTTGATGAATACTCTGAATTTCAGGAAAGGACAATTCAATTGCTGGAAGAAGAGAGATCCTTCTTTGCAGGAATGAAGTCTAAAAACGAATTAGGACGAATAATTTCCCTTGCGAACGAGGAAGACACTTACGAGAAAAAGGCAGAACGATTCTTAGACCTAATGAGGAGATGATCAATTGGCAAATAAAAAGAACGGAACTAAAACGAGTTCTTTCGGCTCACCAGGAAGAATAAATCATGATTCTTCTGATTTTTACAATAGCCGCCTTTATGAAGGATTACCAACGGAAAAAAAGGTGAAATTTATTGAAAATCCGGTTTTAAAAGAAAACTTGGATAAAGTATTCTGTAAATCAAGTGAACACATGGATGAATTACCCGATAACAGCGTTCATCTTATGGTAACTTCTCCACCTTATAATGTTGGAAAAGAATACGATAACAATCTGAGTTTAAAGGAATATCGTGATTTTCTATCCCGCATATGGAAAGAGGTACATCGAGTTTTAGTCCCTGGCGGACGTGCTTGCATTAATGTGGCTAACCTCGGACGAAAGCCATACATTCCATTGCATGCTTTCATTATAGAGGACATGCAAGATATTGGCTTCTTGATGAGGGGAGAGGTTATCTGGAATAAGGCATCATCAGCAAGCCCATCTACTGCCTGGGGTAGTTGGTTGTCGCCTAAAAATCCTGTGTTGCGCGATGTTCATGAGTATATTCTGGTGTTCTCCAAGGACACCTATTCCAGAGTAAATCTCAATAACGAAAAGCAAACACTGAGTAGAGATGATTTTTTAGAGTTAACAAAAAGTATATGGACATTTAATGCCGAATCAGCAAGAAAAATAGGGCATCCAGCACCGTTTCCCATCGAACTACCGTTGAATTGCATCAAACTCTATACTTTCGAGAATGATGTAATATTAGATCCATTTATAGGAAGTGGAACAACGGCAGTAGCAGCCATTAAATCAAACCGCCACTTTGTAGGATATGATATTGATCCAGAATACATAAAAATTGCTGAAAAAAGAATAAAAGAAGCAAGAAGCGAAAAATCACAGAGTAAAATCACAGATGTAATAAAAGAACAGAAATCAAAGCAAGATATCAAGTTTGCTGACTTTGTATCTGAGACTTCAAAGAAACATAAGACTACTTGATAGAACAGGTCACACACGAATGCCGGGGTTTCAAACTTCTTCGTCCAAGTTCCCATATCCTCAAGCCACCCGAAGCCCATAAATCATAAGAGCCTCTTATTCAATCTGCACCGCAATTGTTCGGCCAGAAACGGAAACATGCAGGACGTTTAACACTCCTATCCCCATGTCTGTCCAGCAACCTATATATAACCCCTTCTTTTCCTTCAGTTCGGTGATACAATGAGCCTGTTTGGTAAGAAAGATAGAGATGAGCATCAATATAAGCGGCATACAGATATTCCTGAGGGAGAATTTCCAGATGAGCCGCTTGTTGTCGATTCTTCGGATATAAATGCAGTTCTGAAGAGGTTCCACAATGTTGTTGTTGACTGCTGGGCCCCCTGGTGCCGCCCATGTCTGGCAATCGCACCGAGTGTAAGTGCAATGGCAAAGGATTATAAAGGAAAGATTGTTTTCGTGAAGATGAACACCGATGAGAATCAGGAATTTGCGATGGAACACAGGATAATGAACATCCCCACTCTCCTGATATTCAAAAACGGAAAGGCGGTGGATAGGATAATCGGTGCAAGGCCCAGAAAGTCCCTTGAGAAGAAGATTCTTGAGGCTCTGGAGCTTTAGGAGGTGATATTATGACAGATATCGAACACTTCAACATAGCTATAATCGGAGCAGGTCCGGCTGGAATGACTGCAGCCATATATGCGGCCAGAAGCGGGATGAAGACCGTGATACTCGAAGCAGGAAGTGCAGGAGGCCAGGTTGCTGAGTCCCCTGATATTGAGAACTACCCCGGATTTGAGAAAATAAACGGCATGGATCTCGCAGGCACATTCCGCAAGCATGCGGAAAACTATGTGGAGATAAGGGAAGGCGAGGAGATTGAACAGATCATACCGGAAGGAGAGATAATCCGCCTCAAGACAGGCTGGAGCGAATACACTGCCGATGGGGTCATAATCGCAACTGGAGCACACCACCGAAAGCTCGGATGTAAAGGAGAAGAGGAGTTTTCTGGCCGCGGCATATCGTACTGCGCCACATGCGACGGCTTCTTCTTTAAGGGGAAGAGGGCTGTTATGGTTGGAGGGGGCAATACTGCGGTCTCAGACACACTTTATCTGAAGAATGCGGGTGTTGATGTGAGCATAATACACAGAAGGGACACATTCAGGGCAGAGGCCACACTGGTAAAGAGGCTGGAGGAGAGCGGAATACCAAAGATTATGAACTCCGAGGTTCAGGAGATATATGGAGAAAATGTGGTGAAGGGGGTCAAGGTTCGGAATAAGCTCACCGGTGAGATCACTGACATCCCGGTAGAGGGTGTATTTATAGCGGTCGGTGTCGTGCCGAACACGGAATTCCTCAAAGGAAGCGGTATAAAACTGGACGATGGAGGCTACATAATAACAGACAGGAAGCAGAGAACAAACATACCGAGAATATACGCCGCAGGCGATGTTACGGGTGGACTTCAGCAGATAGTCGTGGGATGCGGAGAAGGCGCAGTGGCCGCAACAACGGCTTATGAAGAGATAACCAACCCCTACTGGAAGAAGTGAAACCGTTTCCCTAACTTATATTTCTTTTTCTCTAAAAGAATGGGTAGCCTGCCGGCCGCAGGAATATATACCATGTAAATACAGTTCTTAAGATACCTGCAAGAATATTAACAATGACAAAGCCCCTGAGACTGAAGGTCTTTTCAGCCTCCTCACCCCCTTTATTAAAGAGAGAAAATATGTAGAGCGGAACGGTATCTGTCATACCAGGTATCGCCAGGAGAATAAACAGCCCGATATAGCCCAGCTTATCCACCAGTTTAACGGAGTTTCTGACAATCCAGTCAAACCATCTCCATCTTCTCCATCGAGCTATGCTTTCCTCTACTGTTGCCCCTATGTAAAAAATCCCGATGGCACCGGTTCCCTTCCCGAGACCCACAACCACTGCCTTTATTGGAATCGAGACCATAGGATTGAGTGCGATGGCAATTTCAAGAGGGATGGGGAGGATTATAGCAGCCAGTACCACATAGATAAAAAGTAAGATAAGGAATGTCACCGGGTCAGTTGAGTTCGCTTCGAGGAATGTCATAAGGTCCAGGGCAGATCACCACAGGATGAAGGCACCATCTATTTAAAAAAGATTGCTATTACAGAGCCATGGAAGAGATATATGAGCATATATTTAGATGCATATCCTCCGCTAAAGCAGAATCGGAGAGACCGGTTGTTGAAGCAGGCTCTGGCTCAGGTGAGCTTGCAGAGTATCTGGCGAATCACGGTCTTGAGGTGATTGCCATTGACCCATGGAATCAGGAAAGAGTTGAAAGAATATCCACTGGATCTGTCAGATATATCAGGAGCAGGGCGGAAGAGATGCCGCTCGATGATGAGATTGCAGGAGCGATTGTTTCCCTTCGATCCCTGCATCACATGGACCCAGAAAAGGCGCTTAGAGAGTTTCACAGAGTTCTCGCAACAGGCGGGAGGCTCTGCATTGCAGACTGGATATATGGTACAGACACAGGAATTCCGGAGAGATACTTCAGACCTGAAGAGATAGAAAGAATGCTCGTCTCCTCGAATTTCACCTCCATAAAAAGGCCGAACTCCCCGGACCCCGAGATAATGCTATGGTCCGCCCGTAAAGAGAAATAAGTTTTATATCACCGCCGCATTACTCAAACATGCTCGGCCTCCGTGTTTCAGCAGAAATGGGAGAAAAGACAAAAAGAACGCTACTGGAAGCAGGTCTTCTGGACAAAGGCCATCAGATATCTCCAGATAACGGGATGCTCGTCTTTCCGCTTCTCAGAGAGCCGGATGAATTCATCGTGGAAAAACTCAACGGAGAGGTCATTGCCTTCGAGGCGCAGAAGAGAAATTATACAAAAGAGAGGCCGTTTGACAGAATAAAAAGAGAGCTGGCGCATCTGCCGGATAATGTTCTTGAGAGTATCCCGATGCACTGGGAGAGGTATGGCCATCTCCTTGCACTTCACCTTTCTGAGGAGCTGAGACCGTACTTCAAGGAGATTGCGACGGCATATGCTGATGTTCTCGGGTGCCATACCGTCATTCTGGACAGGGGTGGCATTGCCGGTGAATATCGGGAACCGATTGCTGAGGTAATATACGGAACCTTGACGGAGACAACACACATAGAGAATGGAATCAGATATACATTCGATGCAGCGAGAATAATGTTTTCCTCCGGGAATGTGGATGAGAGGGTGAGAATGGGAGGATTAAAGTGTGGTGGAGAGACTGTTGTGGATATGTTTGCAGGCATCGGCTACTTCTCACTGCCGCTTGCAAAATATACAGGCGCTGAAAGGGTCATAAGCATAGAAAAAAATCCCGTGGCATACAGTTATCTCCTGAAAAACATGGAGCAGAATAGACTCAATAATATAACAGCATACAGGATGGATAACAGAGATTTTAAGGAGGAGGGGATTGCAGACAGAATAATTATGGGCTATATCGGAACAACGCACCATTTTCTGGATAAGGCGCTATCAATCCTGAAGGAGAGAGGAGTAATCCATTACCACGAAACATGCCCTGAAGCCCTTCTCCCGGAGAGACCGATTAAAAGGCTGAAAGAGGCGGGGAAGAGAAACGGCAGAAGGACTGTAAAGACATCCATGAGGAGAATTAAGTCGTATGCACCAGGGGTCTACCATGTGGTTGTGGATGCAGAGTTTATGCCTGATTGAACGCTTACTCCCTTATGTACAGGTTTCTTCCGGCCCTTTCGCCGACAATATTGCTCTCTATCCTGTTGCCCTCTCCAGAACGCTCTACCATCAGCTGCCCCCTTAAGAAGACCATCGTCGGGAATATCGCCTCCATCCCCTCGTATGGCGTCCAGCCGGCCTTTGAATGAAGCCTCTCTGCCCTAATCACCTCTGTTCTGTGAAGGTCAAATACCGCGAGGTCCGCATAGTACCCCTCCTCTATCATTCCTTTAGCGCGGGCTCGATAGTATCTCGCTGGAAACCTGGAAACTGCATCAATCACCTTTTTCAGCCGGATATGGCCATCTACATAGGCTTTCATGAGCAGGGGGTACATCGTCTCGGTTCCGGGAATACCCGATGGAGCGGAATCAAAATCCCTGCTCTTATCTTCTATTGTATGGGGGGCATGGTCGCTTGCAACGATATCTATCATGGATGTTCGTAGAAGGAGGAAGAGGTTCTCTCTGGTAATTGCATCCCTCAGAGGTGGATTCACCTTGCACTGAGTACCCCGGGCACAGTTATAATCAAAAAAGAGATGATGCGGAGTAACCTCGGTGGTAACAAACCTGTCGTTTCTGAGGAGTCCTGACTCAACAAGCCGGAAGTATGATGACCTGTACCTCTCCAGCGTGTCCAGTATTTCGGGAGAAGATACATGGCACAGATGGAGATGGCCTCCCTTCTTCAGGAGGTCAGTCCTGTAAAAGATATTGAGAAGAGACTCAACCGCCAGTTTTTCGCAATCAACAGACCTGTGCCTTGCATGGTCCTTAAGACTGCCCTCTCTCCACTCCTTTCCGCCCCGTGCTCTTATCTTCTCATCATACCTTGAAAGGCAGTCAGCGTCCTCCGCATGAACGGATAGGGTTGAGCCGCTGTTCATAACTCTCTGGACGAGAGCAGGGATATCCTCTCTCCTAACAGCAGGCATGGCCCCTGTGGTTGGCCCCAGATAGAGCTTGAAGGCTGGAACCAGTTTTGACATGACCTCAATATCGCTCTCATATGAGAGACCTCCGAAAAGACCGTAATCGACCCATGCTTTTCTGGAAACAATGGATTCCTTCTCGGAGAGAATGCGCGAGGTAACGGGCGCTGGGGCGTTGTTTGGCATGTCCAGAACCGTTGTTATCCCACCAGATAGGGCGGAAATGGTTCCTGTGGAGAAATCCTCCTTGTATGTGCTCCCGGGATCCCTGAAATGAACATGCGCATCCATGCCTGCAGGCAGAACTAAACCGCTCACATCATAGTTCCTGTCCCCCCTGAGGTCCTTCTTTATCGATGCAATCTTCCCATCCTTTATTCCAATAGAACCTGTCTGAACGCTTCCTCTCCAGTAAAACTTTCCATTGATAACAAGATCGTAGTTCACAGAATCACCCGCTGAGATTCTTGCGGCGAACGGGGCCGTATGGACTGGTCTCCGTAAACACCTCCCCCTCAAAACTGTAGAGTTCAAAACCTCTCTTCTTCCATGAGTTAGGGCTCAACCCGGCCTTGATGCATGTCTGCTCAAGAAACTGCCTGCTGTCCCAGCCCCATTCCACAGGAACCTGTGGGAGAAGAAGGCCTCTATATGGGCCCATGGATGCAATCAGTCCGTGCCGCCCAACCTCTATCCTTTTTATGTACTCCTCAGGGCTCTTCACCCTTACCTTCACAGGAACCGTCAGAAGGCTGACCTCCACTGTGATTTTTTCCAGTTCATTCTCCATGAGCGGCAGAAAACGCGGGTCCTCACAGGCACCCCGTGCTGACCTTACAAGCGAGTCCACAAGAGGAAAAATCGGCTGTGGATATCCTATACACCCCCTTAAGTCTCCAGAAGGGTACTTGCTGAGCGTTACAAAGGTTCCCGCCGGTTTTTTAAATGATTCCGGGACCTCGTACTCCGTCTCCTCCTCACCCTTCACAAAGCGTTCTACAGCGTCTCGGGCTATGTTCACGGCAAGTTCACCTTCCTCATCGGTGTACATGATATCGGACTCCCATTCTCTTAAGGGATTTAAACCTATCTCTTTTCCTTCTAACGGATATTCTGCCATTGCCAGAGGTTTCGATTCTGGTTGGTCAGATATGGACAGCAATCTTTATTAACAGGGTGTGTATGAGGTATTATATGCGTTTCGTCAAGATATCACAGGAAGAGTTTCAGAACATCGGCAGGCTCTATGAAAGCGTTATGTCGTTTGCATCCTATGGACTGTTCCTGCGCGAAGGCCATGTATTCGGTGAGGATATTGCTGATATGGCCATGAAAGAGGCAGATTCCTACTTTGAAAGTGTGGCCGAAATCCTCAAGGCCCGGGGCTGGGTGGAGGATGTCGCTTTTTCTGAAAACGGAGCGATCGTACATGGCTCGGTGGAAGCTGGAACCGGATGGACAGAGCCGGGATGTCATAGACTCAGAGGCATTATGGAGAAGGTCTATGAGAAATACTTAAATAGGAAGGTTTCCATAACTGAAGTAAGCTGTGAGGGCAAGGGCGACAAGCAGTGTGAATTCAGGGTAAATGATTAAGGGGCAAGGTGATAGGATGAACGAGCAAATTAATGAAAGACTGTCGGGTCTCAGAGACTCCTGTGGAGCCGTGGCATCTGCGGTGCTCACCAGAGACGGGCTGGTAATTGCAGCAGATGTGCCACCAGGAACCTTTGTAGAGACCTTTGCGATCATGTGCGCAACCATGCTAGGGGCCGCAGTGACATCCAATAACGAACTTAAACGCGGAGTTCCTGAGAGAATAACAGTGGAAGGAAATGACACAAAAACATACATCCTCGCCACAGGGAAAAAGACACTCGCTGTCGCAGTTACCGACGGAGCATCGGATGATAATAAGGTATTCGAGCAGTTGAAGGCGATCGGCTCTCTTATAAATCAGTGATGATGTTAGCTCTTAAAAATTAGGAAAGTAAGAGGTTTTATTTGACATCTCAGATTCTATGCCATGTCCTCTATTTCCAGCTCTTCCAGCTTCTGTTTTGTCGGAACCCCTTCATTATCCCATCCTCTGGCCCTAAAGTAGTCATCCAGCATGGCGTTCATCTCCTCCACTGTGACATAGGAGCCCTTCGAAACACCCTCTGGTATGGGGTCCTGAGTTATTCTTGGAGGCAGTAGGCAATCCTTTCTGGTTATGCCCTCTCTGTAATTGAAGAGCCTTTTGATGTTGTTTATCCTCTCGCCTATCTCAAGAAGCTCTCCCTCCGTAAAAGTAACTCCAGTTACCGCTTTAAGTATCTCCGGGAACTCTTTAATGAGGAAGAAGCCTCTGGAAAACTTGCAGACACCCAGAGAGTCGTAGACGGTCATAAAGTCCTCCATCTCCTTTATCTCGTATCCCTTGTTTTCGGCCGAGAACCTGTCAACTCCACTGAACTTCCAGAACTTGCCAGTCAGTTCAAGAGCATAGGCGCCGGATCTGAGATGGCAGGCCCCTCTCGGGGATGTCATGAAAGCAAGAGCCATTCCTTTAATTCCTCTCACATCGTAGGCAGGTGGCTCCATTCCCTTCACATGAACCGCGTACCTCTCCGCACCCTTTCCAATCTTCTCAGCCATTCTTTTGACGCCTTCGGCCATAAGGTCACCGATTCTGCGCCTGTGAGCGATCATCTCCACCAATTGCGGTATCGCCTCAGAGCTTCCGAACGGCAGTTTAAATCCGATATCCGTCTCGCTCAGGATTCCTCGCTCATAGAGCTCCATTGTGAAACCGATAGTAACTCCTGTGGAAATGGTATCCAGACCATAGAGGTCACAGAGCTCGTTGGCCTTTGCAACCGCCTCAATGTCCGCATTCCCGCATGCAGCACCGAGAGAATAGAGGGTTTCATACTCTATACCATCCACCTTCGTGCCGGCATACGGCCCTTCCTTTATCGTAAACAGCTTTCCGCAGGGCTTTATACAGGTGTAACAGCCCTTGTTCTTCTCTGAATACCGAGGAGACCAGTAGTATGGGTCAATCTTCTCCCTCTCCTTGAAAACGCCCTCCTGGAAGTTGCGGGTTGGAAATGTTCCCCTCTCCGAATTCATCCACTCGAGAAACTCACCTGTGCCGTACTTTGTGTCATCCTTGAAGCTCCCGCTCTTCACCATTACCTTCTGCCACTTCTTGACGAGGTCCATTGTCTTCACAGGATCATGGATATTAACGCCCTTTGTTCCTCTGACCACTATAGCTTTTATCTTCTTCGAACCGAGAACCGCACCCAGACCGCCTCTTCCAGACTGCCTGTCTTCTGAGTCAATACCTGCATAGCGGACCAGATTCTCACCAGCAATCCCTATGCTTGCCACCTTCACATCGTCCCCAAGCCTTGACTTCAGTATCTCCTCCACCTCTCTGGTGCTCTTTCTCCATACATCCTTACAGGCAACAACCTTCACACTGTCATCATCTATGAAGACATAAGAAGGCTCCTCAGCAGCACCAGTAATCACAACAGCATCATAGCCAGCATATTTGAGCTCAGCGCCGATACTCCCGCCCATCACAGACTCGGATATGGTACCTGTAAGCGGAGATTTTGTACAGAAGAGAACCTTTCCAGAAGTGGGGATGGGGCTGCCATTCAGAACGCCGGGGGTCATTATGACCGCATTATCCGGGGAATATGGTTCTGTTCCCTTAGGAACTGTTTCGTAGAGAAGTTTCACAGCAAAACCATCACCGCCAAGATACTTCTTTATCATCTCCTCTGTAACCGGCTCTACCGATGTTTCGCCGCTGGAGACATTAATTCTGAGAATTCTGCCACTGTATCCGTCCATATCTATCCCTCCGTTATGAGCCTGTATACATCTTTAACATGCTCTTCATCTGCTTCCACATACCTTATACCGCCCTGTGTACATACCGTCACGCACTCTGGCTTTCCACCACAGAGGTCGCAGCTGTACGCAAGTCCGCCGGCCATCTGAATGGCCCCATAGGGACAGGCCTCGACGCACTCCCCACAGCCAGTACACTTGTTGTGGTCAATAGAAACCACTCCATCAATCTTAGATATTGCATCCTCCGGGCAGGCGGATATGCACTCAAAGTTGCAGCCGTTTCCGTGAACGCACACCACAGGAAGATCGATATCCACACTGCGCTTAACGATGTTTATTCCCGATTTGTGGGGATTCACCGCTCCAGTATGGGTGAGTGCACAGACAACCTGACACTCCCTGCATCCTGCACATCTTTCTGGATAAGCCATTATTATCTTCATACCAATACCTCGACACCTGAAAGGAGAGAGGATATAAAAAATACATTGTGCTTAAGTGAGCATAACGGTCCATGACTCCCACATAAAGAG
>Ga0114934_10001691_pt1 | contig 14318 bp, 9 predicted proteins | sample 4SBtaG_2_FD_99695 | JGI IMG/M metagenome (GOLD analysis project Ga0114934, IMG submission 99695) | Deep subsurface microbial communities from Kolumbo volcano to uncover new lineages of life (NeLLi) - 4SBTROV10_white metaG | ecosystem: Environmental > Aquatic > Marine > Volcanic ... | reverse complement strand
TATCCAACAATATCTTGTGTTGTAGTTTTTCGCTATCCAATAAAAACCCCAAATATTCAGTGTTCAAATAGGGTTGACTGTGGAGCCGGAAGCGATTTTTGTAAACCGGATTAAGATGGCCATTGCGGGTTAATAGTTCATTACGGTTATTGGCATTCACGCCGGAAATAAAATCTATGTTGCCTTTCAGAAACTCCAAAAATTCGGATTGTTTGTCGGCAATAAAAGAGATATTAATAGCATCTAAATAAGGTAATGAATTGCCACCAGAATCTTTTTCAAAATAATGTTCATTTTTTATTAAAATTAATTTTTCTCCTTCCTGCCAAAATTTAAAACGGAAAGGACCTGTCCCAACCGGATGAGAACGAAAATCCGCCTTGTAATACGCAATGGCTTCTTTGGGCACTACCGAACAATAGCTCATGGAAAGTAAACCTAAAAATCCCGGAAATGGTGTCTTTAAAAAAATCTTTAGTGTAGAATCATCAACTGCAATAAAACCATGATTTACAGTGTCTTGCTTGACCATATTAAAAATCCAACTCCCCGGGGAAGATAATTTGGGATCAATAATACGATTGAAACTATACACAAAATCATCAGCCTTAACTTTTCGTGTACCATGCGCAAAAGCAGTGTCATGATGAAAATACACATCTTGTCTTAAATGAAAAGTGTAAACTAACCGGTCATCAGATATTTCCCACCATTTTGCAATACATGGTTTTACATTCAGGTGCTTATCTAAAGCTACCAATCCGTTAAATAATTGATGTACAGGCCAAATATTCGTTTGCGATTTAGCAAAAGCAGGATCTAAAGAAGAAATTCCTTTGGATTCATTATAACAGAAAATTTTCTTGTCAGGGTATTTATTCGTGTGACACGAATACAAAAAGATAATAAAAAGAAAAAACCAGAAACTTTTTCTCATTAGAAAAAAATAAGGTGTAAAATTACCAAAACAAAGCGAATATTTATCAAAAGGTTTAAAATCTTTCTTAATTTTGAAACTTGAATTTTATGGCTACAATAGGAAAACTTAAAGTTACTTTTTTGGGTACTGGAACTTCTCAAGGAGTACCGGTAATTGCCTGTGATTGTCCTGTTTGTCAATCAAAAAATGATAAGGATAAACGCTTGAGAAGTTCAATATTGATAGAAAAAGGAAACACAAAAATTGTGATTGATACAGGCCCTGATTTTCGTTATCAGATGCTACGGGCAAAAGTGAAACGGTTAGATGCCGTATTATTTACACATGCGCACAAAGACCATACTGCCGGTATGGACGATATTCGTTCATTTAATTATCTACAGCATAGTGCCATGCCTGTTTATTGCGAAGAACTGGTTCTGAAATCATTAAAAAATGAATTTGCCTATGTCTTTGAAGATGATAAATATCCTGGTGTTCCTGAAATTGAACCACACATTATTTTACCTGATAACAGCTATAAGGTAGGCAATATTGAGTTCCACACTATCCGCGTTATGCATGCTCATTTACCTGTCATGGCTTTTCGCATTAATAATTTCGCCTATATTACGGATGCTAATTATATTGAACCCACATCACTGAATCGATTACAAGGGTTAGATGTTCTGGTTATCAATGCACTGCGAAAAAAACACCATGTATCTCATTTTAATTTGCAGGAAGCACTCGAGGTTATCGAAAAACTAAAACCTAAGAAAGCTTACCTGACCCATATTTCTCATTTGATGGGATTTCATCAAGAAGTATCGAAGGAATTACCTGCCAATGTTGAATTGGCACATGATATGTTGGAGGTAACAATATGAAAATAGGTGTAATAGATATAGGGACCAACACATTTAATTTTCTTATTGTTGAACAACAATATACTGATGATTTCACAATTTTAAAAAAAGAAATATATGCCGTAAAGTTAGGGGAACAATCCCTTTACAAAAATGTGATTGGTCATGATGCCATGATGCGTGCTGTTGATGCCATAAAGAAAATAAAAGTGCTTGCTGATAAAAATAATGTATTACAAATTAATGCTTTTGCCACTTCGGCTGTAAGAAGTGCAACGAATAAACATGATTTCCTAACTTTTTTGAAAGCTAAAACCGGTTTGGAAATTAATGTTATTTCAGGCGAAGAAGAAGCAACACTGATATCCTATGGTGTGAAGAAAGCAATTACAGGAATAAATAATGCCTCCTATTTAATTATGGATATCGGCGGTGGCAGTACAGAATTTGTTATTGTCCAAAACAATGAAATACTTTGGAAGCACAGTTTTCAACTGGGCGTTACCCGTTTATTGCAATATTTTTCTCCTTCTGACCCAATTACTAAAGATGAGGTTGTTAAGATTGAATCATACTTGACAGAGAAGTTACGACCATTAACTAAGGCATTAAATAATTATAAGATTAAAACGCTGGTAGGTTCTTCGGGCTCTTTTGATACCGTTGTTAATTTAATTATTAATCAGTTGCACAACCCAATAGGCTGGCGTCCAAGTACTTCATACACTATTGCAATAGAAGATTATATTTTGGTACATCGTTTGTTGGTGCTTTCTACACTTGAAGAACGAAAACATATGAAAGGGATGGACCCTATGCGTATAGAAATGATGGTATTGGCAACTATTTTTATTAAATTTGTAATTAAGAAATTTAATATTGAACAACTCATTCAATCGGCATACGCAATGAAAGAAGGTGCTGTTATAAAACTTTTAAAAACAATAACTAATGGCTAAAATACTTTTAATTGATGATGAGCGGAGCATTCGAAATACGATTAAAGAAGTGCTGGAATTTGAGAAGTTTGAGGTAGAAACTGCTGAAGACGGTGAACAAGGATTGGAATTATTTAAAAACAACCCCTTTGATGCCATTCTTTGTGATATCAAGTTGCCTCGGATAGATGGATACGAAATCTTTAATACAATTCATCAACTAAATCCCGATATTCCTATCATTATGATTTCCGGACATGGAACAATTGAAACAGCTGTGGACTTGATAAAAAATGGTGCTTACGATTATCTTGAAAAACCCATTGACTTAAACCGATTATTGATTACCGTTAAAAATGCTTCGGAAAAGAAAACCCTGCTGCATAAGACACAAGAACTAAGTAAAAAGGTAAATAAAAAGTACGAAATTGTTGGTAATTCCAAAGCTATTAATGAAGTAAAATCAATAATTGAAAAGCTTGCACCAACCGAAGCCAGGGTAATGATAACCGGCGCTAATGGAACCGGAAAGGAATTAGTTGCACATTGGCTTCATGAAAAAAGCAACAGAAATACGAATCCGTTTGTGGAGGTTAACTGTGCAGCAATACCATCAGAATTGATTGAAAGTGAATTGTTTGGGCATGAGAAAGGGAGCTTTACTTCTGCGGTAAAACAGCATAAAGGTAAATTTGAACAAGCTGATAGTGGCACATTATTTTTGGATGAGATTGGTGATATGAGCTTAAGTGCACAGGCAAAGGTTTTGCGGGCGTTACAGGAAAATAAGATTTCCCGTATTGGTAGTGACAAAGATATTCATGTAGATGTCCGTGTGATTGCTGCCACCAATCAAGATTTAAAACAAATGATTGCAGAAAAACGATTCCGGGAAGACTTATTTCATCGTTTAAGTGTAGTGGTCATAAAAGTGCCATCGCTTAATGAACGATTAGATGATATTGATTTGCTTGCAGACCATTTTTTAAACCAAATAGCGGTAGAGTATAAAATATCAAAAAAAGACATAGAGAAACCGGCAATAGAGGCGTTGAAAAAACATGATTGGACCGGCAATATTCGTGAGTTGAGAAATGTAATTGAACGACTCGTTATTCTTTCGGGAAAGACAATTACAGCTAATGATGTGAAAAAATTTCTTTAGGGGAGTTCTAATAAAAAAATTACTAAATATGCTTTCTTTTCAAACAAACTATTGATTCGTTCCTAATAATTGAATTGAATTAGGCATTTAAGCAATATTACATTTTGTACACCCTGTCTTGTCCTTGTTTATAATGAGTACAGATTTATAGGAACATTTTTTTATGCATAAGTTCAATATTAACCATTTCTTTCTTTCTGCAATAATCTATTGCGGAAGAGAAAATTTGATGAACTTCCGATATAAAATATGATACGATGAAGTTAATTAAAAAAATAAACACACCCCTTAATCCCCTCTTAATAGAGGGGAAACAATCCTTCCCCTTAACAAAGAGCTTGTCCCGATGAATGGCGGGAGGGATTGAGAGGGTTGTAAAAGATGTAATTTTGTTCCCTCAAATATACGGTTTTAACATTATTTACTATGTGCCTAATTCAATAATTGTATCAAAGTGCTTTTTATGGTTTCGTTTGGCAACTGTCTGGCTGTCTTGCCAAACATCCCATCATAGAAATTTCCCATTAATATATCCGAAAAACATAAGGTAATAATCATTTCCAGTAAATCACGCGGATGCACTTGTCTTATTTTTCTAGTTTCTATCGCTTCATTTATTCGCCTGTAAAAATTTAAAACCCCTTTCTTAAATGTTACAGGCAGGTTATCATTAAACAAATTCACTAACGATGGATTCCGTTTTAATTCCCTTGCCATCATATTAATGTACAATGGATGCTTTTTTTTATAGTCAAGTAATGAATCAATTAACCGGGAGATTTTATCTAAAAAATCTTCGTTCTTTTCAAAAACAGGAATCATTGCTTTCAAAAAATCCTGAATAATAAAGGCAAATGATTTTTCGAAAAGATTTTGCTTGCTCCTGTAATAATAATGTATTAAAGCTTTATTTGTTCCGGATGCATCTGCCAAATTCTGTGTTGAGATTTCAGAGAAACTTTTCTCAGAAAATAACTGAATGGCTTTTAATAAAATTTTTTGTTCCGTATTTATTTTATCCATATAGTTTATCTAACTAGTTTAACCAATCGACAAATTTAAATATAATTTATTTGTTGAAAAAAATATTTTGTCATTACTTTTAAAAAAAATATTTTTGACGAAATTTAAATTATTACAATCATGAAAAAATTATCTGTATTTTTTGTTGTGGTATTTATCGGCTTAACTTCTTTTGCCCAAATAGGTTCTACCTGTTCTACGCCATTCATAATTAATTCGTTACCATTTACGCTTAGTGCCTCTAATGATAGCACGGGCAACAATTACGATAGTATTTGTGGCAGTGTCTATTCAGACGAAAATGATTTTGTTCTGGAATACTCACCGGCTAATGACATATATGTAAGTATTAATACTAGTGGAACGAATGTATATACCGGACTTTTTGTAACCAATGGTTGTCCCGATATAGGAAGTTGTGTCAATTACAATGAAGCACCGTTAGGAAATCCATCGTTAGGCGATGTTTTTTTAACAGGTGGAAATACATATTATATTGTAATCTCTACAAACGATCCGACAGGTTACGGATTAAATACTTCAACTGCATTTACGATAGATATAAATGAATTACCGCCTTATGATGCTGGCGTAACTGCCATTTCCGGACCGATTTCAGGCTGTTCGTTAACAAATTCGGAAACAATAAATTGTACAATAAAAAATTTTGCTGTAGATACTATTTCCAACTTTGATGTAAATTATTCTGTAAATGGTGGTGCTATCGTTACAGAAACTTATACAGGTTCAATATTACCGGATAGTACCGCTGATTTTACATTTTCTACACCTGCTGATTTATCAGGTACAGGAACATTTGAGATTATTGCTTATACCGGTTTAACAGGGGATGCAGACAATACGAATGACGATGATACAACTTATATTTATTCAACGCCTGTCGTTAGTGCTTTCCCATATACTCAGGACTTTGAATCCGCTTCCTATTGGTTCACTTATGGCAACCTGTCATCATGGGAATTAGGTGTTCCTGCCGGCGCTGTAATAAATTCCGCTGCCTCACCTACCCATGCATGGGTAACAAATTTGACCGGAAACCATAATGCTGAAACCTCTTACCTTGAAGGTCCCTGTTTTGATTTTTCATCATTAGCAACACCAAGAATACAATTTAATATTTGGTATGAAACGACACAGGTATTGAATACACTTGCTGTTGAATATTCAACGGACAATGGCATTACCTGGCAACAGCTACCTTCAGGTTCTTCTGCAACCAATTGGGATCAACCATGGTCCGGCTCTTCATCCGGCTGGGTGCATGCAGCTAATACAGTTCCATCATTAGGTGGTTTACCGAATGTAAAATTTAGATTCACATTTAATGCAATGTTAGCCAATAATGAAGGAATCGGAATTGATGACATTGAAATTTCAGATTGTGTAGCAGGCGTTCCGGTTGCTGATTTTTCTTTTATTCAGGATACAACACATGTCATATTCATTAATAATTCTTCGAATGCAACTTCCTACTACTGGGATTTTGGTGATTTTCAAACTTCTACCGATGTTTATCCCATCCATGATTATTTGGCAATTTCAAACTCATACACGGTAATGCTTGTCGCCATGAATGACTGTAATTCCGATACCACCTATCAAACCATTGATGTCGCTGTTGGAAATGAATTACAAAGTGAGCATAAACAAATAACAATTTATCCGAATCCTGCACAGGACAACCTTACCATTTCAATGATCTCTCCTGAAACAAACCAATCAAATGCACAATTACGAATTATAGATATTAGTATTCTAGATTTAACAGGGGAACAGGTTAAAAGTATTAAGGCTAAAGCGCAGAGTAAATATATCGTAAATTTAAAGAAATTACCAAATGGACTTTATTTTGTAAAAGTGCTGACAGATAAAGGAACTATCATTAAAAAATTTGTGAAACAAAATTAAAAACATTCCCACGACATCCTCAACTTAAATGGAAAAAATGTAAATATAGATAGAAGCCCCTTATTTTAATTTTCTCGTAATTAATCATTAATCATCATTTAACCCGCATTATTTTCGAGTTGATCTATTACGAGAAAAAATCACTTCAAAATCACGCATTTACTCATATTTTCCTCCTCTCAATAGCGGGGATCTTTTTGAATCTTTCATAACTAACCATTCATAATTAATTAATCTTCTTCACCAAAAACAGATAAACCGGAAAGTGGTCACTATAACCACCTATAAAATTATCGCCCGAAAAAGTACGAAAAGGGTAGCCTTTATATCTCCCCTCGTCAGTCGTTATAAATTTTTTATTGAAAACATGTGCCTGATAAAAATGATATCCACTATCCTTTAACAAAGCAGGTGTCAAAATCATATTGTCAAATAAGTTCCATGAATCATGCCATGCCAAAGAACCGATTCCCTCTTTGTAAAGCGTTATCATAGGATTATAGAAATATCCTTTGGACAATAAACTTTTATCATCAGTTGCTTTTAAATGGTTCTTTAAACTGGGGTCAACCGGGTCATCATTCAAGTCGCCCATCATAATAACTTTTGCATTCGCATCCACTTTCAATAACGAATCGGCAATGGAACGACACAGGTCGGCAGCATCATTTCTAAGGGGACGGCTGCGTTTTTCCCCGCCATATCGTGAGGGCCAGTGATTGACAATAAAATATATTTGTTCGCCATCAAGAAGTCCGGAAACGAGTAATTGATCACGCGTACGAAAATCCTTTTTATCAGGTACGGTCAATCGATAAGATTTTGAATCAATGACTTTAAAATATTTTGGACGATAGAGTAAAGCCACATCTATACCTCTTCTGTCGGGAGAATCATAATGAATGATATGGTAGTTGTAAGGTTTTAGTTTTGGTGTATTAATCAAGTCTTTTAGAACGGAAATATTTTCAACCTCCGAGATACCAAGTATAGCCGGCGGCTCTTGTGCTTTATCAACGCCAATTTTAGATATAACCTCCGATAAATGCGCCAATTTTATATTATATTTTTTTGTATTCCATCGCTTACTACCTTGTGGTGTAAACTCTTCATCTTTTACATTTGGTTCATCAATGGTATCAAAGAGATTTTCTGAATTATAAAAAGCAACAGTAGCAATTTTGTATTTTGCTTCCTGTGCTGAAACATTGGCTATTGATAAAAACAATAAACCAACTAATACTAAAACACTAACATAAGAATGAAAACGATTAGTTTGGTTTATTTTCCCAAAAGTATTCGGTAGTAAACTATGCCGATTGACTAACAATCTTAATTTTGAACGAAGAAAGAAATTAAGCAACTTATTAGCCGTTTGGTAAGAGCAAAAACGATAAAGGATTGTCAACATTGTTTGATTTTTTTGAACAAAATTAATTATTTTTTGGCAATTTGATTTTGTCAAACAATTATTTATTTACTTTTGTTTTCCATTTTTTGAAAAATACCTGAGATGAGATTTTTTACTTTTACAATTATTTTCTTCTATTTGTTTGTAGGGCAAATAGTTGCCCAAAACGGAAATATTGGAGACACATTAATTAATACAGATATTCCTCAAATCACTATTTCCGATGATGAATCAGGGCAAGGTGAAGAGGGTGACCAAAATATTTCCGGACTTTTACAAGCTTCGCGTGATATTTTTGTTTCTACGGCAGGTTATACCTTTGGACCTACTCGTTTTAGGATAAGAGGGTACGACAGTAAAAATACTTCCGTATTAATGAATGGCATTTCATTGAATGATGTTGAGTCGGGAAGAGCTTATTGGTCTCGTTGGGGCGGTTTGAATAATGCAACACGAAACAAACAAATTCTTTTTGGATTACAAACAACACCCTATTTATTTTCCGGAATTGGTGGCATGACCAATATGGATACGCGTGCCTCTCATTTTCGCAAAGGTTCTTACTTAACTTATTCTTTGGCCAATGTCAGTTACAGACAACGAATAATGGCAACTTATGCTACCGGCATGATGGATAATGGGTGGGCATTTGCTTTTTCAGGTTCCCGCCGTTGGGCTAATGAAGGCTATGTTGAGGGGACTTTTTATGATGCTTGGGCGTATTTTTTTGCGGCAGAGAAAAAACTGAATGATAAGCAAAGTTTGAATTTAACTATTTTTGGTGCCCCTACGGTAAAAGCAAGAGGCAGTGTTTCTACACAAGAAGCTTATGATTTAACAGATAATAATTACTACAATTCTTATTGGGGTTATCAAAATGGGGTAAAACGCAACGCTCGTGTTAGCAATTATCACCAACCGAGTATCTTACTGAATCACTATTGGAAAATAAATGATAAAACAAAGTTGACTACCGGACTAGGATATACCTTCGGGCGTGGCGGTTCCACAGCACTTAACTGGTACGATGCAACGCATCCGAGTGAAATTGGAAACTATCTGACAGATGTGGATTTAGGATATAATGATCCGAGGCCGGATTATTACCGCTATTTACCAAGTTATTATGCCGGTACAAATCCTGAATTGTATAACCAACTAACTAACTTATGGCAAAACGATGAGTCCACTCGTCAACTAAATTGGGATTATTTTTACTTTGCCAACAAAAAGAATTTATATACAGTCAACAATGTTGATGGTATTGCCGGAAAGAATGTAACGGGCAATCGTTCAAAATATATTGTAGAAGAACGGCGTAATGACCAAAATAGATTGGATTTCACTTCTGTATTAAATCATTCGGTTAATGACCATATTGAACTTTCAGGAGGTATTAATGCAATAATTTACAAGGGCATGCACTATAAAGTCATTAATGATTTATTGGGCGGTGATTACTGGGTAGATATTGATCAGTTTGCCGAACGCGATTTCAGTGATGAATTTGTAATACAAAACGATACAGCACATCCAAACCATATTGTAAAAGTTGGTGATAAATTCGGTTACGACTATACCGCCAATGTAAATCAATACGGTGATTGGGCTCAAGCTGCTTTCACCTACAATAAAGTTGATTTCTATGCCGCCATTCAAAATTCATATACTCAATTTTGGCGGACAGGTAATATGACCAACGGGAAATTCCCATACCATTCAGGTGGTAATTCCGAGAAACAAAACTTCTTTAACTACGGAACAAAATTTGGATTAACCTATAAAATTACCGGCAGACATTATGTTTCCGTTAATACAGCTTATATTACGCGTGCCCCAAATTTCAGAGATGCTTATATTTCACCCCGAACACGAGATTTTGTGGTTGATGGACTAACCAACGAATCAATAATGACCGGCGACATCAATTATTATTTAAGATATCCTAAACTTAAAGCTCGTGTCACTGCCTATTATACAGAATTTAGAAATCAAATTTATAATCGTAGTTTTTATCACGATGAATTGCGGACTTTTGTCAACTATGCCATGACTGGTGTCAATAAGCTGAATACAGGATTAGAAACCGGTATTGAAGCCGATATTACACCAACAATTGTTTTGACCGGTGTCGTCGCAAAAGGCGATTATATTTACAACTCACGACCGAAAGTAACCATTACACAAGACAACAGCTCCGAAGTGTTGGCACAAAATCGGACGGTGTATTTAAAAAATTATAAGGTAGGTGGGTTTCCTCAATCTGCTGCCTCCGTGGGATTCAAATATAAGAATCCGAAATATTGGTTTGTTGGTGCCAATGCCAATTATTTTTATGATATATATGTCGATATTAATCCGGATAGAAGAACAGCTGAAGCCATGCAAGGCAGTGATCCGGAAATGCAAGGCATTGTAAATACCGACCCACAATGGAATGCAATTTTAGAACAAGAACAATTAGACCCCGGTTTTACTTTTAATCTATATGGTGGAAAATCATGGAAATTCAAGAAGTATTACATTTATTTGAATGTCAGCGTAAACAATGTATTAAATAATACGGATTTAGCTACCGGCGGATTTGAACAATTGCGTTTTGATAGAAACAATATTGATAAATTTCCTTCTAAATATTTTTACCTTTATGGTAGAACCTATTTTATTAATTTAAGTTGCAGATTTTAATTTTTATATCATGAAAAAAATATCGTTTTTATTTATTTCTACTTTACTGATAATTGTATCAGTTACATCGTGTGTTAAACGGGAATATGATGAACCACCTGCTGTTGTTATTCCTACGGGCAATGTATTAACTATTGCCGATTTATATCAAATGTATCAGGATAGTGTGGTGGCACAGGGTGTTCCACAATATAAATTTACAGGTGATTATTCCGTATATGCTGTAGTCAGTATGGATGATAAACTGGGGAATATTTATAAAACCGCTTATGTTCAGGATGGAAACAATGCTATGAAACTACATACATTGTCCTCCGGTGGATTATATCAAGGCGATAGTATTCGCATTTATCTGAAAGGCCTTTTGTTGATGGATTACAATGGTATTTTACAATTGGACTCTGTAAATGTGGATAAAAATATTTTTAAACAAGCCACTCAAAAAGTTATAAGTCCTTTACATGTTACGATTCCTGAATTAGCTGCACATATCAGTGATCCTACCTATCAATGTAAATTAGTAATACTCGATAGTGTTCAGTTTGTTGACCCAAATCAGACCTATGCTGACCCTGCTAACCTGAATGACAGAAATTGTATGTTGACCGATAAAGACAGAAATCAGATTATTGTTCGTAATAGTGCCTATGCTACTTTTGCCGGCGATTCTCTACCAAAAGGAAATGGTTCACTTATTGCCATCATGGGTGTTTACGGAAGTGATTTACAGCTTTATGTCCGTTCAACCGATGAACTAAAAATGAATAACGCAAGATTTCCTGATCCCTATCTTAACAAAAATTTTGATGATGGGAGTGTTACTTCCGGTGGATGGACAACACAAGAAGTTACAGGAAATATTCCATGGACAATTTATGGCGGAAATGTTGCCAGTATCTCTAACTATAATGGCAGTAGTAATACTGCTTGCGAAACATGGCTAATTTCCCCTGCTATGGATTTATCATCAGCAGTAGGTCCTGTTCTTACATTCCAAAATGCAAAAAACTACACAGGACCGGATATGTTATGTGAAATATCAACGGATTATGACGGAAGTTCTGCACCAAGTACGGCTACATGGACCAGTGTTAATTACACAAAATCTACGGGTGGGTTCTCCTTTGTAAATAGTGGAAATATCGACTTGTCCAATTATTTGTCATCATCGGTTTATGTGGCTTTTGTATATACTGGAACTAATTCAGACGGAGCAACTTGGGAACTTGATAATGTGTTGGTTGTAGAAAATTAATATTTTTTTAATCTATTTAACCTTAAAAGTAATTATTTTACTATAATTTTGTAATCAGATTTATTAATTAAAATTTATAGCTCATGAGAAAGTTTTACACATTTATTCTTCTAATAGCCATTGTCACAGTGGCTAATGCACAAGTTTTTACATCCAGCTTTGAAAGTTGGACAGGTGGTGTTCCTGACGGTTGGATGGGAACAGAATCAAGCATTTATGCTGATAGTGTTATTCAGATAACATCTGGCACACAATATGGTACAAGTGCTGCCCAGTTAGTAAATACAACATCATCGCATAAACGATTTACTACGCAACCAATGCAAGTTGATGCAGGTCAATCCTATGAAATCACATTCTGGGTAAAAGGTCAGGGTGATATTAGAACTGCCGTATATGATACTACATGGGGTACCTATAACAGTTATATTTCTGTTAATTCAAATACTTGGACTTCTTATTCACAAACGGTTACTGCTTCTGCAAGCTCTGCAACAGGCGAGTTTATTATCTCGGTTAGAAATACGGTTGGTCCGGACCATTTACAATTAGACAGCGTTGCTATTACAACGACAACAGTTCCAAGCGTGACTATTCATGACATTCAATATACAACTAATATCTCCGGTGACTCGCCTTATAACGGACAAGCTGTTAATACAGGTGGTATTGTAACTGCCATTGATTCTTCAGGTCATTTTTGGGTACAAGGCGGACCTGGTGCATGGGATGGCGTTTATGTATATGATATGAACCAAACCGTTGCTATTGGTGATAGTATTACATTTACAGCGAATGTATCTGAATATAATAATTTAACTGAATTGTCAGGTGTTGCTTCTTTAGTGGTCGTTAGTTCAGGTAATTCTTTATATGCCCCGGTTGTTGTGACAACAGGAGATATGGCTTCAAATGGTGAAGCTTACGAAGGCGTATTAATAAAAGTTTCTAATGCAAATTGTACTAATGCTAATGCAGGATATGGTATGTGGACGGTAGATGATGGTTCTGGTGCATTAAATACAGATGATGATATTTACGCTTTTACGCCAACTTTAAATTCACATTATGATATTACGGGTATTGGTAATTATTCTTACAGTGAATATAAAATTTTACCAAGATATGTAAATGATATTACAATTTCTTCAGGCATTGAAAATGTTGATAATAATGCCACAATTTCAATTTTCCCTAACCCTGCTGCAAACTATTTCACAATTCAGTCTGATAAAAAAATTACTTCTGTTGACCTATTTAATGTAGTTGGCGAAAAAGTTATAACATTTGAAGGTAACTTGGTTAATTATCCGGTTTCAGAATATAAAGCTGGCATTTATTTTGTTAAAATCCATACTGCTGAAGGAAACATTATAACAAGCCGAATTAGAATCTCAAAATAAAATATTTATAATTTTTTGTTTTCATGTCTAAAACCCGGATTTCTATATTAGAAATCCGGGTTTTGTTATTTCTAATCTCAGATTTCCTGACCCAGCAGGAAAATTAAGTGATACCTATTTTTTTATACCTATAATCCCGTCCCGTCCCTCTTGAAGCGGGAAGGGAAGGGATAAATCGATAATCAATATCTTAGTCCCGTAGGGACAAAATATTTATAGAAAATAGTTCCAAAAAAATATAAGTCCCGTTAGGGACGATATATTTATTGAATATCTTTTAGGTTTATGACGACATAAAAAAGCAGAACATTTGGCTTTAGCTTCGGAAGTTAATAGAAAAATAAACACCCCCCTTAAACCCCTCTTAATAGAGGGGAAACTCATACAAATGAGGATGAGAAAGCAAGGACATTAAGTTAATAAATCTTCCGTCATTGCGAACGAGGAACGAGTGTGGCAATCTGCTGATATTAAAGAGATTGCTTCGGCACACTGCCTCGCAATGACTATCATTTTCCTATTTATTTTTTCAGCATCTCTATAAATTGCTGTAAATCTGATTGTTAAAAATTATAGGTCAGGAAGTCTGAATCTGTTATTCTGCATTCGTATAAATTTTGTATTATTGTAATATGATTGAAATAAATAATTATAAGCTTGTCTGGCGATAGACAGGATGAAACGCAACTTGGTATGAACTTGCAAACAGGCGTACAAT
>Ga0114934_10001690_pt1 | contig 14318 bp, 13 predicted proteins | sample 4SBtaG_2_FD_99695 | JGI IMG/M metagenome (GOLD analysis project Ga0114934, IMG submission 99695) | Deep subsurface microbial communities from Kolumbo volcano to uncover new lineages of life (NeLLi) - 4SBTROV10_white metaG | ecosystem: Environmental > Aquatic > Marine > Volcanic ... | reverse complement strand
TTTTTGGTAGAAACATTAACAATATTAAAATTAGCATTATTTAAAATGCACAACGGGTGGTTAAGATATATTTCTATACTTTTATCAATCAAACCAACCATTATGAAAAAGCTAATCTTAGTGTTCCTAATTTTCTCAATTCAAATACAAGCACAACAAATCCTATCTGAAAAAGAACGCGCTGTTGTAGTTGATGAAATTCTTACCCATAGATTTAATAATCTGCTTCCAAAATTAATGGATCTTACAGGTATTGATATGTGGATTTTAATTTCCAGAGAATATAACGAAGACCCAGTTTTAAAAACCATGCTACCAGCAACGTGGTTAAATGCGAGACGACGCACTATTATTTTATTTTACAGAAATAAAGAAAAAAATACCATTGATAAATTAGCAGTAGCACGATATAATTTTGGTGATAATATTACATCAGCTTGGGATAAAGCTAAAGAACCTAATCAATGGAAGCGTTTAGTGCAACTCATAGAAGAGCGAAACCCTAAAAGCATCGGATTGAATTTTTCTACACATTTTAATATCTCGGATGGACTTGATAAAACGGATTATGATGCGTTTATGCAGTATCTTCCAAAGAAGTTTAGTAACAAAGTAGTTTCGGCTGAAAAATTGGCTACCGCTTGGATTGAAACTAGAACACCTCGAGAAATGATAATTTACAGACAACTTGTTGATATTACTCATAGTATTATTGCTGAAGCCTTTTCAGAAAAAGTGATTACAGCAGGAATAACAACAACTACTGATGTGGAGTGGTGGCTACGACAAAAAGTTACTAATCTTGGTTTAGATACTTGGTTTCATCCATCGGTAGATGTGCAGCGTAGTAGTGAGGTTTTGGAAAGCCATATTTATTCATTTGATGATAGACCAAACAAAATGCTTATTCTACCCGGAGATTTATTGCATTGCGATTTTGGTATTACGTATTTGCGTTTAAATACAGATTGTCAAGAACTTGCCTATGTTCTTAAGCCCAATGAAACGGAGCCTCCTATATATTTGCAAAATGCTTTAGTAGAGGGCAATGCGGTACAAGATATTTTTATTTCAAATTTTGAAAAAGGAAAAACAGGAAATCAAATATTATTAAAATCTTTAGAAGAAGCAAAAGCTCAAGGGTTACAACCAGCAATATATACACATCCATTAGGTAGCTATGGGCATTCTTCTGGTCCAACTATTGGAATGTGGGATGCACAAGAAGGAGTTACAGGCGCAGGAGATTATCCGTTATATCCAAATACGGTTTATGCTATAGAGTTAAATACTACAGTCAATATTCCACAATGGAAACGAGATATACGCATAATGCTTGAGGAGGCTGGATTCTATGGAGAAAATGGATTTAGATATGTAAATGGAAGACAAACCAAGTTGCTTACAATTCCAAGAGTTAATAATCATCAAGGCAATTAAACCTAGTATAAGGTAACTATTGTTGCATTTTGAAATAATAATCTGCTGATCGTTTTCCAGAGCCATACAACAAAAAGAAAATGCAAAGAATAAATACAGTAATTGATAAAATTAAATTTGTGGTATTCATTTCACCAACAAAGTTTATTATTACAGCTCCAATAATTATTGGTACCTGTGCAATTATTGCCCAACGTGTTAGTAATCCAAAAATGATTAACAAGCCACCTATAAGATGTGCTGGGGCAACATAGTGTAAAGCTATCATACCTCCAGCAAGGTTTTGAATGGGTTTAAAGAGATCAATCAAAACTTGGGTGTCATTCATAAAATGTAATCCTTTAATAAATATAATTATACCTAAAGCAATTCTAAATAAGTCAATTGCAAGATATGTATGTCTATTTGCCCACTTGTTTAATGTTTTAACCGTTCCCATGATTATTACAGTTTAATAAGTTAATTGCATTAAGATACAGAAATTTGGTGACATATTAAAATTTCATTTTATGAAAATTTTGAATTTACAATTAGTTTTTTTATTAAATTGCAGCTTTAAAAATAGATTATGAAAAAGAATTTTTTACTTGTGATTTTTGGTTTAAGCCTTTCATTTCAATTTGTAAATGCACAACAAGTAAATGGTATACAGCGTGGTCAAAGAGGGTATGTCCCTCCACCTGTTAATAATACGACTACTTATATCGAGCTTAAGAATCCATATGAAGAAGTATCTATAATGTTGCCAAAATGTGTTGAGGTCTTTAATTTAGATGACTTTGAGAAAGAAATTATCAAAGGCATACTGTTAAAAAACTTTGAAAATCAAAATGTAATACTTAGTGATGAGGGAAACAGTCGTGAGGAAAGAAAAAAGAAGTTAGCTGAATTAGATAAGGAATTTTATAAGGAATTAGCATTGATTTTATCAACTGATGAAATTGAGAAGTTTAAGCTTATGGATTTTTCAGAAACTAAAGCAGAGAAAAAACAAAAAAAGAGAAAAAAAAGAAATAAAGGAAATAAAGGAAGGTCATAAAAAAAGAGTGTGGAAACACTCTTTTTTTATTTTCGTCTTTTTTGACTTATTGGTTTCGTCTTGAAAATATTATAGTAAGCATATTTTTTGTAAATTTAAAACAAAAACGGTATGAAAGCTATAGTTGTTTTGTTATTGCTTTGTTTAGGATTTCAAAGTACTTACTCACAAAAAAAAATCACAATATATTGGGATGCATCATATTCCATGAAAGATAGACAGCTTAATCGCGAACTTCTTTTTCTAAATAAGTTTTTTCAAAAAAACAAAACAGCTTCTGTTAAGTTGGTTATGTTTAGTAATGCAATTATACTTCAAGAAAACTATAAAATTGATCCAGGCAATTGGGATAATTTAAAAGCAGAATTAAAGCATACAATTTATGACGGAGCAACATCATATTCAAATTTATTCAAAGATGATTATGATGAATGTTTTTTGTTTACTGATGGTGTTGAAAACTTGGATATATTAAAGCCACCAACTAACAAGCCTATCCATATAATTTCAACATTGCCAGATTCAAATGCTATCCAATTAAAATTAATAGCCGATTTATCTTCTGGGTCTTATGTGTATTTAACTAATCAATTTAATATTCCAGAAAGTAAAGAAAAAATTGAACAGCTTTCTATGTCTACTAATGTTGGATATATAACAGGATTTATATCTGGTGCTGAAGGTCCTTTAGAAAATGTAAGTATTATTAATAAGAGTACTAACCAAGGCATCGCTTCAGGGATAAATGGCAGTTATAAAATAAAAGCAAAGGAAAATGATATTTTGGTTTATACTTATTTGGGTAAGAAAACAGTAAATATTAGAGTAACCAATGTGAGTTCTATTAATGTTTCAATGCAAAATATTGATGTAAACTTAGATGAGATTGTAGTTACAGCTGAAAATGATAAGGAAGAATTAGTAAATACGGGAAACACAACCGTTGATAAAAAAAGGCTAGGTTACACAATTGTATCTATTGGGTCAGACGAAATTTCTTCAATTGATACTGATGTTAAGCAAGCAGTTAAAGGTCAATTTGCGGGATTGAAAGTTCAAAATAATGCTGGTCTTACTAAGGTAGATTTAAGCCAATTTTTAGGGAGAGGTAATAATATGACAATAACAGGAAATCAATACGGACTCGTTGTTTTAGACGGCATCCCTCTGCAAACTTCTGATTCGAGTGTTTTTAATAAATTAGGTGGAGCTGCATCAACAAGTCATATAAATCCAGATATGATTGTAGATATCACCTATTTAAAAGGATTGGCTGCTACAAACAAATACGGAACTTTAGGAGCTAATGGGGTGCTTTTAATAACCACAAAAAACGCAGTAGGAGATAAGGCGACTAAAAAGAAGAAAATTAATTTAGGAACTACAGCAACATATTCTGGTAATGCAACACTTATTTCTGGCTTGGCAGACACACCATATATCAACAAATTAAAACTGTCCAAATCTATTGACGAGGCATTTAACACATATTTAACTCAAAGAAAAACCTATGGGAATGAGCCTGAGTTTTACTTAGATGTATATGATTATTTTGAAGGATGGAATAATGAAATACTTTCTAAGCGCGTACTGTCAAACATATATGAGATTGCTTTTGATAATCCTAATATGTTAAGAGCGTTATCTTATAAGCAACAAGCTAAAAAAAATTATGATGATGCAATTATTACACTTCAGCAAGTATTAAAATTGAAGCAAAAGCAATCACAATCGTATAGAGACCTTGCCCTTGCATATACATATGCCAATGATTATAACAAAGCTTTAAAAATATATAATGATATTGATAAAAATATTGCTGTTTATAATTCTAATTTCAACGGACTTAAAAAAACAATTACAAACGATGCTAAAAGCTTAATATCAAGACATAAAGAAAAATTAAATATCTCAGGTGTTAATCCTTTGTATTTGCGACCAATTAAGTATAAAGCAAGAATTGTTTTTGAATGGAACAATTTAAATTCTGAATTTGATTTAGATATAATTAACCCGCAAAAGCGTTTTTTTACATGGTCGCACACAAGAGGAGAAAACTTCAATAGAATAGAGCAAGAACATGAACAAGGTTATGGTTTAGAGGAGTTTTATTTAACGTCTTCGGATGTTGGGGAGTGGACATTTAATATTAAATTTTACGGAAATTACGTAAATGTTGATGAGCCAACCTATGTTAAGATTACGACATATAAAAATTTTGGCTCTGCTAATGAAACTAAAGATATTCAAGTAATTAAATTAGCCAAAAAGAATATAGAACAAACGGTTTCTAAAGTAGTAGTAAATTAAACTTGTAATACACCTAGATTAAAAGGTTTTGTAATAGGTGAGTGGTTTGCAGCTTCTATTCCCATACTTATCCATTTTCGAGTATCTAAAGGATCTATAATAGCATCAGTCCAAATTCGTGAAGCAGCATAATATGGCGACGTTTGATTATCATAACGCGATTTTATATTATTAAAAAGTTTGTCTTCTTTTTCTTTCGTGATTTTTTCGCCTTTCTTTTTCAAGGATGATTTTTCAATTTGCAGTAATACTTTTGCAGCACTATTACCACTCATTACCGCAAGTTCTGCACTAGGCCATGCAACAATTAATCGTGGATCATATGCTTTTCCGCACATAGCATAATTTCCAGCACCATAGCTGTTTCCAATAATTATTGTGAATTTTGGCACAACACTATTACTTACAGCATTTACCATTTTTGCACCATCTTTAATGATGCCTCCTTGCTCACTCTTACTACCTACCATAAACCCAGTTACGTCCTGTAAAAAAACTAAAGGGATTTTCTTCTGATTGCAATTGGCAATAAATCGTGTTGCTTTATCAGCACTATCACTATATATGACACCGCCAAACTGCATTTCTCCTTTTTTAGTTTTTACAACTTTACGCTGATTAGCCACAATACCAACTGCCCAACCATCAATTCTGGCATAAGCTGTTATGAGTGTTTTTCCGTAACCAGCTTTGAATTCTTCAAATTCGCTATCATCAACCAAACGTTTAATAATTTCATACATATCGTATTGTTCCGAACGACTTTTAGGTAGGATTCCATAAATATCCTCAGGATTCTCCTTAGGTTTTATTGACTTAGCTCGGTTAAAACCAGCTTTGTCAAAATCACCAATTTTGTCAATAATATTTTTTATGGTATCTAAAGCGTCTTTATCGTCCTTAGCTTTATAATCGGTTACACCACTTATTTCACAATGCGTTGAAGCACCTCCAAGAGTTTCATTATCTATACTTTCTCCAATTGCTGCCTTTACCAAATAACTTCCTGCAAGAAAAATACTCCCAGTTTTATCAACAATTAAAGCCTCATCACTCATAATAGGCAAATAAGCACCACCTGCAACACAACTTCCCATTACTGCAGATATTTGGGTAATTCCCATACTGCTCATAACGGCATTATTTCTAAAAATACGCCCAAAATGTTCTTTGTCTGGAAAAATTTCATCTTGCATCGGTAAATACACGCCAGCACTATCCACCAAATATATAATTGGTAGCTTATTTTCAATAGCTATTTCCTGAGCTCTCAAATTCTTTTTAGCCGTAATTGGAAACCAAGCACCTGCTTTTACAGTGGCATCATTGGCTACAACAATGCATTGCTTACCTTTTATATAACCAATCTTAACTACAACTCCGCCAGAAGGACAACCGCCATGTTCTTGATACATATCCTCACCAGCAAAAGCTGCTATTTCAATACAGTTTGTTTTGCTATCTAACAAGTAATCAATACGTTCACGAGCTGTTAATTTTCCCTTAGCATGATGCTTTTCAATACGACCTTTTCCGCCACCTAGCTTAATTTTTGACAAGCTTGTAGTTAAATTTGATACTAAAAGTTTATTGTGATCTTCGTTTTTGTTGAAGTTAATATCCATTAAAATTTGTTTGTTGCTAATGTACAAAAGAAGTTTTTCCCACGAAAGAGAGAATCTTATTTAATGTTTTAGAAAATATAAATACAACATGGAAATATATTCCTTGGAATATAAATATATTTTCCTTATCTTTGTCAAATATAAATATTACAGTATGAAAAAAATAATCGCTTTAGCAGGGAGTAACAGTAAAAACTCAATAAATAAGCAATTAGCAGTTTATGCAGCAAATCAAGTTAATGGAGTAGAAGTTATAGTTTTAGATTTAAATAATTTTGAATTACCACTTTATGGAATTGATTATGAAATGGAAAATGGAATTCCAGAAAATGCCCAAAAGTTTTTGGACGAGATAAAGTCTTCTGATGCGATTGTATTATCATTGGCAGAACATAATGGCGCTTATTCATCGGTTTTTAAAAACTTAATTGATTGGATGTCACGAATAGATGGTAAGCTATGGAATAATAAACCTATGTTACTTATGGCAACATCGCCAGGAGACAGAGGAGGAGCATCAGTATTAGAAATAGCAAAAGTACGTTTCCCGCATATGGGAGGAAATATATTAGCAGATTTTTCACTACCTTCATTCAATCAAAATTTTTTAGAAGATAAAATAGTAAATTCACAATTAAGGAGTGATTTTGAAGAAGCCATTAAAAAACTAGAGCAAGCAATTTAAATAATGATAGTATGAGTTCTAACAGCGAAATAATTAAGGAATATTCAAACGAAGGATTTACTGTTATTTGGAAACCCAAAATGTGTATTCATGCAGCTGAGTGTGTAAAACGATTGCCGAATGTTTATAACCCAAATGCTAAACCATGGATTACAATTGAAAATACAACTTCTGAAGAATTAATTTCTCAAATTGATGCTTGTCCTTCAGGAGCCTTAACTTATAAATCTAATAGTATAGAAAATCAGATAGAAATGGAAGAAACAACTAAAATAGATGTCTTAGAAAATGGACCATTACTGGTTCATGGGACCATGGAAGTTACAAATTGTAATGGTAAAAAAGAGGTGAAGGAAAAAACAACTGCGTTTTGCAGATGTGGTGTTTCACAAAATAAACCGTATTGTGATGGGGCACATAAAAAAGCTGAATTTAAAGGATAATTATGAAAACAAACAGACTCGAAGCTTTTAGTGATGGTGTACTGGCCATAATAATTACGATTATGGTATTAGAATTTAAAGTACCTAAAGAAGTTACTTTTGAGGCTTTAATACCAATAGTTCCATCGTTTGTAAGTTATCTTTTAAGTTTTATTTATCTGGGAATTTATTGGAATAATCATCACCATTTATTTATGATTACTGAAAAGGTTAACGGAAAAATACTTTGGGCAAATTTGCACTTATTGTTTTGGTTATCTCTCATCCCTTTTGCAACTTCATGGATAGGAGAACATCATTTAGAACCAGTGCCAATAAGTGTTTATGGTTTTGTTTTACTAATGAGTGGTATTGCTTTTTTTATTTTACAAAATACCATTATTCATCATCATGGTAAAGATTTTATTTTAAGAAAGGCTATTGGTAAAGATTATAAGGGAAAATTATCTATGATAATATATTTAATTGGATTAATACTAAGTTTTATTAATCCTTGGATTGCAGTTTCCTGCTATATCTTTGTTGCTATAATGTGGATAGTTCCTGATAGAAGAATTGAAAAAAGTATTCAGTAAACCTATTTTTTATGGGAGATATTTCAAAAGAGATTAATTCTAAATTTTCAAACATTAAAGTAAAGGCATTGCTCAATTTAATTTATACAGCTAACTGGATTAGTAGTCAGCAAAATACTTTCTTTAAACCCTTTGGTATTTCGCCACAACAATTTAATATATTAAGAATATTACGTGGTGCAAAAACACCACTAAAGGTAAATACAATAAAAGAGCGTATGTTAGAACGTGCACCAAATGCAACCCGATTAATGGATAAGCTTTGTGATAAAGACCTTATTGAACGTATTGCGTGTCCTGAAGACAGGCGTGTAGTTCATATTCAAATCACAAACAATGGTTTAAGTTTATTGCAAAAAATAGATAAGAATATGAAGGAAGATTACCTCGAAAATTTAACTCAAAATGAAGCAGAACAATTAAGTGATTTGCTAGATAAAATAAGATAAAAAAATTTATAAATATATTTTCCATGGAAAATATTAAAAAAAGTAAAAATGAAACTAAACACAATTAAAACAGTAGAGCGAAGTGATTTTGTAAACATGGGACCAGTTAGGTTACGACAACCTATACCAACTCAAAAAATAGAGATGATAGACCCATTTGTACTATTGCACCATTATGGACCATATACAATAGATGAAGAGAATAATCCATTTGATTTGGGTCCACATCCTCACAGAGGATTTGAACCTGTAACATTTTTAATACAAGGCGAACAATTGCATCGTGATTCTTTGGGTCACGAAAGTGTTGTAGAAGCTGGAGATGTTCAGTGGACAACTGCTGGACGTGGAATAATTCATGCAGAGGGTCCAACAAAAGCGTTTGTTAAGCGAGGAGGAACACTCGAAGGCATTCAACTTTGGTTAAACTTGCCAGCAGAAAAAAAAATGATTCAGCCCAATTATCAACACGTAAAGAAAGAAGACTTTAAACTTGTCACTTCAAGTGATGGTAAGGTTAATATTCAAATAATTGCTGGTCATCTTGAAAGTAAATCTGGAAAAATAACCACACAAACTTCGGTTAATGCCTATATGATTGATGTGGATAAGGATGGTTTTTATGAGCTTGAGATTGATCAGGAACATCTAAGTTTAATCTATTTATTAAATGGAAGTGTAACAATTAATGGTAATGAAGCTTTGATTCAAGATGAAAATCAACTTGTCGAATTTCATCAAGATGGAGAGGGGTTTTCAATAAAAGGGAATACAAAGAGTAAATTATTATTCTTATCTGGTAAACCGTTTAAAGAGCATGTGGCAAGTTGGGGACTATATGTTATGAATACTCAAACTGAAATTATGGAAGCCATGCGAGATTTCCAGCAAGGTAAAATGGGATTTCTTCCTGTGAGTTAGAAGCAAGCATCCTAAAATGGGTGCTTTTTTTATTGAAAAAATGTCGATATTTGTGTTTACTTAATTTTTAAAACAAAATTGTATGGCAATGAATAAAAATACTGTGTTAGCTTGGGCAACCACAATAATGATATTAGTAGGACTCGCTTTAATTGCGCTAGGAGCATTTAGGTATGATGATGTTGCAGGATGGGGCTTTGCAGCTGTAGGTATTGGTTTTTTTGCTATAGCTTGGGTATTTAATGCATTAAAAGGCAGAGTATAATGAGCGATGATAAAAAGGTAATCTTTTCAATGTCTGGTGTTACCAAAACATTTAAGAGTGCAAATACACCTGTTTTAAAAAATATTTATTTAAGTTTTTTTTACGGAGCCAAAATTGGAATCCTTGGTCTTAACGGTTCTGGTAAATCTACATTGTTAAAAATTATAGCTGGCGTTGATAAGAATTATCAAGGAGATGTAGTGTTCTCTCAGGATTATACAGTAGGGTTTTTAGAGCAAGAACCACAATTAGATGAAAATAAAACAGTTTTAGAAATTGTAAAAGAAGGTGTTGCAGAAACAGTTGCTATTCTTGATGAATACAACAAAATAAATGATATGTTTGGCTTGGAAGAAGTTTATTCCAATCCAGAAAAGATGCAAAAGCTTATGGACAAGCAGGCAGAACTTCAAGATCAAATTGATGCTGCTGATGCATGGGAATTAGACACAAAATTGGAGATTGCAATGGATGCCTTACGAACTCCAGATAGTGATAAAAAGATTGAAATTCTTTCTGGTGGTGAGCGTCGTCGTGTAGCATTATGCCGTTTGTTATTACAAGAACCAGATGTATTATTATTAGATGAACCTACAAATCACCTAGATGCAGAATCTGTACATTGGTTGGAGCATCATTTGTCACAATATAAAGGAACAGTAATTGCTGTTACTCACGATAGATACTTTTTAGATAATGTTGCAGGTTGGATATTAGAACTAGATAGAGGAGAAGGCATTCCATGGAAAGGAAATTATTCGTCTTGGTTAGATCAAAAGTCTAAACGAATGGCACAAGAGAGTAAAACGGCATCAAAGCGTCAAAAAACGCTAGAACGTGAGTTAGAATGGGTACGTCAAGGAGCAAAAGGAAGGCAAGCAAAGCAAAAAGCACGTTTGAAGAACTATGATAAATTAATGAGCCAAGACCAAAAGCAATTGGATGAAAAACTTGAAATCTATATTCCTAATGGTCCACGTTTAGGAACCAATGTTATTGAAGCTATTGGTGTTTCTAAAGCTTATGGTGATAAATTACTATATGAAGATTTGAATTTTAATTTGCCACAAGCAGGAATAGTAGGTGTTATTGGTCCAAATGGAGCTGGTAAAACCACTATTTTTAAAATGCTTATGGGAGAAGAAAGCCCTGATAAAGGCGAATTTAAAGTAGGAGACACTGCTAAAATTGCATATGTTGATCAAAAGTATTCTAATATAGATCCGAATAAAACTATATGGCAAAACTTTAGCGATGAGCAAGAGTTGGTAATGATGGGAGGAAAACAAGTAAACTCTCGCGCCTATTTAAGTCGTTTTAATTTTTCTGGAAGTGAGCAAAATAAAAAAGTGAGTTTATTATCAGGAGGAGAGCGTAATCGTTTACATTTGGCAATGACATTAAAAGAAGAAGGTAATGTATTACTTTTAGACGAACCAACTAACGACCTTGATGTCAATACATTAAGAGCTTTAGAAGAAGGATTAGAAAATTTTGCTGGTTGTGCTGTTGTGATTAGTCATGATAGATGGTTTTTAGATAGAATTTGCACACATATTTTAGCTTTTGAAGGTGATTCTCAAGTGTATTTTTTTGAAGGTAGTTTTAGCGATTATGAAGAAAATAAAAAGAAACGCCTTGGAGGTGATATAATGCCAAAGCGTATAAAATATAAGAAACTAATTAGATAATAAAAAAACCTGCAATTGCAGGTTTTTTTTTATACATATACTGGATTACATTTAATTGTCGTATAAATGACCTTCCGTAAAGTCTTTATATTCTTTGTTATCTTCTTCTGATTGTAAGGATTTTTTTTTGCTTAGTTTTTCATTCTCAGCTTTTAGCTTAAACGATTTTCTAATACCTAGAATCAATAATATTAAGAAAAAGGAAACTGTAATAATTAGAATAGTAACAATACTCGATTGTTCTATCAGAAGTAATGTGTTAATTTTTGATGGTAAATTGTATAACATTTAGGTTGCGATTTGGGTTAATAGCATTACAAATATAATCTTTTTATTTTATTATACAATTCAAACTATAGTTTTATCTATTTGAAAACCAAATTAATAAAAAGAACTACAGCTCTTTTAATTCCTATACTTGAACAAGTTTTTAATGTATCAAGACATATAAATTCATCAATGATTTAAGCTTTAATTATTTATTTCTCTTTTAATGATTTAAGTCATAATTTATAAGTTTTTTGGGTATTAATTTTATAGTACAAAATGTATTAATGTAATAATAAATCTATCATATATCAAGATTTATTAACGTATAACTTAAAGATTTGTATTATGAAATTTAATTATTTAAAATTATTTATTTTATTGCTTACAGCAGCAGCTTATTCTCAAGCTGGTCATATTATGCAAAGTGCTGGATCAGTGAATATGTCAATGGGTGGAGCTTCCACAGGTCAACCATTAGATATTTCTGGAGCACTTCAATGGAATCCAGCATCAATTTCGACTTTCAATGATAAAATTTTAAAGTTTGACATTGGTTTATTTTTTTCATCACCAAAATTATATTCAACAGTCCCAGAGTTTGATATAAATGGTCAACCTACAGGGAATTTTTTTAGTGGATCTACTGAAGACGAAAGAGGTTTGTCTCCTATGCCAGCATTAGCAATGGTTTGGGGCAAAGAGAATAGTAAACACACTTTTGGTGCTTCAGCATTTGGAATTAGTGGCTTTGGAGTTACTTTTCCTGAAAGTATGACTAACCCAATTAATATGCCTCAAAGTGTTGGTGGTTTTGGTGAGATTAAGTCGGATTATATGCTGTTGCAAATTGGTTTTACTTGGGCATATGAGTTATCAGACAAGTTTTCAATTGGTGTTGAACCCACATTTAATTTTTCTACATTAGAGTTGTCACCTAACCCAACTGCAAACCCAACTACAGCAGGATACCCTTCAACTAATAAAGCTTCTGCAACAGGTTTTGGAGCACAATTTGGTTTGTTTTTTGATTCAGGTTCTGGATTTAAAGCTGGAGCATCATATAAAACAACTCAGAAGTTCAGCAAATTCACATTTGACAATACATATTTAAATAATACTACAGGAACGAATACGTTTAAAATGGATTATCCATCTATTTTATCGTTTGGTTTAGGTTATTCAAAAGGTGACTTTGATTTAGCTATTGATTATAGAAAGGTAGATTATAAAAACACTGAGGGTTTTACAGAAACAGGGTGGACACCAACAGCTTCTGTTAAAGGTTTTGGTTGGAAAAATATGGATATTATTTCTGTAGGTATTCAATATAAAGGAATTGAAAAATTGCCAATACGTTTAGGCTATACTTATAATACAAGCCCAATTGATGGAGATGTTACATTCTTTAATATTCCTGCAACAGCTATTATAGAAAGTGCTTTTCAGTTTGGCTTTAGTTATGGAGCTAAAGATAACCTTTCTATAGACCTTGTATATCATTTTGGTTCAAGTGACGGAAAAACCACAGGGCAATTACTCAATCCTGCATTTATCCCATTGTCTCCACCATATGGAACAATACCTGGAAGTGAAGTTTCTTATGACATGACTACTTCTATGATTATGGTAGGCATAAATTATATCTTTAAAAAAAAAGCAACAGAAAATTAATATAATAATTGATTATGGCTTTAAAGGCAATTGTTTGAGATAAGTAATTGCCTTTTTTTTATCTAATCTTAAAATTTAACAAAACTTTTACTACAAGCACAAACAGTCTAAATTGTTGATATACATTAATATACAATAATTCGAGTAGTACAAGGAGTACTAAATATCGTATTGTAAACATCCAAATATTTATGTTGTTCGTATATATTGCTGTAATGAGTATTTAATTGGAATCGGTTTCTAATTTTCGCAAAGAAGTAAAAGTTTGTTTACTAAATAATAAGACAAATCTTAAGGTAACTAGGACGTAATTATTTACTTTTAACAATATTAATCAACAAATAAAATTAGTAGGTTTAACACAAACAAATTAACAATTATGGAAGACAAAGCTGCAAACAACAATAGAAGCTTAAAAGTAATTTTAAGTATCGCAGTATTATTACTGGTAGGTACTGCATTTTATTCGTATTCATTATATAATGAAAGCGCTGAAACTGAAAAACAATTGACAGAAGAAAAAGCACTAGTATTAAAAGATTTAAACAATATGGCAGCACAATTTGATGTTGCGATAGGTGAAAACGAAGTTGCTAACCAAAAATTAGTTGAAGCTAGAGAGCGTATTAAAGGATTGATGGATTCTCTTAAAGTTTCAGATAACAACGTTAGAAGTTTGTGGAGATACAAAAAGAAATTTTTAGCTTTGCAAAAAGAAATGGATGTTATTTTAGCTGAAAATGATTCCTTAAAAGTAGAAAACGTATTGCTTGCATCATCATTAGATAGTACCAAAGTAGAATTGGAAGCAAGTACAATGTTTAACGATTCCTTATTAGTACAAAACACAGAACTTGCTGATATTGTTGAAAACGCATCTGTATTGGCAACAGCCGGATTAAAAGGATTTGGAGTTATTGTACGTACTTCAGGG
>Ga0114934_10001689_pt1 | contig 14327 bp, 9 predicted proteins | sample 4SBtaG_2_FD_99695 | JGI IMG/M metagenome (GOLD analysis project Ga0114934, IMG submission 99695) | Deep subsurface microbial communities from Kolumbo volcano to uncover new lineages of life (NeLLi) - 4SBTROV10_white metaG | ecosystem: Environmental > Aquatic > Marine > Volcanic ... | reverse complement strand
CCTTGACAATGAGACGATATTGTCATAATATCATATCCAAGGAGGAACCAATGATAAACAAAGATACAATAACCGTTACAATCAAGAAGGGTTTAAAGAAGCAGGTAGTCAAGTATGCCGCAAGGCGAACTATTGAAAAGGATCTCGAACATGCTGTTACTATCTCGGAAGTAGTGGAAAAGGCCCTGGAGAAGCTGTTAAAAGATGAATAACTTCGTCCACCTACACGTACACACAGATGCTTCTTTCCTTGACGGCATGATACTGCCATCCAAGCTCGTTGCCAGAGCAAAAGAGCTCGGCATGCCGGCTGTGGCTGTGACAGACCATGGCAACATGTCAAATATTATTGAGTTTTACAGGGAAGCGAAAAAGGCCGGGATAAAACCCATTATCGGATGCGAGGTGTACATAGAAGAAGGGAACAGCCACCTCGTACTCCTCGCAAAGAATAACACCGGTTACAAGCGTCTGAACGAATTGGTATTTATGAGTTACAAGAACTTCTACCGGAAACCAAGGATAAAGATCGAATGGTTAGAAGAAAACAGCGAAGGCCTTATTGCGCTATCAGCCTGTCTCGCAGGGGTTGTCAGCCGAGCCATTACCAATGGCAACGGACTGGAGAAAGCGCTCCAAATGAAGCGCATTTTCGGCGATGACTTTTACCTCGAAGTGCAGGCAAATAAGATACCCAAGCAGAGGGTACTTAATAAGCAACTGTATGCGATATCGGAGCAAACAGGAATTAAAGTAGTCGGAACGATTGACGCACATTTCCTCACGCAGGAAGACAGGGAAGCACATCGCAATTTATTGAAAATCCCTAATATGAAGGTCACAGCAACATACACAGAGGCGTACCTGAAAACGAGGGAAGAAATGGAAGAGGAGCTCCCCGGCATAGTCTTGGATAATACCCTTGAGGTAGCCGATAAGTGCAATGTAGAAATTGATACTTCCGTTAAGATGCCACGGTTCTCAGAGACGCAGGACGCCGACTTCAGGAAAGAACTCGAGAAGAACGCTCCACTAAGGATTCCAGATACTCCGGAATATAGAGACCGCCTTGCGTACGAGGTTGGGATTATTGAAAGGATGAATTATCAGGGGTACTTTATGGTGCTTCACGACGTAATCTCTTGGTGTGGGGCGCAGGGTATTCGCAGGTCTCCCGGACGTGGGTCAGCTGCAGGGTCTCTTGTGTCGTACGTGCTTGGCATTACGAACATTGACCCTATTGAGCATGGACTTCTCTTTGAGCGGTTCCTGAACCCAGATCGAGTGTCGTTGCCAGATATCGACATTGACATCCCAACCGATAAGCGTCAGCTTGTGCTTGACCATGTCGAGGAAAAGTACGGTTCCGAATACGTTGCGAAGATAATGGCGATGTCAAAGCTAAAGCCCCGGTCTGTATTTAAGGACATGGCTAGGATAATGGATGTGAGCTTCAAAGAAGCAAACACAATTGGTGCAACGATACCGCAAGAGGCCCAGACAATGGCAGAGGCTGCGGAATTGTCTGATGACTTCGCCGTTTATTACAAGTCGCATAAAAAAATGATGGATATTTGCGAACGATTGATTGGGGTAACCCGTCAGGCAACAGTTCACGCTGCTGGAGTCGTTATTTCACCGGTGCCAATACTCGACGTTGTTACAATGAAGTACGACAAAGAAGCGGGTCAAGTAATTGCCGTTGATAAGGGTTCTGTTGAGTACGTTGGGCTTGTGAAGATGGACTTTCTTGGTCTTGACACACTTACTCTATTCGACAAGGCTGGCGTAGATACATCCTCTATTGATCTCGAAGACCCGAAAGTCTTAGAACTGTTTAGGAACGGAGATACTGATGCTATTTTCCAGTTCGAATCCACCGGCATGAAGGAATTACTCCAGAACATCGGTGTATCCAGCTTCGGCGATATAGTTGCAGCAAATGCCTTGTACAGGCCAGGCCCGCTTGAAAGCGGTCTTACTGAACAATTTGTGGAAAATAAAAAAAGCGGCAAATTAAGTATCCCGTTTAGCGAACTCGAAGATATCCTAAGTCCAACATACGGCGTTCTTTGTTACCAAGAACAGGTAATGGAGTCTGCTGTCACTATAGGCGGGATAACAAGGAGCGAGGCTGACATTCTTCGCAAAGCGATTGGCAAGAAAAACAAGGAATTAATGGACCAAATAATATCAAAGATAACGGAAGGGGCACTAAGGAAAGGGCACATCGGAGAGGCCGTAATCGACTTTTTTGAAAAAGTGAAGAAGTTCGCCCGTTACTCATTCAATAAATCGCATGCCGCAGCATACGCAAAATTGGCTGTGATCGCGGCACATCTTAAGATCTACTACCCTGCAAGGTTTTATGCGGCAGCTATATCGGTATGGGCGAAACGTACTGATAAGGTCTACCACCTGATCCTTGGAGCTCGGAGAGCGGGGCTTGCCGTTCTTCCCCCAGACATAAACTCCGCAGATGAAGATGCAAAGCCAATCGGCGACTATGCCGTTATGCTGGGCTTCTCCAACCTCAAAGGTGTCGGTGAGTCTGCTATTTCGTCAATAATGGCTAATAGACCGTATTCGAGTCTGTTCAATTTTATGCTCAAGAATAGCTCTGTTAATATCTCCAATGTCAAGGCGATGATCTACGCTGGGTCGTTTTTTACTCTTAAATCCAGAAAAGAGGACCTGGAACTTAGCGCAAATATATACGCAAAAATGCTTAAATCAGGTGGAAGGAACATGCTGGTATCGATTGCAAACGGGTCTAATAATATAGACCAGCCACTGGAAAAGTCTATTGCTACATGGACGAAAAAAGAGAGAATGCAGCATGAATTCTCAAGTTTTGGCTTTTATCTGTCAGAGACGCCTCTTGACAGATATGGACAAATAATCGATTCGATGTTGTACCGGAACCTTTCGGTGGTAGAGGATATGAGGATAACTTCTACGAGGAAAGACAAGTCCGAAATGTGCATTTTGAAGCTAACGGACTACATGAACTCAACCGAAGTCCCTGTCTTCCCAAGGATGTGGGAAGAAGTAAAAGGGACTTTCAAAAAGGAGGACGTAGTGCTCACAAAATACGATGACAACGGCAATGTTATATCTATTCTACCGGTAGATGGCAAGGTAGACCCAAAGCAAATAGTTATTGCGGTAAACGACTCAACTTCTCTTCCGCTTATCCGCAAAATATGCGCTCAATACCCCGGCGGGTTACTGCCAACCCTGGAAATAGAGGGAGAAGAAGTTCCCGCAACGCATAGCGTCAAGTACGATGTGTCAATGATGCAGTCATTAAATAGGATCAACGGAGTATCAGCCAAAGCGTTTTTTTGAATCAACTCGGAAATTGTTTTTTGCAAAAACTAATTCATATTCTATAATGTAAGGTGCGGAGGTGGCAAGTGGAAACAACAATTTTTGACGCGATTCGCTCAATTTTTCCTATCAAAAAGGACGGAGTAGAAATCCAGCTCCGAACTATTTACACCGAGAAGGGCAAGGAGTATGGACCTAAAGACTTCAAGGCGCAGAAAAACGCCGTCGAATCAGGGATGACGTATGGACCTGCTATCTATGGCGAGTTTACGGTATCTAAAAACGGAAAAGTAGTCCAAAAAATGAAGAAAAAGATTGGGACATTGCCCGTACAAACCGACCGGGGAACATTTATCGTAAAGGGCATTGAATACTCTCTTGTAAACCAACTCTTGCTCAAGCCGGGTGTGTATGCCAGAGAAAAGAACAATGGCGAAATAGAGGCTATAATTAGCATAAAAGGTCTGTCCCCAAAAATCATATTTGACCCGAAAACACTGAAAGCCTCGATAATGGTTCGGCAGTCAAAAACCCCGGTCTATCCTCTCTTAAAAATACTGGGCGTATCGGACACAAAGATACAGCAAACATTTGGCGACAAAATATTCAATGCGAATCACATTAATGATATATCACCTGATGCTTTAAAGTTGTATTCTATCTTCTATCAATACAAAGACAAACCAAAGACAGTAGAAGAGGCTATCGAGGGTGTCCGAGCATATTTCGAAGGTGCATCTATTGACCCCAACATCTCGAAAATAACGCTCGGGATGAAGGCAGATAAAGTTACCGGAGACGTCGTTCTTAAAGGAGTCAAAAAGGTCATTGACATTTATAGGGGAGTTGGAAAGCCGGACAACAGAGATGATGTAAGATTCAAACGCATTAGGGACCCAAAAGCATTTGTCCGGGAACGGCTAGAGAAGAACGCAAAAGGTATAGCCCGAGAGATCATGTATAATGTAGAGAAAAGAGACAAGCTCGTAACGTACCCGATACACAAAACCATCGAGAAGAGCTTCACCCAGGCAATCACATCTGAGATACCAATGGGGATTAACCCCGCCTCTATCGTCGGCGCAATGAATAAGACCACGATCATGGGAGAAGATGGAATATCCTCTGTCCATGGGATACCGGAGGAAACTCGGAATATCAGCCCATCCCAAATCGGGTTTATCGATCCGATAAATACGCCTGAAAGCCTAAAGGCCGGCGTAAACGTATCTCTTACAGCAAATACGTCTTCACACAATGGGGATCTTGCTACTGACTTCATAGACGTAAAAAGTGGTAAACGCGTGAGGAAAACGAGTGTAGACATCGAAGGCCATTATGTAGCCCTTCCTGGGGAATATAAAGATGGGAAGTTCACTCACAGCGGGAAGATCCAGGCGGTAAAAGACGGGGTTGTTGAATCTGTCCCAAAATCTGAGATAAGCTACGCTGTTCCTGGGGCAGAAGAGGCATTTTCCACTGTCTCAAACCTGATCCCGTTCATGAATCACAATCAAGGGAACCGGGCTGCAATGGGGTCGAGACAAATCCAACAGGCCACAGCAATAAAAGATCCGGATGTGCCGCTTGTTCAAGTAGCAGCCCCGGATGTATATTCCAAATACGGAGATACAACCGAAAAAGTGATTGCTAAAATGACGAACGCTGTTTCAGCTCCTGAAAATGGAACAATAATTGGTGTGTCAAAAGACAGGATAACGATGAAAACGTCGGCCGGGAAAAAAGTTGTTTTGAACCTTTACGACAACTTCCCCTTGGCAAACAAGTCTTTTATCACAAACAAGGTTTTAGTCAAGCCCGGAGATAAGGTAAAGAAAGGCGATGTATTAGCAGACACAAATTTCAGCAAAAACGGGACTTTAGCTATCGGAAAAAATCTTAAGGTTGCGTATATGCCATGGAAAGGAGGCACATTCGAGGATGGCATGGTCGTCAGCGAATCCGCGGCCAAAAAACTCACATCTGAGCACATGATCCATTTCGGCGTGGACATCTCCAAAGGGGTCCTCATTGACAAGAAAAGATTCGTGGCGATGTACCCGACAAAATATACGAAAGAGCAATTAGACAAGATCGACCAGCGTGGGATTATCTTAAAAGGAAGCACGGTTGAGCCCGGAGATCCACTAATCTTGGTTCTCCGAGAGGAAACCGGCGGGCCAGAAGATCTTGTTCTCCAGAAACTGCACAAAACGCTAACTCGCCCATATAAGGACAGGTCTGTTACATGGGAGTACAATGTGCCCGGGAAGGTTACTTCCGCAACGCTTCCAGTGGCCAGAACTGGCAAGGCAACTGTATATGTAAGAGCCGATCTCCCGAGCGGTGTCGGAGACAAGGTTGCATTACGCCATGGCATGAAAGGGGTTATCACCCAAATCGTACCGGACGATGAAATGCCATTCTCGAAAGACACAAATGAGCCGGCAGAAATGATCATCTCTCCAGCTGGAGTGATCACAAGAATGTCGATAGGACAAATGCTGGAAGCCGGTGCATCGAAAGTAGCGAAAAAGAACGGAAAACCGTATGTGGTGAAGAACTTTAGCGGAGAAGACGACCTTTCAAAGATTCAGGCAGGACTCAAAAAGGCTGGCTTCAACCCGGATGGAACAGAGGAATTCATAGATAAGAAAACAGGAAAGTCATACGGAAGGGTGCTCACAGGTTACCCTCAAGTAAACAAGCTGTTTAAGATAACAAAGGCGAATTTCTCAGCCAGAGCTCAAGGCGCATATGACCTTGACTTGAGGCCCAAAAAAGGCGGAGAGGAAGGGGCTAAGGCTATCGACTTTCCGCAAACCTTCTATGCACTAACAGCACACGGTGCCAGGGCCAACCTTAGAGACGCTGCAACATATAAAGGAGAATATTCCCCTGAGGCGTGGGACGCGATGCTTTCCGGCAAACCGCTTCCGCCACCAAAGACGCCTTTTGCTTATAAGAAATTTGAGTCCATGCTAACAGGGGCTGGAATTCAGCCAAGAAGAGACGGATCAAATATAACTATAAGCCCCCTGACAAACAGCGATACTAAGGAGATGTCAGAAGATAGGGTCATCAAAAATTCCGCAATGCTTAAAAGCAACATGACCCCGGAACCTGGCGGACTATTCGATCCATACTTAACCGGTGGAACGAATGGGAGTTTATGGTCAAGAATGGACCTAGCTGATTCTGTGCCAAACCCAATGTTTGAGCAGGGGATCAAAACCCTTACTGGGCTAAAGAGTGCAGACTATAAGGATATTATTTCTGGGAAGAAAAGTATTGACCCGAAGACGTTGGCAGTAAGAGACGATTCATCTGGTCTTGTCGGCGGGGATGCGTTCAAAGCTCTTCTAGACCATATAGATGTTGACAAGGAGATAGCTAAAATAAATGATAGTTTCAAGTCAGCATCTGCAACCCAAAAGGTGAAATTGAGTAAGAAGCTGAAGATACTCATGGGTTTCAAAAAAAGCGGTAAGAGCTTGTCGGATGCTCTTGTTATGAAACATGTCCCAGTACTACCCCCAAATTTCAGGCCAGTTTTCGAGCTTCCCAATGGGATGGTCGGAGTCAGTGGCGTAAACTATTTATATCGGGATATTGATTATGTAAACAACGCAATAAAAGCAGGTAAGGACTTGCCAGCGTCCGAGAAGGGTAAGCTTCGGTCGGAATTGTACGACGCGGTTGGGGCTATGCAAGGGGTATCGGAACCGGTGTCACGACAATCTAAGCAGCAGAACATCGTGGGGCTTACGAAAGAGATATCCGGGACTACCCCGAAAACCGGGTTCTTCCAAAGTCGAGTGATGAGAAAACAACAGGATTTATCCGGAAGAGCTACCGTAGCGCTTGGCCGTGGTTTGTCAATGGATGAGCTCCAAATCCCAGAAAAAATGGCGCAAAAGATGTATGGCCCATTTGCCATGAAAATTCTGATTGGAATGGGTTACAAACCAGACGAAGCACAAGAGCAAATCACTGATTTGACGGAGACAGGCAGGAGGGCCTTGAATGAGGCCATGAAGGACCGTCCAATTCTTATGAATCGGGCGCCGTCTTTGCACAAGTTCTCAATAATGGCATTCAAGCCGAAAATGTACGACGGTCTAACCATTAAAGTTCCCGGTCTAATCACGCACCCATATAACATGGACTTTGATGGGGATACTGTACAAGTACATGTGCCGTTTTCTGAAGAGGCCAGAAAAGAAGCGTTTAATATGCTACCCTCAAACAATCTCCACCAGGTACGATCCCGGGGGCTGAACTATGTCCCAGACCAAGAAGCAATAATCGGGTTATATCTTCTTACAGAGGCTAAAAGGAAGACAAACAAAAAATATTCTACATTATCCAATGCAATCGCTGACATGCGCAGTAAAAAGATATCTGTGACAGACGAAATTACTATCGGGAGGAAAAAAACAACAATAGGCAGAGAACTTGTAAACCAAATTTTGCCGGATGAATTGGATGTGAAACATCAGCTCACAAAGAAAGAGGTGTCTAAGCTATTGGAGACTGTCGCCAAAACACATAAGTCTCAGTACGCAAGCATAGTTAAGAAACTGAAAGATTTGGGTGATGACTATTCCACCGATACTGGGTTTACCGTTACTCTCAACGACTTGAAAGTCAATTCCAAAAAAGCGAAAGACACGCTTGTGGCTGCGTCCAAAACAGGCGATCTAGATGCTATCGCTGCTGCAGACAATACAGTTGCAAATATGGCCCGTAACACTCCAGCAAACAATAACTTTGCAAAGATGGTGAGATCTGGAGGTAGAGGGTCTTCGTCGAATCTGAAACAAATACTTTATGCCCCCGGGCTGGTAACGGATATGCATGGAGACGTTATCCCGAAACCCATCACGTCATCGTACGCAGATGGACTTGACTACTCTGATTATTTCACATCTTTATATGGCGTAAGGCACGGAGTTATCAACGTAGCAACAGTGACGGCATTGCCCGGTGCGTTCAACAAAGAAGTCCTGGCCAGCACGGCAAATGTTATAGTGACGATGCACGATTGCAAAACAAAAGAAGGAATCATGATGGACAAAAAAGACCCGAATATTGTTGGACGGGTCCTCGCCGAAGACTATGGAGAGATTAAGCGGAACTCGGTCTTAACTTCATTCGCGCTGTCAAAACTTCCGGCCAAAGTGAAGGTCAGAAGCCCTATTACCTGTGAAGCTCATTCTGGTGTGTGCCAGATGTGTTATGGGTACGATGAAAATGGAAGCTACCCACCATTAGGGAGTAACGTTGGCGTTACATCTACCCAGGCAATGGTAGAACCATTGACCCAAGCTGCACTAAAAGTGAAGCATACCGGCGGTCTTGCCGGGCAAGGGGGGTCAAACATTGGCGGGTTCTGGTCCATCAGGCAATTCGCACAAAATCCAAAGACGTTTGCCCAGAAGGCGACAATTGTAACCAACAAAGGAACAATAGATAAGATCGAGAAGAGAGAAGGTGGAGGATACAATATAAGCGTGGCAGGGAAGAAATACGTTACTTCCCCGAGGTCTAAATTGGTAGTTAAGAAAGGCGATAAAGTTGTACCCGGCCAAAAGCTTAACGTTGGCATAGGACAACCCCAAGAGCTTTTAGATGTCTCCGGTCCAAAAGCAGTTGTAGATGAGATGCATTCCATGTATAAGAACACCGGGATCAATATTGACCCGAAGCATATCGAGACGGTCTACAGAAACATAATGGGGTACGGAGAAATCACTGACTCAGGGGATGACTACACCCATCTTCCTGGCGACATCGTCCCGATTAGTTCTATAAATTCTTTCAATAAAGGAGCGAAAAATAAGATACAGTATAAACGGACGGTTGTTGGGGTCAATAAAGCCCACAATGTATCCGATAGTTGGATGAGCCGGCTGGGCTTCCGGAACCTCACAAGAGGACTGCAAGAAGGAGCTTTGTACGGACAGAGCACCGATGTACATAGCACTAGCCCAATACCGCCATATGCCACCGGAGAAATAAATATCGATGGCATTTCTTATTAACCAAGCTAGGTAGAAAAGGCTACCATCAGTTGAAACACTGAAAAGAGGGAAATATGGAATCGATCTTCCCAAAATCAAGCGCCTCAACGAAACTGCCGCTTAACCCTGATAACTGGGATGCAAAAATAGTCATGATATTGACTGCGGAATATCCCACGTTGCTAACCAATATTGAGAGTGTCGAGTACACAAATGTTGACAGGGAAAGCGGTACAGCAACAGGGTTTGTACTGCTGAAAAACGCAGTGAGGATCCCCTTACTTATTAACCGATTCGAGATGTCCCCTATGGATATTTTCGTGTCGAAAGACGGTACATATGGATATCTGACTCCAGAGACAGTTAGATGGATCATTGGCAGCGAATGGCCGTTTAAGAGTATAAGCATGAGAGAGCTTTCCGCTCTTAAGGTGCCAAACATCGCACCAATAAACATTATTAAGCAAGCATCCAATGAAGAGAGAATGGAGATGGCATTGGGACTATCAAAGCTCGGTCACGGCGAACTATTGGAGTCATTCAGAAAGGAAGCCGAAGACACGTCTGGGATATATGAGTTCACAACCTGTACCCATGACCCCATATACCCTATCCGGAGAAATGATGGTGAACGGTATTCGTTGGAAAAATTTGCTGAAGAGGCTGGCGAAGAAGTCCTCTCCAATCTTCTGAGTTCCGGGAAATGCATTGCAGTAAGCCCTAGCTCAATGTACAAAATTGCTACAGCAGTTGCAGTGACAAGGGACGACTTAAATCTAAAACATGAGGGCCATGTATTCGCCATACATTACCTCGAAGACGATCGACCTGTTGGGAAATCCGTTGTAATCACCAGAGACGGCAAGTACTCCTACGCAAAACCAGAGGAGGTAAAAGGCGGGGACATCTCATATTCACCTGTAAAACCATCTGTTGGCGATAAGGTTCTTCTTCTTCGTGATAGTGCTTCGGCGTACGGTCCTTTTATACTCGAATCAATTGGGTCGGTAAACGGAGAAAAGAGGATTCTTGTGACTGGGGAGAACTTGCCTTCGCTCCTCCATATTTCATTCGTTGATGGGGTCAAAGCCCCCACTAAACTGGCGCCAGGTAAATTTGCCGTTCCTTCGTACTGGAGCCTGACAAAGCTCGGGGACCCACTGCTTGTAAAGCAAGCGGAGGAAGGTATGGTTGCCAACATCACACTGAAGAAAAAGGGGCAGATGTTTTCAATAAGCCATATCGGAGTATTGCCGGACAATATTAAGTCAGGCCAAATTATTGACATGGATAAAGCAAGTGCCGCCCTAGTATACCTCGGAGTAGATGAGGATGTTGCGCGAAAAATGCTGGAAGAAATGCATGACGGAGAGGAAAGGACCTTTTCCGTCGCAAAAACTCCATTGGAGAAGGAAGCAGAAGACATACCTCTGGACGATAGGATCGAAAAGATCCGTGGGGAGGCTGTAGAGCTTATGAAGGTAGCTGAGAAAATCATTCCGGAGTCACAGACGATTGACACTATCCTGGGGCTCGGGCTGATTACCAAGACGTCCATAGCTCAGTACAAAACGTATATCCCATCGATAAAGAACACAATCAATGATTTGTGCAAGGTATTGATTGCGAAGAGGGTCAATCCAACGAAGGTAGAAATCCCAGAGCTTGAGCTTATCATAACAATCCGCGGCTTGACCAACATTATGGCAGATATAAGGAGGCTGTGACGCTACCATTCGATAAGGCGTTGAAGTACATAATAGCTAAAAAAAGAGGGGATGTGGTCGATATCAAAAGGGAATACGGTGCTCTATTCCCTTCTCTCGTTTATCCAACTAATCTATCCCTTAAGGGGACGATTGCGCCTAAAAAAATAATTTCCGGAAAATACAACAGTGAAGAGTTTATGGAGTGGGTGGTTTCCGAAGACATGGTTCTACTGCATTCCGAGTATGACGCAATGCGGGCTTCGCTGTTTGACTTCGACACAAGAATAGCGATAAATGCCATGGTCCTGTCAAACTTTACAGAACAAGAAATATCAGATAATAAGGGAAAATGGGAACAAATCCATTTAGATATCTACCTTGACTCGTTCTTCAACATTGAGATGCTGTCTGAAAAAGACATACTTACTTACTTATCCATGATAAAAGACAAAAATGAAGCCATGATAATGAGGCAAGCCACAACGTCAGGATCCAAGGAATACCTATCATGGGTTTTAGGCCTAAAGGCACGTCGCCTGGACCCCGACGTTATGCTTGATGAGATTGCGAGAGGATTTTTTATTAAACAGAAAGAGCTGATGCTATCGGGTAAATACGAGGCCGCCGTAAAACTTGCGAATATCGCTATCAAAGCCGCTAAAGAGTGCAAGATTAGTGGAGGAGGCAACGCCACCGACGATCTGCTCAAAGCACTTGAAACCCTTGACTTCGAGCCAGATGAACCTCAGATATACACGATCGAAGACCTTAAAGAATCTCCATAGACGGGACAATAAGAGCATAGTTCTCTGTCTCAATGATAACCCCATGAATAGAACTAAGATATATCATTGAATCAACAGACCTATCCTTATCCATCAAGCGACCAAAAATTGTTGAATTAACGGTCGTTTCTCCCGGTGCTCCATTAAAGTCATCGCATATCAACCTTCTATTCATTGACGCTATTAGCCCATCTGCACTCAGTGATAGACTGCCATGGTTAATTTCAAGTTTGATAGTCCTAGATATCTTTCTCATGACATTCACCGTATCCCATACATCCTTCATTTGTACCTGAGCAGAGGCAAATGCTGTCGTCTTTATCTTGTCCTCTATTTCATCGACATCTATCTCGAATGGGTCCACCACGCGAGGGATTCCTACAACATAACATCCAATCTGGAACATGAGGAACTGTTGGTGGATAGCACACTTACTCGGGACACCGGTCATTGGAACCTTCCGAAACTCCGAGTTTTTCAGCGTAATCTCCGACCCTAGCCCAGGACTGCCTTTCGCCCTCAGGATATACGACCGATTTATTACGCATATACCGTCTTTCTCGATCCTGACGTGGTCATTTTTATCGCATAAGTACAGAGGCATTTTTTCGAGCTTCACGGACCAAGGTGACCCATTCCCCGGGAAATCGGGTAGCTCTACAAAATTTTCCCCCGGGGCCAAGACCACCGTAATCGATTCACTTGGTGATATGAGCTCAATTTTTTGAGGGTCAATGACCACGTCTGCCTTCTCGTCCTTAACCCCCCTTGCCAGATGATAAAACATCGTTGGCACTAGTCCTTCCACATTGTCCGAGGAGAATGGCATTTTAGCCTTGATAAACGATGACCGGTTATATGCGCTCATGTAGCCATCCCGGATCAAGACCTTGTCGTATATCTGGGTGTCATAGTGGCTTATAAAATTGACAATTGGGGCCATGAAGGCCCGGACCAGATCGCTCCCCAGTTGAACTTTTGGCGTTTTCATCTTAAAGGCGTCCATTCAATATTTACTCGATAATTACCGTCTTCTTCCGGCATGTCCCAGCTTATCGCGTCAAGGAAGATTTCCTTGTCTGGGGGATTGCTTTCGTCAACATTATTCCACGCTTCATCGTGCTCAGTCACTGTCATAGACTTAATGACGAGGTCTCTGTCTACCCCGCTGTTCGGTCCTGTTGTTCTTATCAACCTAGGGCTTACTGACGACCAATCTGCTTTATTGCAAATGTCCCGAACGTCTTGGAGTGGAGTCCCAGCCCTTATGCCATGGGTCTCAATTTTAATTATTAATCTCATAGGTTTCCTCCTTTCTATTCAAGGTTTGCAGTAAAACAGCAACAGCCATTCCTCTCCACGCACCTCTTTATTTCCATCCCCAACTTATAGTCTGCATATTCGGAAACCATCTTCCACGCCTCTAGTTCAGATATTCCGAGCTCTTCTGCTACTTCTGTCTTATTGTGACAGTCGTGCGTTTGGAAGAACTTTTCTAGTTTTTCAAGATTATTTCCCAGCATTTCAGTAATTCTGGATAGTTCCCCATTTATTGTTGACAGATCGCTCTCGGCAAAGGAATAGTCCAACTGAGGAGGCGGCTCTCCGATTACTCCGAACCTATCCGCAGCATTGGATGGTTGTACAGCCACCCAAAATGATCCGGTTATATCCCCACTGTATTCTCTACTCATGATTTGTCTCTTCTCCACTCTGGACCAAATTAGCCAGCCCCCTTGCCCTTGTCGCCGCGTCTACCCAGATGGTATCTTTCCCTTTTTTAACCGCAAATGCTCCGCCACCGAACTCGTCAATGCGAGGCTTAGAACAGGTATATGACCACGAACATACGTATACGCCAGGTAGGTCTAATTCCTCCACGAGCTCCCTTACGAGGGCCTCAGCTCGTTCAGGATTAATGGTTTCATCACTGTATATCCATACGCCATTTTCGACCATTTCCGCCGCAAATCCGACCCATTCTTCTCCATTTTTACCTAATTCATTCTCTATCCGTTCAACGATCTTGGCCGCTTCGTCCATTTTGTCTTTTGGAATATTAATGAGACTGCTACTTTCACAATAATTATCAGCCATGGTTCACTCCTTTTACGTTGTCCAAGTCACACTGAAGTTGTGCTCTTTGGGCAAGGTTTGTGCTTTTATCGATACGGATACACTCGGCGCAAGTTGCCTCACCGGTGAACGTGTTATCGCTGATATACCAATATTCGTCGATGGTTCTCCCGCACAAAGTACGGTAACCATCATCTGAATAGTGGGATGGCCCTTTCCGTTCGTCCGACTTCAGTGACTTGCACCGATACACCGTAAACAAACAAGCCACGGCAATTAAAGCGCCGTTCTGCGCACATAGTCCTCGAGTTGCCTGACCGCATGCTCGATGAGCACAATCTGTGCACGGATCTCCGAAAACAGTGGAGGATATTCACGGTCCCTTCCCTTTTTGTCGT
>Ga0114934_10001688_pt1 | contig 14339 bp, 25 predicted proteins | sample 4SBtaG_2_FD_99695 | JGI IMG/M metagenome (GOLD analysis project Ga0114934, IMG submission 99695) | Deep subsurface microbial communities from Kolumbo volcano to uncover new lineages of life (NeLLi) - 4SBTROV10_white metaG | ecosystem: Environmental > Aquatic > Marine > Volcanic ... | reverse complement strand
GGACATTACTGCCCTCCAAGCATTCCTCTGAGAACCGGATGCATCTCCATCATCTGTTCACGACCCATGGCTTCGTAGAACTGAATCATAATGCCAACCGCCAGAAGAACGCCTGTGCCGCTGGTATTTCCAACGGTTCCAATCAGATCCGCCCCTGATGCAAGTATACCCACGAGAGCACCACTTAATGCAGTAACCACAGGTATATACCTCTCAAGGACCCTTTTAAGCACCTTGGGTTCCCTTCTGAATCCGGGAATCTGCATTCCCTGATTCATTATCTGCTCTGCCACCGCCTCTGGACCCATGTTTGTTGTTTCTATCCAGAACTTAGCAAAGAGAACCGACCCAAATACCATCAGGCCAACAAAGACAATTACATGTATCAATAGCTGAAGCTGTGTATGGGTGCCCAGCATGGAAGCATATCTTGGATTAGTAAGCGGGAGCAGCCAGTCCCCTACACCCCTTATGGTAGATGTATAGTATGCAAGGCCAGCAACCGGTCGGGTAGAACCGGCCTCATATGCCCCAAACATCCAGTTGTGGCCCAGTATCGGAAACTTGCTCAGCGAAGGATGTGACCAGAAGAGCATTGAAAACATGCTTATGTTGGCGAGAAGAGCGGCCATCAGTATAACAGGTATGTTAGATGCATAGATGAGCTTTATCGGATACCTGCCTCTGGCACCTCTCGCTTCACCATGAGAGAGGGGGAGTTCAATTCTGCTCGATTCAGCATAGGCTACAAAGAAGAATATGGTCAGTGTTCCCACAAGAGCGATGACCGGGTTCGGATTCTGTATTAAGATTCGTTCATAGCCACCGCTGGCCAGCTGCCCAGCAGACATGTGCTGAAACAGGTATATGGTCTTCGGAATCGTGCCGGTAGGTGGATTACTGACACTGAATGGCTGTGAGGGGTCAACTGCGACAAAGTTAATCGTTCCTGTAAAAGAGGCCTGAGCAACACCGGCTGCAATAAACAGACTGACACCACTGCCGAGACCCCATTTGGATACCACCTCATCCATAACGAATACAAGGTATGAACCAATGAAGAGCTCCAGGACGATTACTGTTTTTGCCAGACCATCGCCGTGTCCGGGCCATATTCCATTCAGGTCTGAGACAAATGTGCTGGAAGGCACAAGATATCCATAAACCTGCGGAATGGCCTCTACGAATATCATTATTATGACGAGAAGCTTCTGCACACCCTGATAGAGTGCCTGGTCCTCATCGTCAGACAGGTCGAGCTTTATTATCTTTGCACCAGCAAAGAGCTGCATGATAATAGAACCAGTAACAATGGGGCCGATACCGAGATGCATAAGAGAGCCCTGAGCTCCAGCCATTATTGCTCTGTAACTTGCAAAAAGATCTATTGTCTTTGACTCGTCAAGCCCATATAGCATCACATTGGTCATTATAAAGTAGAGAATCAGGGTTAAGATAACCCAGAACATCTTCTTTCTGAATACAACATGACCTTCCGGTTTTTTCACTGCCGGAAGTCGATCCACAATGGGCTTCAGTTTGTAAAGATAGCTCTTATCTTTCTCGGCCATTCAATCTACCCCTTTATTTTCCATTCTGGTAGGCTAATCCCTACTCCATTATTACCTTTCCGCCTGCGGCCTCTACCTTTGAAACAGCTCCTAGGCTGGCAGAGTGTACAGTTATCTCAACAGGAATATTTATAGTTCCAGTACCAAGAAGCTTGTCGTATCCCAGTTCTGTCAGGTTTATCCTGTAAATATCTCCATCCTTTGTTGCAGACCCGCTTTCTATGAATTGCTGAATCTTTTCTTCAATAGAGTTGAGATTGATTACCACATTGGAGGATACCACACTCTGCGGTCTCTTGAAGCCATGACGGCCGAAGTAGTTTGGAGGCATATGAAGAATTACAGACATATACTTATGCTTAAGGAGACCGGCATTACCACGACCACCCCTTATGCCTGCACCTCTTCCGGATTTATGTCCGCGTCCATGAGTTCTTTTTCCCCTGAATTTCTCTGTTCTGCTAACCATATCATTCACCTCACAGCATCCTTTCCAGCAGCTTATCAATCTCTTTCCCACGATATCCAAGGTCTCCTTTATCATTAAAGGGGCGTTTGACGCTCCTTAATCCCTTCCTTGGGGGAGAGAGACGAAATACTGGCTTCATACCAGGAACTCCGATAATCTTTTCATCACCGTTTACAACAGCCTTAGCAAAGGAGAGAACGGAAGTGTACTTCGTCTTCTCCTTTATGTAATCCTCTGTGACTTTAGCACCGCCTTCAAGTCTCCCTCTCTCGAGAATAAGGCGAGCGAGCATCTCCGGAGATATCTCTCCCCATGTCACATAGTCCTTCACCTTCTGCAGCATACCCCTGTATGCAGGAGTATCGGGAATAACTGTACAGTGCTGTTTTTTATGAAGATTAAGCATGGCAAGAGTGTCCGCCACACCTCTCTTAGAATTTATTGTTCCTCTTATAAATATAACTGCAAATGCCATACATATCACCTCTTTCTGCTGCGACCAGCAGAGCCACCACCTCTTCTTCTACCGCGACCTCTGCGACCAGTGTCCTCTGCAGGCTTCTCTGCATCTGGCATGATGTCCTCTATCTGGGTGGTATCGACCTCCTGTGTGCTTATACCAACAGGGCCAGACGCAATATTGAGCTCCGCAACCTGATCCTCTGTTACTTTCATACTGGTGGTCATCCCCAGTGCATCAAAGACTGCAAATGCATAATTAACAGTAGTTTTGGTATGCCCTCTGGTCATTCCCCAGATATCCTGTAGGCCTGCCTTGAGAAGGATCTTTTTGGAGATATCTCCAGTAGCAAGGCCGGTCCCTCTCGGTGCGGGCTTGAGAAATACCTCAACAGAGGAGGATTTTCCCCGGACAGCAAACGGCAGAGAATGAGGCTGGCCACAACCGCACTGCCACGAGCCACATCCTCTCTTTACCTCTATAATATTCAGTTTGGCGGTATCGATAGCGCTCCGGATGGTCGGGCCGACTTCTTTACCCTTTGCTCGACCAAGGCCAACAAATCCATCTCCGTTTCCAACCACAACCGTAGCGGCAAAGCGAACCCTTCTCCCAGAATCGGTCATCCTCTGAACCATGTTAACATCAAGAACCTCATCCTGAAGGTCAGGAAGGAGGATGTCCACAATCTCTGGTTCCTTGAGTGGGAGCCTCGTATCAAGCGCTTCGCTCATCGTTCTTATCTTGCCATCACGTACCAGCCTTCCAAGTTCTGTTTTCGGAACCCAGTCCATTTACTCACTCTCCAGTTTTGACATAACCGCCTTATATGAAGAAACAACAGCCTCTCCAAAGGCTTCACCATTCAACCGTGTCTCATCCGGAACTACAGAGTCGTCATGAGGGATATATACGCCAGCATCCACCAGACCCTTCATGGCTGCAAAGACTCTGGAACCATGGACTTTTGAGCGGAGGCCAATATCAAGAACGGCCTCATCTATCCCTGCTTTTATAGCGCGCCTACCAGCGAGATAGCCAGTAAGATATGAGGCAGTAGTGTTTGAATAGCTTCCTTTCCAGCCCAGCTTAATAAGTTCTCTGGATACCGCTGATGCCCGTACCAGATCACCCTCCATATGGAAATCAACCAACTGAACAATGGTCTGCCTGTTTGTTATCCTGACAACTGCTCTGGGCACCCCTCCTTTAAGAAGGTTGGCCCGCCGTCTGTAGTCGGTCTTTCCCTCTCGCCTCCGTCTGAACGGAACCCTGTGTATCGGTCCATCTGCCATGTTTACTCCTCCTTCGGGGCTTTAATATGTCCTTCCATCCTCAGATGAGAAAGAAGGTGAGACCTGCTTCTGAACATGCCTCCCTTTGCTCTCATGTAATATACCCTGTAGGTATGCCTGTCGATTTCACCACTGTCGCGAAGCTCCCGGAGGGTCTCACGAATTGGACGGATGGTATTTATCCATCTTCTTTTACGCGGGTATCTCGCATTGCTCCTTCCCTTTCTGCTGCCATGCCCGACCTGCTTTCTTTTCCTCTTCTGCTCGGCCATGACTCTGGCTCTACCCCTTGAAATCCCTTTCTTCTGCTTCTTCTGGATGACACCAGAGTATATAGCGGTCCGAATATCGGCACGGGTAATCATATCGATCATCTCTTCTTCCCTCGTGGGGTCCATCCATACCCGATTCTCACCACATTTGAGTATCTCTGCAGCCATTCTTCTCTGATTCTTAAGGTCAGCCATATTAACCACTCCTGTTCAAAATGCGTATACCAAGCTCTCTGGCACGCTTTTCAATCATCTCTCTCTTTCTGCTTCCAACGCTATGGCCAATCCGGGCCGCCTGAATTGATGGATCCATATCTTCCAGATCCTGTGGGCGATAAACAAGAACCTCCTTAAATCCGGATGGATGATTACCCCTTACAAGCCTGTTTGTTCCATAACCTATGGAAACCACATTAACGCGATACTTCAGGTGGCGCCTCATCTTTGAATGAAGCCCTCTCGGTCGTCTCCATGCAGTACCAAGCCTCTTGTAACGGAACCACTCCTGCCTTCTGAAATCAGGCTTCCTTCTCTTGAGATACTCCCTCTGCTTCATAGCAGACTGTACCACCTCAGGAATATCAGGCTTCAGTTTGGCCACATAGCTGCCTTCCTCCTCGTCTACCACAAGAACATCCTCTGATGGCTCATTCTTCATCTTTGCCTTTGAACGGGATTTCACTTCTTTGTCCCTGGGAGAGGACTCTTTTTGCTTTTTCTCCGCAGATTTCTTATCTTCGCTTGCTTCAGACTCCTTTTTAGAGACACCCCTGCTCTTTGATGGTTCTTCCTTTACAGAGCCCTTTTTAGCAGAAGCCTTTACCTCTGAGCTATCCGCTTTCTTCGCCGTCTTCCTGACTGGAATCTTCTTGGAGGGATTTTTCTTCTCTTCCTCTTCCTTTTCAGTGGCTTCCAGCCCCTCTTCCAGGAGATAATCAAGGTCTATATCAATATCATCTTCAGTCTCATCCACGGGCGCATTATCCTTTTTTTCAGCCATACATAACACCTCACAGCTTCTCCGTAATATATATGCCATCCTGGAAGACTCTCCTATCAAATCCCTTTATAACAGTGGCATGCTCGATGTTCGCTGCAGTCTGTCCAGTGGCTTCCTTATCTATCCCCTTCACAGTCACAATATCGCCCTTAACACTCACCTTGCAACCGGGCAGTATTTTGGCCTTTCTTGGGCTCTTTTCCCCCTCAAAATTCTCGATAACCAGATCATCTCCTTTCACGGAAACCTTCATTGGGAAGTGAGAATATACTATCTTAAGATGGTACTCAAAGCCGTCTGTAAGGCCTTTTATCATGTTTTTGATATGAGCATTGTATGTTCCGATAAGGGCCTTCTCCTTCTTTACAGGCATCTCAAGCCTGAGCTTAATCGTCCTGGATTCCAGAGAGATGTGTATCCTCGGGTGTGTAAAATCCCTTGATAGTGTTCCATTCTTCCCCTTTATCGTGAGCACTGAACCATCAAGAGATGCAGTCAATCCGTCAGGGAGATCTATACTGTATTCTATTAAACCTGCAACCGCCATATTAACACCTCAATAGACATACGCCAGAAGCTTTCCGCCTACACCCTGGTTCTTCGCATCGTTGTTGGATATAACACCGCGATTGGTGGTCATAATGATGAGACCAAAGTTCTGCGCAGGCAGATATCTGGACTCCAGAGCCTCTATCTCGCTCTTTTTTACCGCAAATCTGGGTTTTATAACTCCACAGTTGTTTATAACCCCTTTAAGGCCAACGCGGAACATTCCCGACCGACCATCCTCAATATATTCAAACTCCTCAATATAGCCATTGTCCTGCATAACCTTCAGTACACGCCCTAGGAGCTTCGAAGATGGCCTGATGAGGCACTCGCCTTTACCGGCTCTTTCAGCGTTTTTTATCATGGAAAGAGCATCATTCAAAGGATCATGTTGCATGAAATCACCTCACGAATACTTCTTAAATCCAATCTCGGGAGCGATCTCCCGAAAGCACTGTCTGCAGAGATGCAGCCCATGACGTCTGACAATGCCTCTCTTTCTTCCACATCTATCACAACCTTCCTTTCTCCCAAATTTCTTTTCAGGCTTCATTCTTCAATCACCTCTGCATTAAATTTCTCTTTAAGAAAAGCAATCCCTTCTTCCCTTGTTATTCTGTGCCTGGCAGGTATGCTATGACTGGCTATCCGTCTTCTCTTGATGGAAAAACCCGGGCGTCCAAGAACCACAGAGATATCCATTCCAAATATTCCAATCTCTGGATCGTACTTCATATCTGGGAAATCTGTATAATCGTTCAGACCAAAAGAGAGGTTCCCTTCTGGGTCAAAGGAATAATCATTAACCCTGTTCTCGCGGATCCACAGGGCCTTCTTCAGGAACTCCTCCGCATCCTTCCCTCTGAGCGTTACCTTACAGCCAATGGGCATCCCCTTACGAATGCCAAGGTCTCTGTTCGTCGTCTTTGAGATTGTCCTCACCGGTTTATGCCCGGTTACCATCTCCAGAACCTGCTCAGCCTTCTGCAGGCGCTCTCCGGCCTCTCCAACACCTATATTCACGACTATCTTTTCCAGTTTTATATCTCTCATCGGTGATGTGCTACCGCTCATTCAATCACCCCCTCAAAAAGAGATATAACTGCAGTATCCTTTCCCACAACAAAGACATTGGTTTTGGTCGTTCCAAAGCCTTCATCCATGATTATGACATTGGGTGCGGGATTTCTTTTTACCTCAATCTCTTTGATTCTGGCGGTAGTCCCGGCGTGGGCACCTCCAAGCATGAGCACAATGCTTCCCGGCTGGAAGGGGTAACTCTCCATCACCTTCTGGTCTGGAAGGCTTATTTTCAAAACATCACCGGTTTTGTACTGGTTTTTATCCAGAAGAATGTTTCTTCCATCGTGTAGGTTCAACTGGATTCTGTTATTCCTGACAGTGGTCTTGTTCTCTATGCGTACCAGCTTCCATGACTCCTCACCAGGCTTTAGTCTCACGGGCTTCAGCCTTCCATGCCTGTCCATAAGCATTCTGTAGTGCTGCTTGATATCAGGGAAACTGATAACATCCATAACACCTATCGGAAGCTTGTAATCCTTTGGGTCTCTACCATCCACAAGGACCTTCTTTGACCCAATTATGCGTCTGGCCTCGGAAAGAGTATCACAGAGTTTAAGCTGGTCCCTTATGACCGCTCCGAGAGGAATACTTCTCTTAAACGGATGCGGGCCAGGTGATGACCTTACAGCCCACTTATGTCTCTTTCTCTCCAGTTGCCAGGTTGGAGGCGCCGCAAGACGCTTTACATGACTCATATTTAATCCTCCTTAACTCTTTCAAGCTTCTCTCGTCTCTTATTGTCAGAGAGGGCAAGTTTTGTGACCATGACATTGGATGGGTGAATCTTCCGACTAACCTGCTTCTCATCGGCCTTGGCCATCGTCAGACTTTCTATGGCAATCCTCCTCTCATCTGTAAATATGGCAGATATCTTGCCTTCAAAGCCAACAGCTTCGCTCTCGCCTCTCAGAACCACAACAGTATCTCCTGTTCGTAGAGGGATGCTCCGTCTTCCGTACTTCCTCCGAAGTTCAGGGCTCAGATGCGCAGATATCTGTCTCTGCTTTCTATGGTTGGGAAGATTAAAGAGCGCCTTTCTCTGCTTTCTTGCCTGTACTGTAACCATTTTACACACCTCACACGATTATCGATGCTGTTGCTGCAATTCGGGGCCATCTCTCTGCGGCCTCTCTGGCAACTGCTCCCTTTATTTCAGACCCTTTCGTTTCTCCCTTGTCCGTAACTATAACCACCGCATTATCCTCAAAGCGAACCATCATGCCGTCCGGTCTGCGAAATGGCCTTCTCTGGCGCACAATGACGGCGTTCAGTATCTGACGCCTCATCTCTGGCGTTCCCTTCTTAACAGACACCATGAGCATATCACCAACGCCTGCAGAAGGATACCTCCGGGCAGTGCCATGCCATTTTGGAACTGCTATTATCTCCACAAGCGTGGCACCGGTATTATCGACGCAATTTACCTTAGAAGAGGTGGTAAGACCCCTTGTCTGTTTTCCTGCTACTCCCTTCATAACAATCACTTCCTGGCTTCAACAACCACAAATGAAACCTCCTTGCTGAGCGGCCTGCATTCCATTATCTTAACATGCGTACCGGGAGAGACATCCATACATGGTGGGGCGTGAGCAAGGTACTTTCTGGTCCTTTTTTCATACCTTTCGTACTTCTTCAGGTAATATGAGAACTCCTTCGCTACAACCACAGAATGGTTCATTTTTGCAGAAACGACAGTGCCTTCAATCATAACGCCCCTCACAGGCAGATCACCGTGATATGGACAGTTCTTGTCTGCACACAGTCGCTCGGGTGGGGTAACATCAATTCCGATGTCCCTCGTCTTTATCTTCTTCCGCACCACCGTCTCAGGCTTCCTTTTAATTATCTTCTTAACCATCTGATCACCACTTATTTAATCTTCTTAATCCTGTCTTCTGGACGATAGAGTATACTTCTACCATCTATCCAGACTGTTTTTCCTTTAAAGTCAAGGCCAAATGAACTGCCAGACTTCGGTATGATAACCTCCCTACCAGCAACATCCACAGTAAATGTTCTCATGGTCTCATCCACAATCATACCTCTTATTTTTTCATACGGAGGATGTCTGGAGCGCACTCCCACGAGCCTTCTACCGATGAAGAGTTCCTTTCTGTACATCATCTCACCTCCACACTGAAGCCCATCTCTTCAAGGACCTCTTTTACCTTTCTCTTGTGGTCCCCCTGAAGCTCGATCTTTCCATCTTTAACAGTTCCTCCAGCCGCACACTTTGTCTTGAGAGTTCTTGCAAGGTCGTCGATATTAATATCGGCAGAGTCTATGCCATCCACAACAGTAACCACTTTTCCATACCTCCTTCGATCCGAATATATCTTGATATCCTGCTGTTCCCTCGCAATCTCCTCACAAACACACAGTTCCTCCGGCAACCCACAGACTGGACATATTTTACCCATCAGCGATGTTCCTCCTTCTGTATTGTTAGAATTCTTGCAATCGTTTTCCTCAGAACCTTCGTTCTTCCCGGATTTACTGGCGCACCGCCCATGGAGGATATGCCCCTCTCGTGCATAAGCTCTTCTCTCATCTCATGCAGCTTCTTCTTCCTCTCCTCCGGGCTCATCTCCCTCAATTCACTGGCCTTCAGAACCGACATTACTGTCACCTCCATCTTTATTCCCTTCAGATGCTGATTTTACCTCTTTTATGACCTCACCCTCATCTTCATTCTGAAGACTATCCTCTGAAGAGATCTCCTTTTTTTCTCCTTTCTTGCTCTCCTTTGCAGAAGCCTTATTTTCATTCTTTTCAGAACTATCAGACTCAGCCTTACCTTTATCATCGATCCCTTCAGAGGGTTTCTCCTGAGGTATACTGGGCTTTTCTTCCGCATCCGCATCTTTAGCTTTTTTCTTCTTTGCTCCTTTCTTTGTCTTCTTCGCCGGAGCCTCTTTATGCAGAGTCTCTTGCTCCCCAGTATCACTCTCTGCTTTGGCCTCTTCATTCGCTTCCTTTACAGTATCCTTTTCTTTCGCCTTTCCGGGATCCGCCTTCTTTTTGCTCTTTCCGGATTTCTTTTTCTTCTCTGGCTTTTCCTCAGTTTCCACCTTCTCCACCTCAGAGGCCTCATCACCCTCTTCTGGAAGCGAATCAACGATAGAAATCTCGTCAGGAAGTTTAGTATCCGGATGAGTTATCTGAACCTTCACACCTATAACTCCGAGTTTTACCGTTGCTGTAGCAAACCCTTCTTCGACCCACCGGAGACGCGGTTCTCCACAGAATTTAATATGGCCATCCTTGAACTTTTCAACACGATGCCTCTGACCGGTCAGTTTCCCGGAGATTACAACCTGGCAGCCGACAGCCCCAGATTCCATTATCCGCCTGACTGTGGAGTGGCCAGCCCTTCTGAAGTGCCAGCCCCTCTCAAGGCTTTCTGCCAGCTTATAGGCCATTATCTGAGCATTGAGACCCGGCTTCTTTACCTCTTCCACCTCTATCTGGGGATGGTCGAAGCTGAACTCTTTTTCCACCGCTGTTGTAAGGTCGCGAATGGCCCCGCCTTTCTTACCTATTACCAACCCAGGCCTCTCAATTATAAGCCTTACACGGGTTCCCAGCGGCGTTCTCTGAATATCAAGACCACCGAATCCTGCCCTGCTAACTCTGGATTTGAGATAATCCTTAAGAAGCAATCTCCGGACATTTTCAGCTATGAATTTTCTCTCGTCAGCCATGAAGTCACATCTCCTCTTCTATTAAAGTTATTATTATCTCTATATTCACTCTCTCATGATTGAAGGCAGTGGAACGGCCCTGAGCACGCGGTATGTATCCCTCAACAAGCCTTCCCCGGGAGGCAGAGATCGTTGAGATGTACATATTATCCACATCTTTTCCATCAAACTCTGCATTGTTCTTTGCGCTTTCTATTGCCTTTTTGACAGCTCTGGCCGCCTTCTCCGGGAAACGCCCGGGTCCTATACCTTTCCTGTGTGGCACCCTCTTATTGTATCTCTTGAATGGGACAGGAGCCTTAAGAGAAGCAACATCATCGAGATAGGCAAGAGCATCCTCCACCATCATACCTCTAACGGCCCTGCAAACCTCTACCGCATGTTTCGGGGAGATATCCTCTTCTATTACCAGAGCACGGGAACTCACATCCGGATTATATTCTGCTGTATAACCTGCCATGATATCACCTTACTTAAGCGGCATAAACTTCGAGGATTTCGTTGCACCGACACCGGGGCCAGAGTGTTTAACAGCAGCCCTTGTCAGAGAGAACTCTCCCAGATAATGGCCAATCATTTCTGGCATCACCTCAAATTCCCTGAATGTCTTTCCATTATAGACTGCGAAGGTCCTTCCTACAAACTCAGGAAGTATAACCATCTCTCTTCTGTGGGTCTTTACAACACCCTTAGTCTTCTTTACTCTCTCAAGAAAGGCCAGCTCTTCTTGATTGAAGCCTCTTGCATAGGAGCGACGGACGCAAGCGGTCATCAATCCAATGACCTCTTCCCTCGGCATAGCCTTCAGCTCTTTGAGGGTATAGCCCCGATATGTGAACTCCTTCTTGCTCCTTGCCTGAATACTGCTTTTCAGCTTCCTCGAACGTCTTCTGGCAGCCTTTGCCGATGTCGCCATCTTCTTTGCTCGTGCCATTACTTCATCCTCCTGCTCTTCTTACTGCTCCTCTTTTTAGGAGACAGCAGACCAACCTTTCTCCCAGGCGGTGCATTCCTTGAAACCGTACTCGGTTTACCGACATGCTGATGGGCACCACCACCATGGGGATGGTCAACTGCGTTCATGGCCACACCTCTTACCTTTCTGTTGGCCTTACTCTTTCTCCTGTATGCATGAAATTTCTTTCCGGCCTTTGCCATAGGGCGATCCGTATGTCCACCACCTGCGACATAGCCGATTGTTGCCCTGCACTTTGGGTCAAACATCTTGAGTTCGCCGGACGGAAGGCGAACATTCGTTTTTGCACCCTGAGTTACAACAACAGCACTCGTACCCGCACCTCTCACATACTTCCCTCCATCCCCCGGCTGCTTTTCAATATTGAATACAGAGGTACCTTCAGGAATGAGTCCAAGAGCAACAGTGCTGCCAGGACGGAGATTCCCAGCAATTCCTATTGAAACCATATCATTAACCGCAATCCCTTCAGCAGCCAGCTGAAGATAGGTATCACCGTCATAGGAGACCTTTGCAAGGGGAGCGATTCTCCCTGGATCATGAATAATATCCACCACAACACCCTTCTTTCCTTCAATTGGAGGATATTTTATATCGCCTCTATGTGTATGCCCAGGAGACCTGTACTGCATACCTCCGCGCCCTCTCCTCTGTGGAATAATACGCTTAGCCATGATGTCACCTCAGAATATTCCTATACGCATGCCGATGTCCTCCGCCGAATATTTCGGTTTCAACTTGATTATGGCATGCTTACCATCTTTCAGTATCATTGTTCTCACACTCTCAACCTCGACATCAAAGACCTCCTCAAATGCCCTCTTTATCTCAGGCTTTGTGGCGTCCCTTCTCACAATAAACTCGAGCCTGTTTCCATCCTTATAATCCTGAACCTTCGTACCAACCATATGGTTCATCGTTTTCTCAGTGACAAACGGGTGAAGAAGTATAGAGTAAGGGCCTCTCATTCAGAATCACCTCCAAAGAATCTCATAACATCAGTACTCATCACAACCAGGCGGCCGGGATCGCCACCGGGTGCAAGGTCAGATACACTGAGCCTTGTTGGTGGTACCACCTCAACGCCGGGCAGGTTCCGGATAGCTCTGGCCAGCGGCTTATCTGTATCCATAACAAAGAGAATACTTCTGGGCACCTTATACCTTCTGCCTCTCATCTTTCCGCGACCAGCCCGTATGTGCTTTCCCTCCTTTGCACGGATTATATCATCATACAATCCAACAGCATCAAGGAATTCCACCGCATCTGCTGTGGTATCGATTTTCACAACGGAATCATCCACAACCACCGGAAGAGCCGAAATATCCTCGGAAAACCTGTGACCCCTCTTACGCACAATATCCACAACACCTGTGGCCGCAAGAGCAGATGCCCGTGCAAGGGCCATTTCCTTCCTGTTGAACCTCTTGTAGTAGGATTTCTCAACCACTGGAGGGTGAGCCCTTCTGCCACCAACATTGTTGGGGGATTCGGCTGCGGTGTTTCCATCTGTGAGTCTCTGAACCCTTGCAGCACCTCTGCCCTTCCCCCATGTGGATACAGCATGCCTCATACCTGCACCGGGAGAAGGACCGTATGGCTGTCTGTCATGAGACTCAACAGCAACAACAGCCCTCCTGATGACATCAAAGCGGAGCGGAGTATTGAAGACCTCTGGAATAGAAACGGATCCTGAAGCCTTGCCATCTGCGGAATAAACAGGCAATTCGCCTTTTTTACTCTTAACAACTTTTTTAGCCATTTAAACCACCTCAATCTCCCTGCTGGGACTCTCTGGACAGGTAAGGAATGTCCACAGTATCAATCGGCTTACCATGGAACCTTATCGGATCTCTGAGCCTGACAAGCCGCTTGGATGGACCCGGGACAGAGCCATGAAGAAGCACATACTGCTCTCTCACAAGTCCGTATCCAACAAAACCGCCCTGCGGGTTAATATCATCGGAATCCTTATGAGGAGCATCGCCGACCCTGAGCACCCTCTTGTTAAATTCTGTTCTCTGGTGATACCCCTTCTGCCCGGCCTGCGGAACCGTAGGTCTCACATAGCCAGGAGACTTCGGACCAATCGTACCTATCATCCTTCTGTGCTTGCTGTTCTTGTGGCTGAGAAGTTTCACACCCCACCTCTTTCTGTGACCTGTATAACCCTTACCCGTAGTGACGGAAATCACATCAACCATCTGACCGACAGAAACAAAATCCTCAATCTTCAGCTCCTTTCCAAGCCTCTGCTTTGCAAACTCGATTCTTTCCGCTATGCTTCCACCACCAATCCTTGTTTCCATAACATCAGGAACTTTCTTGGGCACACCAGTCAATCTGGATGGCTGGGTATAAACAATCAGTCTTACATCATCAACCTCTGCAGGGTCAATCTTATCAAGACGAGAAAGGTCCGGATTTCTCGGGACTGGGAGTCTACGACTGAGATGCCTGTCCTGCTTCTTCGCCCAGACCTCTGTAAGGGTACGCAGACCGTATGCGGAATTCTCGTAGAACCTGATGCCTGCAACCCTCATTGGTGGCACTTCTATGACAGTAACTGGGGCCTGAACCTCCATACCATGCGTGGTGCTGTGCTTTCTGTAATCCACCATAAGGGCATGGGTCATTCCGGCCTTGTATCCTGCAAAATCCTGAATTTTAGGGCCTTCGCTGATTTCTGGCCATGTCGATATCCTGGCCGTTTCAGACTTCGCTCTCTTGCGGGGCGAATAGGCGAGAGAGCCTTTCCTGTGATGACTCTTCTGATTGGTCATTTCAATTCCTCACTTCAACTGTATGTCAGCCTTTCGCCTCTGACCGTGACACCGCCCGGAAAACCAGAATACATCGGATTTTCCCTTTCAGGGTTGCTCATGCATTGCCCTAAGTGTCTGGCCAAGTTGCTGACAGATGATTAACGGGCCTAAACTAAGGTAGTATATAAAGATTTG